>Ga0310810_10001786_pt1 | contig 22785 bp, 22 predicted proteins | sample NCmetagenome_FD_207641 | JGI IMG/M metagenome (GOLD analysis project Ga0310810, IMG submission 207641) | Soil microbial communities from experimental microcosm in Duke University, North Carolina, United States - NC | ecosystem: Engineered > Artificial ecosystem > Soil microcosm > Unclassified ... | reverse complement strand
CAGACAGCCGAACACCGCGCCCGCGATATTGCCGCCGTAAAAGAATCCCAGCCAGGAGATGCCCTGCGGCGTAGTCTCGATCCAGCGCGCCATGGCCGGGAGTGATGCGCCCATCAGAAGCGTCGGGAGCAGCAGGCACAAAGCCGCGACTACGGCTCGCAGGAAGACACCCTGGAGTCCGATGCTCGCGACGGCGGCATAAACCCGGTCGAGTACAGGAATCGCCCACAGGACCAGAAGGGCCAGCACTCCGATCCCCAGCTCGAGATACGCGTACACGCGCAGGGGATGATACCGCGTCGAAATTTTCTTGGGCAGCAGGATGCTGCCGAGGCACATCCCGCCCATGAAGGTTCCCAGCAGTGCGCCCAGCGATACCGCGGAGGAGCCGATCGCCAACTGCAGCAGCTGGAACCAGACAATTTCGTAAATCAGGGCGGCGCAGCCGCTTCCCGCGAACAGGATCAGGAGAATGGGCAGGTAGGGGCGGGCGGAACTCGGGTGTGGTTGCATGTCTAAACGGTCTATGATACCGAGAGTGACGACCTTCACGGCGATTCTTGTTACCCAGGACGGCGGAAATACTTCAGCGTCGATCCAGAAACTGGAGCGCGGCGCGCTTCCCCCGGGCGAGGTTCTGGTGCGGATCGCCTATTCCAGCTTGAACTATAAGGACGGACGGGCGGTCACGGGACGACCCGGTGTGATCCGCACGTTTCCGATGATTCCGGGCATTGATTTCGCCGGGACGGTGGAGGAATCATCCTCGGCCGAGTTCAAGCCGGGCGATCCAGTGGTGGTCACCGGATGCGGAACATCGGAAACCATGTGGGGCGGATACGCGCAGCTGGCCCGGCTGAACGCCGAACACATTGTTCCCCTGCCCAAGGGAATAACTCTCGTTCAGGCCATGGGCATCGGAACAGCCGGCTTCACCGCGATGCAGAGCTTGCTGGCGCTCGAAAAGCACGGACTGAAGCCGCCCGGACCCGAAGTGCTGGTCACGGGAGCCGCGGGCGGCGTCGGGAGCATGGCGGTCGCGCTGCTGGCGAATCTGGGATACAAGGTCGCGGCGTCCACCGGGCGTCCCGAGCATCACGATTACTTACGAAGTTTGGGCGCCAGCGAAATTCTGAGCCGCACCACGCTGGCCGCGGCTTCGAAACATCCGCTGGATAGCGAACGGTGGGCGGCGGCCATCGATTCTGTGGGCGGCGATACGCTGGCGGCGGTGCTGCGTTCCACTGTTCTGAACGGCAGCGTGGCGGCGTGCGGGCTGGCGGGCGGTACGGCGCTGAATACCACCGTGTTCCCCTTCATCCTGCGCGGCGTGAACCTGCTGGGGATCGCCTCGCCGAAGGCATCCAAGGCGCTCCGCCTGGAGATCTGGTCGCGGCTGGCAAGCGATCTGCCTATGAAGCTGGTGGATTCCATGAGCGACGTCGCGCCGCTGGCCCAGGTCTTTGAGCTGGGCGAAAAGATACTCGCCGGCCAGATTCGGGGCCGGATAGTGATCGACGTGAACGCGTGATGGTAGCCTGAAGGCTGAAATGCGCGTGCAACTCGCCTTCGGCCGCCAGGGCCTGGAACTCGACCTTCCGGATACGCACGAATACAACGTTCTCCAGTGCCCTTCGATCGCACCCCTGGCGAATCCCGTGGCGTCGATCGAAGCCGCGTTGGATCGGCCAATCAAAGGTCCGTCGCTAGCTTCCCTAGCGGCAGGAAAGAGTTCCGCGGCCATTTCCGTCTGTGATATTACCCGGCCCGCGCCGAATCCGGTGGTGCTGCCGCCCCTGCTGCGGCGCCTGCAGGCCGCCGGCATTCCGAAAGACAGCATCCGCATCCTGATCGCCACGGGCCTGCATCGCGCCGCGGCCCCCGCTGAGATCCGCCACATCGTCGGTGAGGAGACCGCTGCGAATTTCGAGGTGCTGAATCATGACGCGCGCAACGCCGCACAGCATCGCCGCCTGGGCACCACCAGATCCGGTACGCCGGTTTTTGTCGATGAGCGCTTCATCAGCGCCGATCTGCATCTGTCTCTCGGATTCATCGAGCCTCATCTGATGCTGGGATTTTCCGGAGGACGCAAGCTGGTGGCGCCCGGCTTGGCCGCCGAAGCGACCATCAAGGAACTGCACAGCTCGCGCTTCATGCGCGATCCGCGGGCGCGCGAAGGGTCGATCGAGGATAACCCACTCCATGCGGAGCTCCTGGAAATCGCGCGGATGGCCCGGCACGATTTCATCGTGGACGTGTCGCTCACGCGCGAGAGAAAGATCGCCGCGGTGTTCGCCGGGGAGCCGGAGGCCGCGCATCAGTTTGGTACACGGTGGGTCTCGAGCGCATTGATGCAGACGGTCGAAAAACCGTTTGACGCCGTGATCACCAGCGGCGCGGGATATCCGCTGGACATGACGTTCTATCAGAGCATCAAGGGGGTCACGGCCGCCTCGCACATCGTCCGCCCAGGCGGGAAGATTCTTTTGTTCGGTGCTTGTGACGAAGGAGTTGGCGCGCCGGAATTCACGCGCATGGTATGCGAGCACACTTCCGACACGGAATTCCTGCGGTCGATTGAAGGCGTACCGGTCACCATCGACCAGTGGCAGCTCGAAAAGCTCGCGCTGGCGACGCACAAGGCCCAGGTGTCCTACTGTGTGCCGGGCGTGCCGGATTCATTCATCACCGGGCTATGGGGCCCGGGCTTCAAGCATCCTTCCAAGGCGGTCCAGGCGCTGTTCGCGCAACTGCCCTCGAACAGCCGCATCGCCGTGGTCCCGGAAGGTCCCTACGTTCTGGCGGGCATCAACGGCACGCCCGGGCCCTTAAGCATTTAGTTAAGCGTTACCGATATCCCGCCACCGGTCTCTGCTCCAATTGCGCAGATCGCACGGTTCCGTTGTCGAAGTTCACCGAGCAGGAGAAGCGATACTGCTCTCCTCGTTGCCCGCGGTGAACGTCAATCATGCCGACAATCCAATCCTGACGGCCCGGGTTGTCGTCGATGGCTGAGCGATCGAAGTGAACCTCGGCTCCGCGAAACCGGCGAGACGCCTGGCGGAGAACTTCGGTCTGGCACACTCGCACGGCTTCCTGTTGCGTGAATCCATGGTTATAGCGGCGATAGTAGTCGCTGCCCTGATAGTTGGGCCGGTACTGATCGTCAGAGTTGGGGCGATACTGCCCGTCGTTTCCTGGACGGTTCGGTTGATTGTTGCGATCGAGAGGAGGGTTGCCGTTGCGGGCGTAGTCGGGAGCGTTATTATTCAAGCCGCCGCTGTAATTCTGCCCGCGCGTATCCCAGGTAAGGTCAAAGGTATAGCCTTCGGAGCCTCCATTGGAATCTTCGATCCGAACGACGGCGACGCCGCCGTTCCTTGGATCGCGGGTCAGGTTCTGCTGTCCGCGGCCGTCCACGCCGTTGAAACTGAAGTTGGGGGGATTGGCCGGCAGGGCGGAGGAACACTCGAACCGGCGCCACTGGGCGGGTTGTCCGGAAAGGTTGCGCAAAATCCCGCTGGCGCCCCGGACTTCGACTTCGGCGACGCTGTCCACCATAACTTCGATGGTGCATTTTCCGTGATCGGCATTGCCGCCGCCGACCATAGTGGCGTTTCTTTGAATTTCTTGTCCATTTTGATTCCCGGGCCCATTTCGGTTCCCTTGCCCATAGACGGCGCCCGCAAAAGCGGCCGTCACGGCCAGGTATCGCATCCATCTGAATTTCATGATTATCCTCTTCACGAAAGTCAGCATGTGGATGGCCATCCGCCAGATCACGGGTCTCCCAATCCTGGTCCCCATCCTTTGAGCCAGTTGCGGCCTCTCCCACTCCCTTTCACGGTTCCCAAACTCAATCTTCGTGGTGAAGCCCGAATTGTGAGTGACCAAAATCCCCGATTCTGTCGTTTCGCGGGCGCTGCGGCGGGGAAATGCTCACTGAGGACGCCATTTGAAAAACGACGTTGCCTAGACGGACCGGCGTCAAGCCCCAACAAGAGGTAGAATTTCCTCTATGACCAAGTGCGTCTTCGTGTTCGTATCCCTGACTGGTTATCTCTTGGCCCAAGGCCGCGGGGGGCCGATCAACCGGGAAGCGCCCGTGACCAATGTTCCTTTCGAGCGGATCCTCAAATCGAATCAGGAGCCGCAAAACTGGCTGAGCTATTCAGGCAGTATGATGAGCCAGCGCCACAGCGGGCTCACGCAGATCACCCCGGCGAACGCTAAGGACCTTTCCCTCAAGTGGGTATATCAGCCACGCTCGCTCGAGAAGCACGAGGTCACGCCGCTGGTGGTGGATGGAGTGATGTACACCATCCAGAGCCCCAACGACGTGATCGCGCTCGACGCCGCCACCGGAAAAACCATCTGGACATACTTGCACAAACCCGCGGCGGGCACCGTCAATCCCTGCTGCGGCAACTTCACGCGGGGCGTGGCGATTCTGGGCGACAAGCTGTTTCTAGCGTCGCTCGATGCCCGCCTGATCGCGATTGACGCAAAAACCGGCAAAGAACTGTGGAACACGGAAGTCGCCGACTACAAACAGCGGTACTCCATGACAGTGGCGCCCCAAGTAGTCAAGGACAAGGTGATCACCGGAGTCGCCGGCGGCGAGCAGGGTATCCGCGGCTTCATCGCAGCCTACGATGCGAACACCGGCAAACAAGTGTGGCGCTTCAACACCGTTCCCGGACCGGGCGAGGCAGGCTACGAAACCTGGCTGGGCCCAGACGGGAAACCGAACGACTCCTACCTGCACGGTGGTGCGCCAATTTGGGTAACGGGCTCCTACGATCCCGAGACCAATCTCACGATGTGGGGAACCGGGAATGCCGGTCCGGACTGGAATGGTGACGCCCGCCTGGGTGACAACCTGTACAGCTCCTCGGTGGTGGCGCTCGATGCCGACACGGGCAAGCTCAAGTGGCACTATCAATTCTCTCCGCACAACGAATTCGACTGGGACGCGACCCAGGTTCCCGTGCTCGCCGACATCCAGTTTCAAGGCCAGCCGCGCAAGGTGATGATGTGGGCCAACCGTAACGGCATATTCTACGTTTTGGATCGGACCAACGGCCAGTTCCTGTTGGGCAAGCCCTTCACCAAGGTGAACTGGCTCACCGGTTTCGACGAAAAAGGCCGGCCGATGCAGGCACCCGGCATCGTTCCGACCATACAAGGAACGTTGGTTTACCCCGGCAACCAGGGTGCAACCAACTGGTACAATCCGTCGTTCAGTCCGGGGACCGGCTTGTTCTATATACCCGCGTGGGAGAACACTTTCAGCACCTACTTCAAGGGCGAAGAGCCTCCCGAGTTTCACGAGAACCAGCAATTTACCGGGCTGATTCCCCGCAACGGAAACACCGACGACATGTTCAGCTCGATCATCGCCATCGATCCCAACACGGGCGACCGCAAGTGGACCTTCCGTCTATCCGCAGCTTCGACCAACGGCGGAATTCTGACCACTGCCTCGAATGTTCTGTTCGGTGGGGGCCGCGATGGACAGTTCGTAGCTTTGGACGCGCGCGACGGCAGCCTGCTATGGGAGACCAATTTGGGACCTGCGATCACAGCGGGACCTATGACATATCAGGTCAACGGCAAGCAGTACATCAGTATTCAGGCGGGCAGCGCGCTGTACACGTTCGGGCTGCGGTAAGCGCGCGATCAACCGATGGAGATCTCGGCCGCGACGCGCTGAGCCGTGACCGGCGTCAGCAGGATCCCGTTGCGATAGTGCCCATAGGCCAGCCAGACGTTGGTGCCTTCCACGCGCCCGATGTGCGGCTCGCCGATAGCGGATCGCGGCCGGAATCCGATCCAGCGCTTTGTGGGCGTCGCGTATTCCAGAGGCGGGAATAGTCGCGCGGCACGGCGATGGATGTCCTCACAGATCGCGGCGTCGACAGTGCTGTCAAAACCGATATCCTGCTCATTCGATCCGGCGATCAGGAATCCGTTGGAGCGCTGGAGCACATACGTTTCTCCTTGACGCCGTAGGGGTCCCAGCGCACCGGGCTCCAGTTGAAAACCGATCAGGTGGCCCTTAATCGGCGCGACCGCTGGAAGAGTCACATCCCTCACGTGAATTTGCCCCGACCATGCGCCCGCAGCGATCACCACAGCGTCATAGTCCCGCCGCTCAACTGTCGTTACACGGTCGCGGGTGATCTGCACCTTGCGGGATTCGCAGGCACACTTCAGGGAACGTAGCAGGGCGGCCGGATCCACGATCCCTTCTTCCGCGTGGAACATCCGATAGTCGACGTCGATGCCCGTCTCGGCCTGAAGGTCGTCGACAAAAGCCGGATAGAGCCGCAGGCTCTCGACGCCCAGATCCAGCCAGTCGGACGGCGTATCGAATTCCGCGCGAGGTGACAGCATGCCGGCGCCGGCGGGACTCGCTTCACCGCCCAGGTTTCCCGCATCGGCGATGGTGACGCGAGTACCTTTCTGCGCCAGGCGCCACGCTACGGCACTGCCGATCAATCCGCCGCCGACGATTAGAACTTCGCGACTCATCCTCTAAATCGTAAACGGAAGCCCGGTGTAATGCTCCGCCAGCGCCGTCGATGCGGCCCGCGAACTGGTGACGTAGTCCAGCTCGGCGAGCTGGCGCTGCCGGTCGAAGGCGCTCTCGCCGGGAATGCGGTGGAGCATGGAGGTCATCCACCAGGAGAAGTGCTGCACCTTCCAGCAGAGCCGCACACAGATTTCCGAATACCGATCCATGATGTCGGTACTGCCCGAAGCATAGAATTCCGTAATCGCACGCGCGAGAACCCGGGCATCCGTCGCGGCCAGGTTCAGCCCCTTGGCTCCCGTAGGCGGCACGATATGCGCGGCGTCGCCGGCCAGAAACAAGCGGCCGTACTGCATGGGATCGGTCACGAAGCTGCGCATTTCGGCGATGCTCTTCTGTATCACCGGGCCTTCGGTGAGCCTCCATCTACCGTCACGAGTCGCGAAACGCAGATGAAGCTGCTCCCAGATGCGCGCGTCGGACCAGTGAGCGAGGTCTTCTTCGGGGTCACACTGAATATACAGCCGCGAGATCTCGGGCGACCGCATGCTCAGCAGCGCAAAGCCCAGCTTGTGGTTGGCGTAAATCAGCTCCTCCGACGACGGCGGCGCCTGCGCCAGAATGCCAAGCCAGGCGAACGGGTAGACTCGCTCGTAGATCGTCAGGCTTTTTTCTGGAATCGACGGCCGGCAGACGCCGTGGAATCCGTCGCAACCGGCGATAAAATCGCAGATCAGCTCGTGCTCTCGACCGTCCTTCCGGTAGTGGATCTTGGGGGTTTTCGACGTGAGATCGTGAACGCTGACGTCTTTCGCCTCAAAGACGATCGGTGCTTCCGACGCCAAACGGGCGGCCACGAGATCCTTCACCACTTCCTGCTGGGCATAGACGGTGATCGAGCGGTCCACGAGAGACTGGAAATCGATCCGATGACTTTGCCCCTGGAATCGGAACTCCACGCCGTGGTGAACCAGCCCTTCGCGCTTGAGCCGGTCGCCGACACCCATTTCGGTGAGCAGCTCGACGGTGCCCTGCTCGAGCACTCCGGCGCGCACGCGCTCTTCGATGTACTGGCGCGTGCGTACCTCGAGTACGACCGCGTCGATCCCTTCCAGGTGCAGCAGGTGCGCAAGAATCAGACCGGCGGGACCGGCCCCGACGATTCCCACCTGCGTGCGCTCGACCTTTGCGGGATCAGCCACCAAGCGCCATGACCGTTTGCTTCACCACGGCCTGCGTCAAGGGAACTTTGTACTGATTCTTGGCAAGCGGGCGGGCACCTTCGACAGCAGCGGCTCCGGCCTGGGCGGCCAGCTCGGGCGTGATGCGTTTTCCCGCGAGCATCGCCTCGACTTTCGGAACGCGCCACGGAATTGGCGCGACCCCACCCAGAACCACGCGGGCGCTCTTACAAACCGGTCCGTCCATTTCCATCACGACGGCGACACTGACGATGGCGTGGGTCCAAGACTCGCGATCCATTTCCTTGTGATAGGTGCCGCGCATACCAGCCTTCGCGGCGGGTAATCGGATCTCGGCGAGCACTTCGTCGCTGGCCAGCACATTCTCGCGTGCTGGATTGGCAGTAGGCAGCTGGAAGAAATCGGGCGCGGCGACGGTGCGCTCGCCCGATGGACCCACCACCCGAAATTTCGCATCCAACGCCACCAGCGCCGGCGCGGTGTCCGACGGATGGACGATAAAGCTCGGGCCGCCGCCAAAAATCGCGTGGAACTCGTTCTCGCCAGCGATGCTGAAGCAGGTGTTCCCGCCGTTCTTGTAACACGGAAACCCGTTGCGGTAATACCAGCACCAGGGCCGCTGGCAGACGTTCCCGGCCAGTGTTCCGGCGTTGCGGATCTGGGGAGTTCCGACGTGTCCCGCCGCTTCGGCGAGCACGTTGTAGTTCTTGCGGATCAGCGGGTCGCGGCTCAAAGCGTCGAGCGTGATCAGGCCGCCGATGACCACTTCACCTTTTTGCTCTTTTACCTGATCAAGTCCGCGAATTGATTTCAGGCTGACCAGCACGTCAGGCGCGACCAGACGCTCCTTGACCATCCCTAAGACATCACTGCCGCCGCCCACAATAGTGGCGCTCTGACCTTTTTGCCGGAGAACAGCCGTGGCCTCTTTCAGGTCCTTCGGATTGACGTTTGAAAAGGCCTTCATGCCAACACGTCCTTTCCTGAAAGTGCTCCGAGGATCTTGTCGCGAGTTATGGGAAGGCTTTTGATCCGGCGTCCGATGGCGTTATGGATGGCGTTGGCCACCGCGGCGACCGTGGGGATGATGGTCGGCTCCCCTAGCGTCTTCGCTCCAAAAGGTCCATAGGGCTCGTCGGTCTCGACCCAGACAACGTCAACCATCGGCGCATCGAGATGCGTCATAATGCGCGCGCCGTAGTATCCGGCATTAAGCGGCAGGCCCGAACGTTTGTCGTAGAGCAGTTCTTCGTGCAGCGCCATCCCGATGCCCTGGATGGCCCCGCCTTGCACCTGGCTTTGCGCGGTCAGCGGATTCACCACGCGTCCACTATCGTGCGCCGAGACGAACCGGGTCACGATCGCATGGCCGGTTTCGACGTTCACCTCGACCTCGGCAAAATGCGCCGCAAAGGAACTGCGGGTCACGCCCTGCAACTGCGCCGGATTAGTGGTGGCCATCGCCGTCAGAACTTCGGCACCCTTGGGGGTGCCTTTGTCGGCGATCTGCTTTTTCAAATCACGCGCGGCTTCGATCACCGCCATGCCGGTTTGCACAGTGGTGCGGCTGCCGGATTCGCCCACCGAGTACGGGCAAGTATCCGTATCGCCCCAGACCACGCTCACTTTTTCGAGCGGCACACCCAATTCCTCGGCGGCGATCAGACCCATGGTGGTTTTCGCGGCCGTCCCGACGTCGGTTACGCCGACGTGTAAATGATATTGGCCTTGCGCATCCAGGCGAATCACAGCGCTGCTGCGGCCCAGGCCCGAGCCAAACATGCCCATGGCCATTCCCGCGCCGCGCTTTACCGGACCTTGGCCGGAGCCCGCGAGCGGCTTCCAGCGCTTGGCCCATTCAAACTTTTCCGCGCCCTTGCGGATGCAATCTTCCAGGCCATTACTGGTGTAAGGCGTCTGGTCGCGGAACTTCCGCGTCATGTTCTTGAGGCGGAATTCCAGCGGATCCATCTTGAGCGCGTAGGCTACGTCGTCCATCAAGGATTCGATGCCGAACACGCCTTGGGGATACGCCGGCGCGCGATAATTCGCGGCCACGGCAGTGTTCGTATATACCGGGGAAACGCTGGTCTCGAGATTCGGCACCTGATAAATCTCGGTGCCCGCAAGATCGCAGGAACCCTTGCGATACGCGCCCGCGCCGCTGAGCGCCGTAAACTCGATCGCGGTCAGCGTCCCATCGTTCTTCACGCCGACTTTGTAGGACTGGCGGCTCGACCAGCGCCCGTGCACGGCGACGAAGTCCTCCTTCCGCGTGAACTCGAGCTTCACCGGCGCGCCCGCCTGCTTGGCGAGCATCGCCGCCATCAAGTCGGAATCCTGGCACTGGTTCTTGTTACCGAACCCGCCGCCCATGTATTCACTGATGACACGCACGTTGTCGGCGGAAATTTTCAGATCGCGCGCGATGTCGGTACGGCAATTGGCGATCCCCTGCGTCGCGGCGTGGACCGTCAGCTTATCACCCGACCATTCCGCAATGGAGACACGGATTTCGAGTTGCGCGTTATTGTGATGCGCCGTGGTGAAATTATCCTCGAATACGCGATCGGCGGCCTTGAGTCCCTCCGCGGCATTCCCGCGCTTGTAGGTCTGCGGCGCCGATTGACGCTGATTATTGGGGGAAAGATTGCCTCCTATGTGAATGGCAACCGCGCCGGGCTTCAGAGCTTCTTCGAGGTCGGTCAGAAACGGCAACACCTCGTAGTCGACCTCGATCAGGTGGAGCGCGTCTTCGGCGACGTGGCGATCGACGGCCGCAATCGCCGCCACGGGATCGCCCGCGAAGCGCACGGGATTGTTGAACAGCTTGCGCTGGCCGAGCTGATCGCCGCTGTTCCAGGTAATGTCACAATTTTCGTGCGTGAGAATCGTCTTTACGCCCGGCAACGCCAGCGCCTTGGCGACATCGATCTTGCGAATGTGGGCATGCGGATGCGGGCTGCGCAGGACCCGCGCATACAACATGCCGGGCAGCTTAATATCGCTGGTGTATTTCGCTCCGCCCGTCACTCGCTGGAGGGCATCAATGCGATGCGTCGCGTGACCGACCGTCTTGAGGGGCGTCATGCCTTCGCTCCCGCCGCCATGACGGCCTCGACGTAATGGTTGTAGTTCGAGCAGCGGCACAGATTGCCGGTCATCGCTGTTCGAACTTGGTCGCGCGTCGGCCGGGCCGTTTTCATCAGCAAAGCCTTGGCGATCATCAATTGCCCAGAGGTGCAATAACCGCATTGCGGCGCGTCATGCTCGATGAAGGCTTCCTGGAGTGGATCGAGCTGGCCGTTTTTCGCCAACCCTTCCACGGTTTGAATCGAACGTCCATCCATCCACACCGCCAGCTGGCTGCAGGAATACAGCGGCGTGCCGTCGACGAGCACCGTGCATGCGCCGCATTCACCGCGATCACAGCCGATCTTAGTGCCGGTCAGATCCAGATGATCGCGCAGCAGCTCGACCAGCGTCCAGCGGTCTTCCACCTCCACCCGGCGGTCGACGCCATTGACGTTGAGCTTGATCGTGGTTCGGGGAACACTGGGCGGCGCAGCGATCGCTTTCTCTTGCGCTTTGATCTCAGGAATCGCCGCAACAGCCACGATCCCCGCACCGGTACCTTCGACGAATCGCCGCCGGGAGATTTTCTTCATGATCGCAACTCCACGCTGATTCTATCAAACCAGGTGGGTGCGTATTCGCCGCTAACTTCTATGCCGTCTGCGCCACGGCACGCGGCGTTTCGGGTTTCGGCAGCCCAATCTTGTCCCGCAGCCCCGAGTCAATCTTCTGCCGGATTTCGGGGTGTTCCTTGAGAAACACGCGGGCGTTATCGCGGCCCTGGCCCAGCCGTTCGCCGCCAAAACTGAACCACGCGCCGGATTTCTCGACCACCCCCTGCTCCGCGCCCAGGTCGATGAGATCGCTTTCGCGCGAAATGCCCTCGCCGTATAGGATGTCCACCTCGGCCTCGCGAAACGGCGCGGCGACCTTATTCTTCACGATCTTGATCTTGGTGCGGTTCCCGACCAGCGTCTCGCCGTCCTTGATGGCGGACATGCGCCGGACTTCGACGCGCACCGACGAAAAGAATTTTAGGGCGCGGCCGCCGGTGGTGGTTTCCGGATTGCCGAACATCACCCCGATCTTCTCGCGGATCTGGTTGATGAAGATCATGCACGCATTGGCTTTGGCCACCGCGCCGGTGATCTTGCGCAGAGCCTGCGACATCAGCCGGGCGTGCAGGCCCATGAAGCTGTCGCCCATCTCGCCTTCCAGCTCCGCCTTGGGGACCAGGGCCGCCACGGAATCGACCACGACCACGTCGATTACGCCCGAAGAGATCAGCGCGCTGGTGATTTCAAGAGCCTGCTCGCCATAGTCGGGCTGCGAGACGATCAGGCTGTCGGTATCGACGCCCAGCTTCCGCGCGTAGGTGGGATCGAGCGCATGCTCCGCATCCACGAAGGCCGCCACTCCTCCCGCCGCTTGCGCTTGCGCAATGACCTGGAGCGCCAGGGTAGTCTTGCCCGACGATTCCGGCCCGAATACCTCGACTACTCGCCCACGCGGGAATCCGCCCACGCCGAGGGCCGCGTCGACCGAGATCGATCCGCTCGAGATCACCGTCACCGGCAGTGCGTTGCGGGAGCCCAGCTGCAACACGGATCCCTTTCCGAACTGCTTCTCCAGCTGCACGATGGTCTGCATGATCAGGCGATTGCGCTCGGTAGGCTGCATGAAGTACTGGTGCAGGCCGCCGCCAGAAATTCTCAGGCTTGTTGTCGTAGGGCCGGGCGTTCCCTAACGCGTGAGATCGTCGAATTCGGCGCCCTTGGGGGGCGTGAACTGGAACAGCGCATCGGTCAGTAGCGGATTCTTCTTCTCACCCTCGAAGGTGAACACCATCAGGTCGTTGTTCTGCAGTTTCACTTCGAGTCTGCGAATGACCGAATCTCCGGCGACCAAAAAGGTCACTTCCGTGTAGGGAAACTTATCCGACTTGGGCAGCGCCGTGATCAAAGTGCCTCCATCCTGGGGCTTCGTATGATATTCGCCGAAGTCCCGCTCGAAATTTACGTCCCCCAGGAGAAAGGCCAGGGGCGCGCGCATGTCGTCGGTTTCCTTCATGCTCAACTTCTCGTAGCGATGCTCCTCCGGGTAGTACGAATAGACGAACTTTCCGTCCGAGACGAACAGTTTTCCGGAAGCGTACTCCCAGCGCATCTTGCCTTTTTTGCGCAGGTACAGCGTGCCGGACTCGGCGCGGGTGCGTCCGCGCGAAGTGTAGTTTTCCGTGAACTTCACCTGCAAGGTCTGGATCTTGTTATAGCGGTCCTCGACACCCTTGAGAGTGCGCGTGAGATCGACCGGTTCGGCTGCCGTTCCCAGTACCGCCACTCCCAGGAGCAGGCATATCTTATTGATCATCATCATCTTAGATGCACTCCGCGCTGCTGGCGTTACCCCTAAAGCCACCTCAAAGCCAGGCCGATCTATGAAATATGGATTTCATTGGAGCCGGGCTGTCGAGCCTCGCCAGCATTCTGATCTTCGCATTGGTGGCCGCGAGCGTGGCGAAAGCCTTCCAAATCGCAAGCACCCTTACGGAAATCAAAGAGCTGCTTGCCGATATCAAACGCAACACCGACACTCAGACGCCCGCCGTGCCTTTCGCGACGACAGAATCGGCGGAAAGCCTCCTGCGGGCGGTCAGCGCGGAGCTGGATCATCCGATAACTCAGAAGAACTAGACCGCCCTCATCTATACTGCCCTAACGACAGCGCTCACCGGGCGCGAACCCACCGGGATGTGGTGTCGGGCGAACAGATCACCTACACTTACGATTCCTTAAATCGGCTGGCCAGCGCGACTGGCCCGGGGTGGGGACAGAGTTATGCTTATGATGGGTTCGGCAACTTGACGAATCAGACGGTCACTTCGGGAACGGCTCCGTCGTTGAACGTGAGCTACGATCCGGCCACCAACCGGCGAACCGGCGAGTGTGCCGATGCCAACGGCAACATCTATCCGTCTGGGTGTGTCCTGGCAGACTACTGAGAGGCAAGGCTGGGCCGAATACTGGAACTTCGCCCCGGAGGGCGAACAGGGAAAATCGCGGACTGCGACAATCAATTGGAGTTCTGGAATGCCGGATGATGTTCGAAGCAAAACGGGACGGTCTCGTCCGTCCCCTCAATCTCCCCCCTCAATCTCCTCAATCTCCCCTCAATCCGCCGGGCCAATGGATATGGCTACCTGGGACGTTAGCTGATATTTACGACGTTCTTGCCGGCGGCCTTCATAACGCTCCCCAGCACTTCTATGACCAGTTTTCCGGAGGGGATCCTATCACGACCGTTATCAATGTACTAGTGGCGGCGTGTATTCTCTACTCGTTGACAATGTTCGCCATGAATCGGTTCGGTGGAGAAACAGGAGAAACAGGAGAAACAGGGAGAAACAGGGAGGAGAAACAGGGACGGACGAGAGCGTCCCTGAATCTGTGAGAGAGCCTTCCACAACGCCGCACTAAGTCGGTGTGCCTCGGGAACCTCGGGTCGTAGCCGCCGGTCTACCGCATCACATTACGCAGCGTGGCAATGCCCGCCAGGACGTCTTCACGACGAGCTCCTTGTGCCGCGCTTACCTGGATCTTCTCTCGGAACACGCCACCAGACATGGCCTGCGGTTACTGGCCTATTGCCTGATGACGAATCACGTGCACATCGTCGCAGTGCCGTCGGCGGCCTCCTCAATGGCAAATGCCTTCCGGCACGCTCACGGGAGATTCTCGCAATCCTGGAACACGCTACAGAACCGGACGGGACATGTGTGGCAGAATCGCTATTATTCCTGCCCGGTGGAGGAGATGGCGGCCGGCAGGGTGATGGCCTATGTGGAGAACAACCCGGTGCGGGCCGGCATGGTGGAACGCGCAGAGGACTTCGAATGGTCGAGTGCGCGCGCACACTTAGGCCAAGTGATCGCCGGGCCGATCCTCGATATGGAATGGTGGCAACGACGCTGGACTCGGAGGATTGGCTGGCAGGGCTGCTGGACCGGAGGGAATCGGAACAGGATTTGGCCGTTATCCGTCGAGCTACCTACACGGGGCGTCCCCTGGGGTCGAAGGAGTTCGTCGCAGGATTAGAAGCAAGGCTGGGCCGAATACTGGAACTTCGCCCCGGAGGGCGAACAAGGAAAATCGCGGACTGCGCCAATCAATTGGAGTTCTGGAATGCCGGATGATGTTCGAACCAAACGGGACGGTCTCGTCCGTCCCCTCAATCCCCTCCCCCTCAATCCCCTCAATCCCTTCACCACTGGGACTACCGTGATCCCAAGGGTAAAGAATGGAGGTGCAATTCTGATGGTACATTCTCACGAAAGTAGGCAGGATGCGCAGGAACAGGAGATCGTTACAGAACCCCTCACGAGTTTGCAATTACGAGAGTGTCTTCCTGACGTCATTCGCTTCTTTTCTGTCGCAGGTTTCGACACTGTTGTTGTGATGTATGGGTGGGGGTCAAAGTTGCAAAATGATAAGCTGTGGCAGCCGCTTGAAATCGCCGCAACGCAGATTCAGGAGTTCGCCGCGCGGAGTGAGAAGCAAGGTTTCTTCGAGTTCGGGAAGAGCGATCTCATCATCCAGACCCCTGGGAAAGAAGCCAGCCTCACTCTCTGCCACGAATCTGACGTTCACTTTGTTAGCCGGGACATCTCCCTTTTAGAAAAGTTTGTCGAATGGTGGCGTGGCAAGGGAGTTGGACTTTCCAGCAGCTCACGTACGGTTACTGGACCTGTAAGTTGGACGAAGATCGAATAGCTTCAGGAAACCCAGGGGAATCCCAACGCCCCCTTCCTCCATGTCATGACTAAGTTGTCGAGACGACGAGAGCTTTCTGATCTTCGCCACCAGAGCGCCGTTCACTTGCGCGCGGGAGCTGCGGGCGTGGACCATCGTCTGGCCTCGTGCTGGAGAATCATGCCATCGAGCAGAGAGCGGACCACTTTCTTTTCCTCGGAATCGAACTGCGAGACGGCCTCGAACTGAAGACGCAGGTCCTCATCGGGACCGCGTTGACTTTCCCCGAACAGTAACAGATCCGCACTCACGCTGAGAGCCACCGGCAAGTGGCGGATCACATCGAGCGTGGGCTGGTGGGAAGAGCCGCTTTCATAGCGGCGGAGCTGCACCATGTGCACCCCGACCTTTTCGGCCAGAGCCTGCTGGGTGAGCCCACGAAGAACTAGACGGCCCTCGCCTACACCGCCCTGACGACAGCGCTCACCGGCCGCGAACCCACCGGGATTACCGTAAGCAGTGCTGCCGTCTTGTAGCGGTTCTTATTCTTGGTAATCGCGGGCACGCTCAGGATCGCCACGTCCCCCGACTTCCGATTCAGCACCAGCGCGTACTGATCGTTGGCCATCACCCGGATAAACCCGGGATCGCTTCCCACAGGAACCACGGCGATCACCTTGCGGGTCGTGATACTCAGAATGCTCACGTCGCCCGAGAGCGGACTGGCGACAAACAGCAAGTCCTCGGAGACGTCCATGGCTCCCGGGGCGTGGCCGGCCAGCACCGTGTCGCCGACCTGGGGCGTGTTGTAGGGGTAGATCACCACCACCGCGTCCATCCCCTCTCCCGTCACGAACAACTGGCCTCGGTCGCGGTTCAGGCAAAATTGATCGGGCCGCACGGAGATGGGTAAGTGGGTGATCAAGCGCTGGGCTGCCACGCTGTAAGCGGAAAGCAGCCGCTCCCCACGATTCCCCGCCAGCAGAGTCTTGCCCTCATCGTGAAATTGCACCGGGCCATATTCGCCCTGGCCTAGCGGCGCGCTTAACCGCCGGGTTTCCAGGTTCACCAGGTAAATCGCACGAGCCGAACTGACGGCCGCCGTCTTTCCATCCGGGGATATCGCCAGCCCGATAGGTTCGTCGGGAAGCAGCAGCTTCCAGGCCGTCTTGAAGCTATCGAGCGCCACGGCAACCAGCGCACGCGGTTCGCGTGCCAGGACATAGAGCGATTGCTCATCGGCGGACAAAGCCATAGTGATGGCCTGCGAGGCCACGGCCAGCTTGCGGGCCAACCGGAGGGTGTCGATCTGAATCTCGTGCACCGATCCGGTTCCCGGCGTCAGGGCGTACACCGAGGGGCGTCTGGTAGCCGCGGTCACTTCCGTCGGCGCGCCCTCGATGGGTATGTGCCGGGCCACCGCCAACACGCCTAAATCCACGGCGGCGACGGCTCCACCCTCCTGATTGGCGATAAAAGCGTAGCCCCGGAAGCCTTCCTGGGAACGGGTGCAGGCGGCCGCCAAAGGCAGCGCTAAAAGGGTGCGGCGGGAGATCACTTATTCCAGTCTAGCGCGATGAAAACAAAAAACCTTGCCCACGTGGAACCCGTATGGTACCTTCAGAGTTAGCTTGGCCAGAGCTGACCTCCTGAAGGGTTCCTAGCACGTCGAGTTCTTTCTTATGAATCTGCGTTCCCTGTTTAGTGTGTTCTCTTCCGATCTGGCCATCGATCTCGGCACGGCCAATACCCTGGTGTACGCCAAGGGCAAAGGCATCGTGGTCAACGAGCCTTCGATTGTCGCCATGAATAAGAACACCGGCGAAGTCGAAGCTGTCGGCAAAGAAGCCAAGGAGATGTTGGGGCGCACGCCCGGCAACATCGTGGCGATTCGTCCCATGAAGGACGGAGTCATCGCCGACTTCAAAGTAACCGAGCGCATGCTCAATTACTTTATCCAGAAGGCGCACGGACGAAAGATGCTGGTGCATCCGCGCATCATCATCGGCGTGCCCAGCGAGATCACCCAAGTCGAAAAGCGCGCCGTGATCGATTCGGCCTATCACGCCAAAGCGAGCGAAGTGTATCTGGTCGAGCAGGCCATGGTGGCGGCCATCGGCGCGGGATTGCCGATCACCGAGCCGGCCGGAAACATGGTGGTGGATATCGGCGGCGGGACCACGGATGTCGCGGTGATTTCGCTCTCCGGCATCGTGTATTCGCGCTCGGTGCGCGTGGCCGGCAACGCCATGGATGACGCCATCGTGCAGTACATGAAGCGCAAATATAATCTGCTGATCGGCGAAACCACTGCGGAAAAAGTGAAGATTCAGATCGGCTCGGCGTTTCCGCTCGATAAGCCGCTCACCATGGAAATCAAGGGCCGCAACTTGATCGAGGGCGTGCCCAAGACCATCACGGTGGCGGACGAGGAAATCCGCGAGGCGCTGTCGGAGGGCATCGCCACCATCATGAACGCCATACGGGTGGCGCTCGAACGTACACCTCCGGAGCTTTCCGCCGATATTAGTGATCGCGGGATCGTGCTCACGGGCGGCGGGGCGTTGATCAAGAATTTAGACAAGCGAATCCGCCATGAAACCGGCCTGCCGGTGTCGATCGCCGAGGACCCGCTGGCATCGGTGGTGCTGGGGACCGGAAAAATGCTGACGGAGTTCGCGCTGCTGCGCCGTATCGCTGTTGAATAAAGACGCGGAATAAAAACCCGCGTAGTTGTTATGGATTTGATTCTCAATCGCTACCGCAACCTGACAGCGCTGGTGGCGGCGATTCTTGTCCAGCTGGTACTGCTGGCCTACCAGGTCAAAAGCAACCAGGAAGTCCGTCTGATCCGCGTCTGGTCGGTCAGCGCTGTGACGCCCCTGGCGCGGCTGCTTGAAAACGGCCGCAGCAGCACGGTCAATTTCTTCAAGGATTATTTTGTGCTGCTGGACGTCCGCGAGCAAAACAAGCGGCTGCAGGCCGATCTGAACCGCACCCAGCTCGAGAACCAATATCTGCGCTCCGAGCTCGATACATCCGAGCGCGGGCGGGCCCTCTCCGTCTTCCAGGAACAATCCCGCATGAAGACGGTGGCGGCGCGCATCATCGGGAACTCGCCGGGTTCGAACGGCCGCGTGGTCCTGATCGATCGCGGGACAGCCAGCGGCATTCAGCCGGGCATGGCCGTGATCACCCCGGATGGAATCGTCGGGAAGATCGTCAGCTCCTATCCCACGGCTTCGAATCTGCTGCTGATCACCGATCCATCCTTCGCGGCGGGCGTGATTTCGCAGAAGAACCGGGTCCACGGAACACTGAAAGGCACGGGAAACAGCAGCCTGATGGTGGACTACGTGCAGAATGAGCAAAACGTCGAGGTGGGAGAGTGGTTTTACACCGCCGGGGACGATCGCATTTTTCCCAAGGGGCTGCCCGCGGGAATCGTTACGGCCGCGGGCCCGGGCCGGACGGTCAAGGAGATTTTCCTGAGTCCCAGCGGCTTGCAGCATGGACTGGAAGACGTCCTGGTGATCCTCGAAGGCGATCATAGACCGATTCCGGAACTCCCCGTTCCAAATCAACCCGTGCACCTCCAGCCCTTGCCTCCGGCCGAGGGCGATCCGGCAGACGGCCAGAGTGCGACACGCGGTAGTAGCGGCGCGCAGACGGACCTGGACCGCGAGGTGGAACGCACACGTAGAATCGGCGAGGACCAGAAACATGTCTTCGGAGAACGCGGACGCGGAGCTCCGGACTTTAATAAGGTCCCCGATAATCGCGTCCCCGATCCCGGCGCGCGGCCGCAGGCTTCACAACCGCCCCTTCCATGAGCGACATCCCCGCTCAATTCAGCGAGCCGCCCCGCAGGAATAGCGTCTCCAAATTCAAGTGGATCTCGATCATCGGCATTCCCCTGGCCGCGATTCTTTTCCAGGTTTACGTCCCGCGCTTTTTCACCTATTTGGCATATCTCGAAATGCCGCTGCTGGTGACGGTCTACTTTTCGCTGATGCGGCGTTCCCCGCCGGCCGGAGTGCTGATCGGCATGTGTATCGGCTTGACGCAGGACTCGCTTTCCAACCATCCTCTGGGAATGTTCGGGATCGTCAAAACGCTGGTTGGGTATTTCGCAGTGTCGGTCAGCCAGCGCTTTGAAGCCAATAGCGCCCTGCTGCGGCTGGTGCTGGCGTTCTTTTTCTTCTTCTTTCACCAGTTCTTTTACTGGGTGTTGGCGCGCGCTCTGCTGGGGGAGGCGATTTCCTTCGAGCCGATCCAAACCCTGGTGCTCGGCGTGCTGAATGCGGCCGTGGCCGTCCCCCTGTTTCACATTCTGGATAAACTGAAGGTAACGGAGTAGTGCAAATGGCAGGTGCCCGGTGAATAGCGATCCCGACCGCCCCGAGAAAGTATCCTCGAGCCGGCTGTTTCGCGACGATACGAAGTTCGCGCTGGGCCGCATCGCGGTGTTCCAGTACGCCACCGTGGGCGTGTTCCTGTTCCTGATCGCCGGATTCTGGGTGCTGCAGATTCGCGATCACGAAGCCAACAGCACCCTGGCCGCGCGCAATCGCATCAAGACCGTTCCGATGCTGGCACCCCGCGGCAAGATTCTCGACCGCGACGGCCGCGTGATCGTCGATAATCAGCCCGCCTTTGTCGTGCAGCTCACGCAGGAGAACCTCAAGCTGGAGCATCTGCCCGCTATTGCCGATGGCCTGCACCTGGATCTGGACGAGTTGAAGGCCACCGTCAAGCGCTACGCCGCCGGAAAGCGCTACAGCCCTATCCCCATCAAGCGCGATCTGACCCCAGCCGAGCTGACCTTCATCGACTCGCACCGCGATCCGGGCACGTTCCCGGAGCTGAGCGTCGTCCCGGAGCCGCGCCGTCTGTATCCGCAAAATGGCCTGGCCGCGCACGTGATCGGATACGTCGGCGAAGTGAGCGAGCAGGAGTTGAACTCCTCTGAGTTCGCCAGTTACTCCCAGGGTGATCTGGTCGGCAAGTCCGGGCTTGAGAAACAGTACAACGAAATCCTCAAGGGCGTCGACGGACAGCGGCGCGTGGTGGTGGATGTCGCCGGGCGTGAGCACGAGGTACTGGAGAGCGTGGAAGCGACGCCTGGCCAGAATCTGCAGCTGACGATGGATGTGGACCTGCAGGCCGTGGCAGAGCTGGCTCTCGACGGTAAAAAAGGCGCGGTCATTGCATTGGACCCGCGCGATGGCTCGGTGCTGGCCATGGTGAGCCGCCCCGCCTTCGATCCGAATCTATTCGCCGCGCATATCCGCACCGCCGATTGGAAAGCCCTTACGGAAAACCCCGACAAGCCCTTGTTCAACCGCGCCATTCAAGCGGAGTTAGCGCCGGGCTCGACGTTCAAACCTCTGGTGGCGATGGCAGGCCTTGAAACCGGCACCATCGACGAAAATTTCAGCGTGCGCTGCAACGGAGGCGCGAACTTCTATGGCCGCTTCTTCAAGTGCTGGCAAAAGGGTGGGCATGGCGGCGTGAATGTGCACGCGGGGATCGTGCACTCGTGTGACGTTTTCTTCTACACCGTCGGGGAAAAATTGGGAATTGACAATATCGCGGAATATGCCGAGCAGGCAGGACTGGGCAAAAAGACTGGTATCGATCTTCCCGGAGAAGCCGACGGGTTGATGCCCTCCTCCAAGTGGAAGCTGCGGACCCAGCGTGAGAAATGGTACGCGGGAGAAACCATTTCCGTTGCGATCGGACAGGGAGCGGTGACCGTCACTCCCATTCAACTCGCTAGCGCCATCGGCGGAATGGCCAACGGCGGAGCCTGGTTCAAGCCGCACCTGGTGAAGATGGCCGCCGCATTGGAGCCGCGACGTGAGAGCTGGAATCTTGACAACATCGCCAAGGTCGTTTCGGGAATGTACGGCGTGGTGAATGAAGGCGGTACGGGGACTGCGGCGGCCATCCCTGGGGTTACCCTATCCGGCAAGACCGGCAGCGCCCAGCGTGTCTCCAACGAGTACAAAAAGTCGGGGAAAGCCGATGCGGACGACAAGGATAATGGCTGGTTCGTGGCATTCGCTCCGCGCGAGAATCCCGAGATTGTGATCGCGGTGCTGCTCGAAGGCGGCGAGCACGGCGGCCTGGCTGCGCCTACCGCGCGCGACGTCATCAAGGCCTACTTCGATAAAAAGACTCGCCTGTCGAAACTCACGCAGCCGAGCCTGGCGCTCATCCGCAAGCCCGGCCAGTAACACCGGTACTTCCGCCGGCGCGGAACTAGAGCCTTCCCCTGAGACGCTTACTCTAAGGCCCCAGCGTTTTCGTGGACCCTTCTTAGGTGTTTATCGTAGTGTGGAAATCCCGCTTCTCCGGAACAATTGAAGGTGGAGCAATACATCGTGAGGGAGGAGCTCGGATGACTTGGCGAAACACCGGTAAGCAGCGCGGTTCGATCATGATTACAACTGCGGTTTCATTGTTTGTGCTGATGGGAATGCTGGGGTTATCGATTGATTTGGGGCGGGTGTATATCGCTAAAAATGAAGCCCAGGCGTTTGCCGATATCACGGCAGTGGCCGCTGCCCGGAATCTGAATGGCAAGCAATCCGGAATCACGGCCGCGGGCGCCGAGGTAACCAACAGCGCCACCAACAATAAATGGAACTTCAACACCACTACCTTCGGATCGAATGCCACAACGTCTCCTGCTCCGACGGTTGAGTACGCCACAACCGTCACCGGTCCTTGGGTCGCCGCTCCAGGGGGCAGCGTCACCAACTACGCGTTCGTGCGGGTGACCGCAACTCCCAGCGTCAACCTGGCGTTTCTGCCGGCCATCGGGACGGCCTTGACCCAGCAGGTGACCGGCCGGGCTGTGGCCGGAGTCATTCCCCAACCTAATCCGGGATACCTGCCCTTCACCCCTTTCGCCCATAACACCGCAAAGAATGCTGATGGCACCCTCGTCGATCCCAATTTTGGATTCACAATCGGAGAAGAGTACGGGATCCACTGGCCGGGTAACATCAACAATTCAGGCAAGGCTTGTCATGGCGATCAGCTCAATTGGCCGGACTACAATGTTTCCGACCAGGTGGGCGGCTCCGACCGCGGATACTTCCAGCTGCAATCAGCGAGCGACATCCGGGACGCAATCCTGAGTGGCTCAGGGACGAGTGACCCGGAGGTAGGCGATTACATCACCCTTACCAACGGCGCCAAGCAGGCA
>Ga0310810_10001785_pt1 | contig 22794 bp, 21 predicted proteins | sample NCmetagenome_FD_207641 | JGI IMG/M metagenome (GOLD analysis project Ga0310810, IMG submission 207641) | Soil microbial communities from experimental microcosm in Duke University, North Carolina, United States - NC | ecosystem: Engineered > Artificial ecosystem > Soil microcosm > Unclassified ... | reverse complement strand
GCTCGCGAAGGTGGATTCCGGCTGACCGACCGCCGCTTCGGGCATTTCGGAGGCCCCGTCGCCCTGGCTTGTCGAGCCCCCGGCGTACGCAGGCCTGTCCGCCGTAGCGCCGACAGGCGCGGAGGCGGAGGCGGCCGCCTTCTCCCCGCCGATCACGGCCACGACAGAGTTGACGGGAACGGTCTCCCCTTCCTTGACCTTGATTTCCGTGAGGACGCCGGCGCCCGGCGACGGGATTTCCGCGTCGACTTTGTCGGTCGAGATCTCGAAGAGCGGCTCGTCCCGGTCGACGTTGTCTCCGACCTTCTTGATCCAGCGGACGATGGTCCCTTCGGCGATCGATTCGCCCATCTGGGGCATTACGACATTTGTCGGCATCACACTGCTCCCGTACGCGCCACGGCGCATCTCACCAAGCTCACCAAGATCAATGAGATCACAAAGGTTTTGTGGTCTTAGTGACCCTGGTGGTCTTCGTGCCTTCGTGATGAGCCGTCGGCCGTGACATCAGTACTCTACCAGCCTCTTGGCTCCGGCGACGACCTTCTCGACACTCGGCAGGAACGCCGCTTCGAGCTGGGGGGCGTACGGAACCGGGACATCCTGCGAAGCGATCCGCATGATCGGCGCGTCGAGATACTCGAATGCCGCTTCCGCGATGATGGCCGCCAGCTCGCCGCCGATGCCCCCCGTCCGCCGCGCCTCGTAAAGCAGCAGCGCCCGGCTGGTCTTCGACACGGAAGTCAGGATCGCCTCGCGATCGAGCGGCGCCAGGCTGCGCAGATCGATCACCTCGGCCTGCACGCCGTCGGCCTCGAGCGCCTTCGCGGCGTCCAACGCGGTGTGGACCATCGCGCCGAAGGTGATGATCGACAGATCGGATCCCTCGCGCCGCACCGCCGCCTTCCCGATGGGGACAACGTAGTCGTCGTCCGGGACCTCGTCCTTGATGCGGCGGTAGAGGAACTTGTGCTCGAAGTAGAGCACCGGGTCGTCGTCGCGAATCGCGGCCTTGAGCAGGCCCTTCGCGTCGTAAGCGGTCGAAGGCTCGACCATCTTCAGGCCGGGCGTGTTCAGGAAGAACGACTCCGGATTGAGTGAGTGGAACGGCCCGCCGCCGACGCCGCCGCCGGAGGGGCCGCGCACGACGATGGGCGCGGCGGCACCGTTGCGGTAGCGGCTCGTCGCGGCGAAGTTGGTCAGCATGTCGAAGCAGCAGGCGATGAAATCGATGAACTGGATCTCGCAGACCGGACGCATGCCCATGTACGACGCGCCGATTGCCGACCCGACGATCGCCGCCTCGGAGATCGGCGTGTCGATCACGCGCTTCTCGCCGAACTTGTCGATCAGTCCCTCGGTGACCTTGAAGGCGCCGCCATACGCGCCCACGTCTTCCCCGATGACAAACACCCGCTCGTCACGGCCCATTTCGTCGAACAGCGCCTGCCGGATGGCTTCGAGGTAAGTGATGACGGCCATATCATCCTTCCGCCTAAAGGCGGAAGCTACCGGTTTGGATGGGAAGTCGCAGCGTTTCCATATGGAGCACCTGTAGCTTCCGCCTTTAGGCGGAAGAACCTGTTTCAGGCGGAAGATCCTTTCGACGCGAACGGCGACGCGACCAACTCCACTCGCGGCACCGCAAAATCGTCGCCCGCGTAGACGCCGCGCGCGACGGTCGACGGGTCGGGCATCGGTTCGTCGACGGCGAGATCCGCCTCCTTCGCCGCGTATTCCTTCGTCATCCGGTCGATATCCGCGAAGTCCTGCTCGCTGGCGGTATGCCGCTCTTCGATCAGGGCCTTCCTGAACCGCTCGAGCGGATCCTTCGCCGCCCACGCGTCCAGGACGGCTTTCGGCACGTAGCGGGCATCGTCATGCTGGGCGTGGCCCTGCATGCGCATCGTGTCGACGCCGATCAGCTGGGCACCGCCGCCGGCCCTGGCATTGTCAACCATCCGCTTCGCGACGTCGTAGACCGCCAGCATGTCGTTACCGTCGACGAGCTCGTGCGGGATGCCGTACGAGCTGGCGCGTTCATCAATTCGGGTGATGGCCATCTGCTTCGCGATCGGCGTCGAGTACGCGTACTTATTGTCCTCGGCGACGACGACGAGCGGGATCTTCTGCACCGCGGCGAAGTTCATGCCTTCGTGGAAGGCGCCCGTACTCGTGGCGCCGTCGCCGATCCACGCCATGGCGACGCGCGGCTTGCCTCTCATGCCGGCGCCCATCGCGATGCCGGCCGCCACCGGGATCGAATCGCCCAGCATGCTGATCGGTCCCACGATCACGGGCTCGTCCGCATCGGGCTCGGGAAGGTGGACGATGTGGATGTTGAGATCGCGGCCGCGTGAATTGGAGGTGCCCTTCGCCATGTACTGGCGGAAGATTTCGAGTGGCCGCACGCCAACCGTCATCAGCGCGCCCATGTTGCGGATGAGCGGCAGCACCGCGTCCTGCCGCTCGAGCGCGTAGGCGGTTGCGACCGACTCCCCCTCCTGGCCGAGGCTGCGGTACAGCCCGCCGATGACCTGGCTCTGGCGGAAAAGGATGACGAGCCGCTCCTCGACATCACGCGCAAGGCGCGCGAAATAGTACATCTCGAGCAACTGGTTCGAGCTCAGAGCTTCTGACGCCTTCATGGGCCTATCGAGGGGAATTGCCATGTGTGAACAGCTTTCAGCTTTCAGCTTTCAGCTTTCAGCTTTCAGCTCTCAGCTCTCAGCTGCTAGCTGCTAGCTGATAGCTGCTAGCTGCTAGCTAATTACCTACGAGTGTATGGCCGCTCCATGCGCAGCATGAGCCGCCTCACCGACAGCCTCCGACATCGTCGGATGCGCGTGGATGGTGCGGATCAGCTCCTCGACCGTGCACTCGAGGCGCAGCGCCAGCGTCGCTTCGGCGACGAGCTCCGTCGACCGCGGGCCGATCATGTGGACGCCGAGGATCTCGTCGTACTTCTTGTCGGCGACGATCTTGACGAAGCCTTCCGTCTCGCCCGCGATCTTCGCGCGCCCGAGCACGCCGAACTTGAATGCGCCGGTGCGCACGTCGAAGCCGCGCTGTTTCGCCTCCGCCTCGGTGAGGCCGACGCTGCCGATCTCCGGATCGCAATACGTGCAGCCGGGTACGTGGTCGTAGTTGATCGGACGGAACTCGTGTCCGGCGATGCGCTCGGCGAGGGCGATGCCCTCGGCCGAGGAGAGGTGCGCGAGCTGCGGGTGGCCGGGTTTGTCGAAGGTGATCACGTCGCCGACGGCGGAGATGCCGGCGACGCTCGTCCGATACTGCGCGTCCACCCAGATGTAGCCGCGGTCCATCTTCAGGCCGGCGTCCTCCGCGCCGAGCCCGTTGGTGACCGGCCCGCGGCCGGTGGCCACCAGCAGGTACTCGGCGGTCAACTTCGCCGGCTTGCCGTCCGCCGTCTGCGCCTCGAGATCGACACCGCTGCCGCTGGCCCTGGCGCTGGTCACTTTCGTGCCGGTCAGCACCTTGATCCCCTGCTTCTTGAACGACCGCTCGAGCTCGGCCGAGACCGCCTCGTCCTCGATGGGGACCAGCCGCGGCAGCAGTTCGACGATCGTCACGTCGCTGCCGAAGCGGCGGAAGATCGACGCGAACTCGACGCCGACGGCACCGCTGCCCATGATCACGATCGACTTCGGGATCGTCTTCATGCCGATTGCTTCGTCGCTCGTGATGATCCGCTGGCGATCGATCTCGATCCCCGGAACGCTGCGCGGCTGCGAACCGGTGGCGACGATGATTTCCTTCTTCACCGTCAGCGATTGTTTGTCGCCGTCGGTGATCTCGACGGAGCCCTTACCGGCGAGACGGCCGGAGCCTTTGATCCAGTCGATCTTGTTCTTCTTGAAGAGGAACTCGACGCCACTGGTCAGCCCCTTGACGATCTTGTCCTTGCGGGCCTGGACCTGGTTCATGTCGATGCCGATCGCCTGCCCTGAGTCCTGTCGAAGGGCGGCCTCGCCGATCGTCAGGCCCCATTCTTTCCAGTCCTGCGCGACCTTCAGGGCATGGGCGTGCTCGAGGAGCGCCTTGGTCGGGATGCAGCCCCAGTTGAGGCAGGTGCCGCCGAGGACGGGTGCCCGCTCGACCACGGCGGTCTTCAAGCCAAGCTGTGCGGCGCGAATGGCGGCGACGTACCCGCCGGTTCCCGAGCCGATGATCACGACGTCGTATTCACTCGCCATATCTGGTTCTGGTCGCTGCAGTCACTGTTTGGGGGGTTAGCCGTCGGCCTTCTTCTTCATGGACGACAACGACACGAAGGCGACCGTCTCACCGGACGAGGGCGGAGCGGACTCGATGGCCGCTTCGGCCTCCGGATCCAGCCGGGCCACCTGTGATCTGAGACGCGTAAAGTCGTACCGCAGCTCCCAGTACGACTGGTTGAGCGCTTCCAGTTTCCGGGCCGCCTTGCCGGCCCTGGCCCAGGCCGCGCATGCGATGCCCACGCCTACGACCGTGAAAACCCAGACGAGCATATCCGTCTCAAGTTACCACAAGGCTCATGACCCATGGCTGAGAAGCCCTGAGCCACGGGCCCGGGCCTGTTAGAATGCCGGCAATCCGTTATGACCCGGCCCAACAAGACCATCCTGATCTGCGACGACGATCAGGGGATGCGCGACACGCTGACGGCGATCCTGAAGCGCGACTACCGCGTCCTGACGGTGTCGAGCGGCGAGGCCGCGCTGGGATTGTTGAGGAACGAAGACGTCGACCTGATCCTGCAGGACATCCGCCTGCCGGGCATCAGCGGCTTCGACGTGCTCCGGATCGTCAAGGAGAACTACAGCCTCATCGAGTGCATCATGATCTCGGCGATCAACGAGGTCGAAACCGCCGTCCAGGCGATGAAGCACGGGGCCTATCACTACATCACCAAGGACTTCGATTACGACGAGCTGCGATCGCTCGTGCGCAACGCGTGCGAGCGGCAGGACCTGAACCGGCAGGTCATCACGCTCAGCGCGCAAGTCGCGGAGCAGAGCGATCGCGAGTTCATCATCGGCCCGTCCCGCCAGATTCGCGACATCGTCGATCTGGTGCAGCGGGTCGCGAAGCTCTCGGCGACGGTCCTGATCCTTGGCGAGAGCGGCACGGGCAAGGAGCTGCTGGCGCGCCTCCTTCACAAAGAGTCCGGCCGCGGCGACGCGCCGTTCATCGCCGTCAACATGTCGGCGATTCCTCACGAGCTCGTGGAAAGTACGCTGTTCGGCCACGAGCGCGGCTCCTTCACCGGCGCGGTCAAGCAGCAGCTCGGCAAATTCGAGCTGGCGGCCGGCGGGACGCTGTTCCTCGACGAAATCGGCGACCTGCGCTTCGACCTCCAGGCGAAGCTGCTGCGGGCGATCCAGGAGGGGGAGATCGAGCGCGTCGGGGGCACGAAGCCGATCAAGACCGACTTCCGCCTGATCGCGGCGACGAACATCGACCTGGAACGCGCCGTCAAGGAAGGACGCTTCCGGGAGGATCTCTACTACCGGATCAACGTCATTCCGGTCCGCATGCCGCCGCTGCGGGATCGCATCGAGGATCTCCCGGAGCTCACCCGGCTGTTCCTCGATCGCTACAAGTCGAAGTTCCGGAAGCCGGTCAAAGGGGTCGCGGACTCCGCGCTGAAGATCCTCGCGTCGTACTGGTGGCCCGGCAACATCCGCGAACTCGAGAATCTGATCGAACGGCTGGTGGCGGTCAGCGACAAGGAGTGGATCACCGACGAGGACCTGCCGCTGGAGTATCACTTCGCCAAGCTCGACAGCCCGGCATCCTCTGCCAGTGAGACCCGGTTCCAGGAGGCCTGCGACACCTTCGAGCGCAATTTCATCCTGCGAGCGCTCGAGAAGTCGGACTGGAACGTCACCGCGAGCGCACGCTACCTCGGCATCCCTCTGAGCACGCTGAAGCACAAGATGGCCAGGCTGGACCTGCGCGACCTGGCGAGGAAGCTGCGGGGCGCCTAGTTTAGCCAGCTCAACAGGAAAAGTTCGGCCAACCGGTTGACCGGACAGGCCAATTTCTTAACCGATCGCCCCCTGTCTGTCGGGCGGCTTGCGTCGTTTCCGCCCACGCCCAGCCCAGCCAAAGAGTCCGTTCAACAAACCTGTAATCAGGGGTGGAACTCCATCCTCCGGCTCTGCCATAGGACTCTTTCGACAGGCTCACGCCCCTCGGAACATCGGTTGCAATTCTATATGGCGGCCGCGCGTTATCGGCGCGGTCAAATCTCGAAAAGCAAAAGCCTTTCCCAATTGTTTTGTTCGGCGGACCGGGTGTCCGTCGCGGAGTCCGCATGCAACCGTCGATGTTCAACGTTCGCGTCCCGCTCGACGAACGCAACGAAGTGTTCCTGATGAACACCTTCACCGACGCGCAGCTGATCGTCAGTCGCGACGTCGTCGATTTGCTGGATCGCGTGGAGGGCTTCGAGCCGTCCTCGGAGAGCGAACGCCAGACGCTCGAGCAGCTCGTCGAGAACGGGTTCGTGGTCAGCGATCGCGGGACGGAGCGTGAAGAGCTCAAGAACTTCTTCCGCGAGGTCCGTGAGGGCACCGACACGCTGAAGGTCACGGTGCTGACGACGCTGCAGTGCAACTTCGCGTGCGACTACTGCATTCAGGGCGATCACGGCGACTACAACAAGAGCGCCGCGAAGATGTCGATGGAGATGGCGGAGCGGCTGGCGACGTGGACGGAGTCCCGCCTCGACGCGATCGCGCCGGGACGGCTGATTCTGACGTTCTTCGGCGGCGAGCCGCTGCTGAACATGCCGGTGCTCTACTACCTGTCGGAGCGGATGCACGCCTCCTGCAAGGCGCGCGGCGTGCAGATGCTGATCAACATCATCACCAACGGCCTGCTGATGACGCGCGAGATGGTCGAACGGCTCAATCCGCTCGGATTGAACGGCATCAAGATCACGCTCGACGGCGATCGCGAGGCGCACAACAAGTCGCGTCCGCTCCGGGGCGGCCAGGGGACGTTCGACAAGATCATCGCCAACGTGCGCGCCGTCGCCGATCTCACGCAGATAGCGGTGGGCGGCAACTTCGAGATGGACACGGCCGACTCCTACCCCGCGCTGCTCGATTTTCTCGCCGCGCAGGATTTCGCGCCCAGACTCACGAAGGTCAACTTCAAGCCGGTCATCCGCGAGAAGAAGCAGGCCGCGGCCCGGGGCATGATTCCGCTGACGGTCGTGGGCGCCGAGGGCAAACCGCTCAACGGCGCGTGTATGACGTCCGCGGGCACGGGCGTGAGCCGGGTCTGCGACTCGTGCAACTTCGTCGACGACAAGATGTCGTATCTGCGCGAAGAGACGAAGAAGCGCGGGTTCAACACGTCCGACGGCGTGCACAACGGCCCGTGCGAGATCCACAAGGGGCACGCCCACACGATCGGACCCGACGGGTCGCTCTTCGCCTGCCCGGGGTTCGCCGGGGAAGCGCTGCAGTCGACCGGGCATATCGACGGGCGCGCGGAGGACTACCGCACACAGGCGATGCGGAACTTCGAGAAGCTCGCGGCCTGGGAGATGTGCAACGACTGCGCCTTCATCCCCGTGTGCGCGGGCGGCTGCACCGTCGCGTCGCACAACGAACTGGGCGACTTGCACGCCCCCAACTGTCACAAGCCGAGTTTCGAGGCCGGGCTGATCACCATGGCGCACGAAGCCGCCGCGCGCGAGATGGCCAGCGCGTAGGCGGAAGACGAAAGACGGAAACAACACGAGGAGACGAGATGAAGAACAAGAAGCCGAACAACCCGAAGAAGAACGGCACGCTGCGACCCTGGCTGGTGGACGTCGTCGTCGACAACATCCGGTAACCGATTCGTTCACCGACAATCGCGCGCGCCTGGAGCGCGCCAAGGAGTGAGTTCATGAAAATCACGGTCATCAAGAAGAGCAGCGGCAAGGTCAAGACGATGTCCATCTGTCCCTGGATGCTGGACGAGCCGCCCGTCGCGCCGAAGCAGTAACAGTCGGACTCGTTTACCCTCACGCATTCAATCAGGAGTTTCAATGAAGATCACGGTTATCAAGAAGTCCAGCGGCAAGGTCAAGACGATGTCCATCTGTCCGTGGATGCTCGACGAGCCGCCGGTCGCGAAGTCCTAAACGCGACACGCCTCTGGCGGCCGGATCGAGTAATGTCGATAATTGGTGCGCCACCTTGTGCTGAGCGGATATCGTCGTCGCTTCGCGTTCGTCGTTCTTGTCGCCGCAGCCGGCGTGTGCGCGCCGTGCTGTGCGCGACCCCCCGATCCGGTCGCGCCGGCCATCATGCGGATCGGGATTGGTGCTCCTCCCCAGGGCACCCCCGGCACGGGGTTGGGTTCGGTCGTCAGGCTGCTGACCGGCGAGCCGTGGCTGACGAACCGGCCGGACGGCCGGCAGTCAGAGCGGGTCGCCACCGGTTGGGAATGGGATTCCAGTGCGACTACCCTCCGCCTCAAACTTCGCAAGGATGTGTACTTTCACGACGGCGACCGGCTGACGCCAGAGATCGCGTCGGCAGCACTCCGCGACAGCGTGACACACCCGGGCCGTGACGGGTCGAGCTTCGCGAGCGTGACCTCGATAACGCCCACTGGCGACGACACGGTCGTGCTCAAGCTCGCCGAACCCAATTCGTTCCTGTTGTCCGATCTGTCCGGACTCCTCGTCGTCAAGCGAAAGGACAAGACGGAGGTCCTGACCGGGCCATTCCGTGTCGTCAGCCAGACTCCAGAGAGCGCGACGCTCAGCGCCTTTCCGCAGTACTATCGCGGCCGCCCGGGCCTCAGCGGCATAGAGGTCATCAACTACGCAACGCAACGCAAGGCATGGACCGCGCTGATGCGCGGCGAAATCGACATGCTCCACGAGGTGAGGCGCGAGGCCATCGACTTCGTGCAGGCGGAGAAAGCCGTCAAGAGTTACCAGTTCCCGCGGCCTTACTACATCCCCCTCGTCTTCAACGTCGGCCACCCGGCCCTCAAGCTGGCCGAGGTGAGAAAGGCCTTGAACGAGGCCATCGACAAGGAAGCGCTCGTCCGGGACGGAATGAAGAACAAGGGGCGGCCGGCAGACAGTCCAATCTGGCCGGAACACTGGGCCCACTCGACAGCGGCGCCTCGGTTTGCATTCGATCCTGACGCGGCGAGGCGCCGGCTCGACGCCGCGGGGTTCAAGGTGAAGTCGAAGGCGGATGGCACGTTTGCGCCGAGGTTCTCGTTTTCCTGCATGGTGCTAGGCGAGGACCCGCGTTTCGATCGCCTGGCTGTGCTCGTTCAAAAGCAACTTGCGGACGTCGGCGTGGACATGAAGCTCCAGCCCGTTGCTCAGGCCGATCTCGCGAAGCGCGCGGCCTCCGGAGACTTCGACGCGTTCATCTTTGAAATGGCGGGCCGATCGCTGGCACGGGTGTACGAGTTCTGGAGATCCCACGACGGCATGATGGTGAAGACCGGATACACGGCCGCCGATGCCGCTTTCGACAAGGTCCGAGCCAGCCGTACCGATGATGAAACGCGGTCCGCGGTGGCGGAGCTGGAACGCGTGCTCTATGCCGATCCGCCGGCCGCGTTTCTCGCGTGGCAGGCCACGTCCCGCGCGGTCTCCATCAAGTTCGACGTCGCTGCGGAGGACAACCGCGACATCCAGACCAACGTCTGGCAGTGGCGTCTGGCCGGCACGCCAAAGCAGGTCGCGCGGTGAGACGGATAACTTCCAGATTCATCCTGCTTATCGCCACCGCGGCCGTGCTGCCGCTGCTGGTGTACGGGTTCTGGTCGATCAATTCCCTCCGGACCGGCACCGACATTTCAGTCCGCAAGGGAAATGAGAACGTCGCCAAACAGGTCGCCGAGCAAGTCACCATGTACATGAAGCACAACCAGCGGGTGCTTCAAGCCGTCGGCTCGGAGCTGGGGTCGACGGCGCTGACCAACTGGCAGCAGGAACGGACGCTGAAAGACTACGTCCTCGAATTCCCCGAATTCGGGGAGATCACGGTCTTCGATAGCGCGCTGAAGCCCGTCGCGACGAGCGCCGTCGGCGCGAATCGGCTGACCGTGCCGGATGAAGCGCGGCGCCGGCCGGAGAAGCCCTTCATCGCTCCAGTGCGGATGGACGATGACCTCCTGCCGACGACGACGATCGCCGTGCGGCTCCCGAAATCGCAGCAGGACGTCGCCTGGATCGTGGGAGAGATTTCACTCGAAGAACTGTGGCGGATGGTCGCCAAAATCAAGGTGGGCAACAGCGGCTTTGCGCTGATCGTCGGCGACGATAACCGGCTGATCGCGCACGGCAATCCGGATGAAAAGAAGCACATCGCGAATACCGACCAGAGCAGGGCGCTCGAGGAGCTCAAGTTCGCGGCCGGCTTCCGCGCGGGGCGGTACACTTCGGATCAGTACACCGAGAATGGCCAGGTCATGCTCGCGGTCGGCGCGGCCATGGTCGACCCTCCCTGGACAGTGGTCGTCGAACAGACGCGGGCCGAGGCGATGGCCACGGCCCGCAGCATCGAACTACAGCTGCTCGCGGCGATCTTCGTGGCGCTGCTCGTCACCATGGCATTCGGCTACGTCTGGGGCCGGTCGTTCATCCGCCGCATCTTCGCGCTCACGAAAGTCACGCGCTCGATTGCGGATGGCAAGCTCGACACGCGCGTGGTAATCGACGGGCAGGACGAAATCCACGAGCTCGGCGTCGCGTTCAACTCCATGGCCGATCGCCTCGTGGAGCTCCAGGACGACATCCGGAAACAGGAGCGGCAGGTCATGTTCGGCCGCATCGCCGCCGGCCTCGTCCACGATCTCTCGCATCCGATCATGAACATCGGCAACGGCTGCAAGCTGATCGTCAAGATGTGGGACGACGCCGAATACCGCGAGACCTTCCGGCGGATGTTCGAGCGCGAGCTGCAGCTGGTGAAGCGCGTCCTGGAAGACCTGCAGAACATCGCCAAGCCGATTCCCCTGGAGCGCTTCCCGGTCGAGTTGAACCGATCGGTCGGTGAGGCGATCGAATCGATGCAGCCGCTCGCGGACACCGCGGGGGTGACGCTGCAGTCGCAGCTCGCCAGCGAGGAGCTCTACGTCGAAGGGGACGTCTTCGCGCTCGGCCGCGTCTACCGCAACCTCGTGGTCAACGCCATCCAGGCGACCGCACCGGGCGGCCTCGTGGTCGCATCCGTGGAAGGCGCCGGAGAGCGCGTGCAGATCCGCGTCTACGATACCGGCTGCGGGATTCCGGCGGATCGGCTCCAGGCGGTGTTCGAGGATTTTGTCACGACCAAGCGCCGCGGGCTCGGCCTCGGCCTCGCCATCACGCGCAAGATCGTGGAACAGCTCGGCGGCCGCATCAGCGTCGCCAGCGAAGTCGGCAAGGGTACGACGTTCGTCATCGACTTCCCGCGCACCAGCGCACGGCCGATGGCACAGGCGGCGGGTTAGTCAGGGGGAAGCCATGTTCCGGAAGCTTTTGCACACGGGTGAGATCGAAGTGGAGGGGCGCACGTACGCGACCCATTACTTCGAGCAGAAAACGGCGCGCGGCTCACGGCGTTTCAGCTGCGAGGTCGTGCTCGACGCCGGCGATCGCATCATCCTCGACGACGATTCGTTGACCAGCCTCCAGGCCAAGATCGCGCGGCTCGCGCCCGCGACGATCTACAGCCGGGCGCTGGCGTCGAAACGGACCTCCGTCGCGGCGTAGCCGCGGCACGAACGGCCGGACCCCGGCGGTCCGGCCCGGCCTACTTCTTCGGAAGGACGGCGTCCTTCAGCTGCTTCGCGATTCGCGCCTTGACGACGGTCTTCGCGGGAATCTTGATGGCCTCGCCCGTCGCCGGGTTGCGGCCCATCCGCGCCTTGCGCTTCTGGACCACGAGCTTCACCATTCCCGGCAGCACGAACTCGCCTGAGCGCTTGAGCTCCTTTTCGGCGAGCACGTTCAACTCGTCGAAAAACTCCCGCGCCTGCGTGCGCTTCACTTCGAAGCGATCGGCGAAGTGCGAGAAGAGTTCGGATTTGCCCATCCTGCGGGCCTCTGCCATCGGCTATTCCCCTTGCTTGGGCGCGCTCCTGAGAGACCCGCATGTGCCGCGCGCGCGTGCGGAGGCAGCGGAGATTTCATTTGAAAACGGACTCGTATCCTATAGCCGCGGTTTTTCGGTGTCAAACGGCAACCCGCAAAAAACCCTTATGAATGCTACACTTTTTTGCATGTCGCTGGAGACTTTCCCCAACCCTCAGCCCAGCCGTGACTATGAAGTCGCCATCCGCTGCCCCGAATTCACCTCGGTCTGCCCGAAGACGGGCCTCCCCGATTTCGGCGAGATCCGGATCACCTACGTGCCCGACGAACGCTGCATCGAGCTGAAAGCATTGAAGTACTACCTCGTGGACTTCAGAAGCAAAGGCATCTTCTACGAAGCGGTGACCAACCAGATCCTCGACGATCTGGTCGCCGCGTGCGCGCCGCGGCGGATGACGGTGGTGGGGGACTTTACGGCACGCGGCGGGATCTCGACGACGGTCACGGCGACCTATCAGAAACGCTGAGTCGGGGATCGGGGATCCCCGCTTAGAACACTCCCGGAAAGATTCGCCAGCGGACGCGTCCCATGTAGGCACGATACGCGTCGTCGGCGGCCAGCGTCCGCTCTTCGCAGATGGCCCGGAGCAGCAGCGCGATGTCCGCCGCGAGCAGCACCACCAGGTTCCAGTCCGCCGGGTTTGCGATGACGAACCCGACGTGTGTCGTCAAGTAGCCGAGATAAATGGGATGTCTGACGAACCGGTAGAGCCCGCTGGACACCACGCCGCGATTGGCGGGCGTCAGGCCGAAGCTGCGGCCGAGCGAGAGCTTGCCCAGGACGACGATGATCAGGCCGACCGCGGAGATGACGATCGTCAGCGACTCCGGCGCGAGCGCGGCGACCGAGACGGGGCGCACGAGCGGCGGGCCGAATGTCGAGAAGAGCGTCAGCATCCTGGCCTTCCAGGAGCGGTCCACCACTTCGGCGGAGCGCCGCACGAGCGTCAGCGCCACCACGAGCGCTTCGCTCGCGAGCAGCAGCATGCCGGTGACGTGCCCCGTGTCGGCGCAGTCCTTGGCGATCCGCATCGCCATCGCCGAAAACAGCGCGAGGATGCAGATCTTGGCGAGCTTGTCTCCGAGCGTCCCTTTCGGCGCGGCCGGACGGGCGCGGCCCACGCGGACACCGTAGCCGGCGTCGCTGCGCGTCAGCGCCAGGCTCATGGCTCGTTGCCCTGCGAGGAAGTCTCTTCGAGGAAATAGCTCGAGCAGGCCGCGTCGAGCAGATCGCGAGTGATCGCGGGCGTGCGCTGCTGATACCGGCACATGTCGACGACCTGCTCGACGAGGTCGCGGGGATGGCAGGCGCGCATCTCCAGCTTGCGCGGCTGGTAGTAGGTACGGAACAGGTATTCGACCATGACGGCATCGAACGCGAGGCCGCGCTTCCGGCAGTTCAGCTCGAAGATCCTCGTGTACTCCTCGGCCGTCGGGTTTTTCGCGCGGACCTTGTACGGGATGCGGCGCAGGAACGCTTCGTCGGCGAGCGACTCCGGCTTCAGGTTGGTCGCAAAGATGATGAAGACGTTGAACGGGAGCTCGAACTTCCGCCCCGTGTGCAGGGTGAGGTAGTCGACGCGGCTCTCGAGCGGCACGATCCACCGGTTCAGCAGGTCGCGCGGCGGAATGCGCTGCCGGCCGAAGTCGTCGACGACGAAGACGCCGCCGTTGGCCTTCAGCTGAATCGGCGCCTCGTAGAACTTCGAGATCGGGTTGAAGCTGAGATCCAGCATGTCGAGGGTGAGCTCGCCGCCGACCACGACCACCGGCCGCCGGATCTGGATCCATCGACGGTCGTGCGGGGCATTCGCCACGACGCTCTGCGCCGATCCCGCGGGCGCGGTCGTCACATGACTGACCGGATCGAACATCGTGATCGTCTGGCCGTCGACGTCGATGGCGTGCGGTGTGTGCATGTCCGTGCCGAGCGCCCGGCCGATGCCCTCGGCGACGACCGTCTTGCCGTTTCCGGGGGCGCCGTAGAGGAACAGCGACTTACCGGAGTTCACCGCCGGACCGAGCAGGTCGTACATCCCCTGGTTGACGATCAACTGGTCGAAGCCCGTGGCCAGCCGGTCCCTGTCGATCCACGGCCGCGCGGCCATCGCGGCGCGCACATACGCGGTGTACTGCGCGAGCGGGACGGGCGCCGGCCCGACGTAGCGGCTGATGTCGAAGAACTGCATGGCGCGCTCACGGCCGAGGTCGGTCAGCGCATACCGGTAACCCGCCGTGCCGACGCCGCCCGCGCCGCGCACTTCGACGAGCTTCTCGACCCGCGCGTGCTGGACCATCGCGTCGAGTACCGAATATGGCAGCCGCATGTTCTCGGCGAGCTGGGTGCCGCTGTTCTCGCCGGCGACGAGCGTCTTCATCATCAGCTGCGACAGCGTGTCGGGGTGAAGGCCGGTCTCGGCGATCGTCGCCGGAGGAGCCGGAGGCATCGGCTGGCCGGGTGCCCCGAGCGCCTGCGGCCGCGCCTCTGCCGCATCCTGCTTGGCCGTCGTCGCCACGATCGTCATCGGTGTCCCTCCTGGCCCGTCAGCTCCAGCACGATCGTGTGGCCCAGGCTGGTGCCCGACGCGGCGAGCGTGCCGGCGGCGAGCTCGAGCACTCCCGCGGTCCCTCGCCTCGGCAGGCGTACGCGCCATGGGCGGAGGTTCGACACGCAGTCGATCACCCGGCCCTCCTGGTCGAGCGCGACCACGTCGATCGAGAACCGCATGCCCCAGGTGTGCACACCGCGGCTGGGCACAATCCACAGCGCCTCACCCGGCGCCAGTCCGTTGCGCGACAGGAGGCCGACCGCCCGCGCAGCGCGGGTGGCGGCGACGGCGACGCGCTCGGCCAGGACGGTATTCACGCTGGCGTTGCGCGCGACCAGCCGTCTCATCGCGATCGCTCCACCATCGGGAAGAGGACGGTGATGAACTTGATCGCCGCGGGACCGATGGTGATGACCCAGATCGCGGGAAAGATGCAGAGGACGAGCGGGAACACCATCTTGACGCCGGTCTTCGCCGCCGCTTCCTCCGCGCGCTGGCGGCGCTTCGTGCGCAGCGTGTCGGAGTACACCCGCAGCGACTGGGCGACGCTCGTGCCGAACTTGTCGGTCTGAATCAACATCGTCACCAGCGAGCTGAGGTCGTCGACGCCGGTGCGATCGGCGAGGTTCCGCAGCGCCTCGGAGCGCGGCTTGCCGGCGCGCAGTTCGAGGTTGATGAGCCGCAGCTCGTCGGACAGCTCCGGATAGGCGAACGCGAGCTCCTGGCCAACCCGCTGCAGGGCCTGGTCGAGGCCGAGGCCGGCCTCGACGCTGACGACGAGGAGGTCGAGCATGTCGGCGAGCGACAGCCGGATCCGGTGGGCACGCCGTTTGGCGAGCCGCGCGAGCACCATCCCCGGGAGGATGTATCCGAGCCCGAGCGCGCCGAGCGCGAGCGTGATGTTGGGGCGGACGATGATGGCGGTGCCGAACAGCGCGAACAGGCCAAGCGCGAACGCCACTCGGATACCGAAGAAGATCGTCAGCGCTTCGTCGCGCCGGAACCCGGCCTGCACCAGCCGCAGCCGCAGGTTGCCCATTTCCTTCGCCGACTTCGGCGCCCGCTCGCCGAGACGCTTGAGCATGGCGACGAGGGACTGGTAGCGCGGCTTCTCGACTTCGTCGGGCGTCAGCGTCAGTTCCTCGAGCCGGCGGTCGATCGCGGCGGTGCGCGACGGCATCAACACAAACGCCGCCGCCATCACCAGCGCGGTGCCGAAGACAAACGCGAACAGCGGTATCATCTGGGCCACGGCTATACCTCTATCTTGACGACTTGCTTGATCCAGAAGTACCCGACGGTCTGCATGATGACGGTCGCGCCGAGCATCATGTGGCCGATGTGCTCAGTGAAGAGCAGCTGCATGTGCTCCGGATTGATGAACGCGAGTGCGATGGCCAGAAACGCGGGCAGCCCGAGCAGCACGTAGCCGGTCAGCCGGCCATGCGCCGTGTAGACCCGCACCTGGCGCAGGATCTTGAAGCGCTCGCGGACGACGTGCGCGAGATTCTCCAGAATCTCCGACAGGTTGCCGCCCGTTTCGCGCTGAATGAGGACGGCCGTCGAGAAGAACCGCACGTCGATGAGCGGTATCCGCACCGTCAGGTTGGCCAGCGCGTCCTTGAGCGGCAGACCGAAGTTCTGCTCGTCGAACGTCTTCCTGAATTCGGGACCGACGGGCTCCGCCATTTCGTCGGCGACCATCTTCAGGCCGGTGGCGAAGGCGTGTCCGGCCTTGAGCGCGCGCGAGACGAGGTCCAGCGCTTCCGGGAAGGCCTCTTCGAACGCCCGCAGCCGGCGCGTGCGTTTGACGCGGAGAAAGACGAACGGCATCGCAAACCCGAGCGCGCCGCCGGCGAACCAGCCGACGGTCAGCCGCAAGGCCGTGGCGGCGATGAAACCGAGCACCAGGCCGATGACCGCCGCCATCAGGAACAGCGCGCCGATGCTCAGGCGGACGCCCGACTGCTCGATCCAATGGGCCAGCGCCGAGCCTTTGGCGGTCGAGCCCGCAAAGCGGTCGAACGCCGGAAAGAGGCCGTCGTGCGTCTGCTTGACGAGTTGCGCACCGTCGACGGGCGCATCCTCCGCCGTCGCCATCACCTCGTCCAGGCGGCTGTTCAACTTCCGCTGGGCAAGGATTCCCGGCAGACGCATACCGCCGAAGTAGATGCCGAGCACGACGCCAACGCCGAGCACGAACGCCGACAGTACGATCATCGTTGCTCCCATCACCGCACCTCGACCACGCCTTCGAACATGTCGGGCGGCAGGTGGATCCCGGAGGCCTTGAGGCGCTCGCACGCCTTCGGCCGTACGCCCGTCGCGCGGAACCGGCCGATGACCTTGCCATCCTGGGTGACGCCCAGCTTCTCGAACAGGAAGATCTCCTGCATCGTGATGACGTCCCCTTCCATGCCGGTGATCTCGGAAATGCTCGTCACCTTGCGGGTGCCGTCGCTCATGCGCGACTGCTGAATGACGATCTGGATCGCCGCGGCGATCTGCTGCCGCATCGCCCGCTCCGGAAGATTGGTCGCGCCCATGGCGATCATCGTCTCGATTCTCGACAGCGCGTCACGGGGGGTGTTGGCGTGGACGGTCGTGAGCGAGCCGTCGTGGCCGGTGTTCATGGCCTGCAGCATGTCGAGCGCCTCCTCGCCTCGCGTCTCGCCGACGACGATGCGATCGGGGCGCATGCGCAGGGCGTTGACGAGCAGCTGCCGCTGCTTGATCGCTCCCTTGCCTTCGACGTTCGGCGGCCGGGTCTCGAGCCGGGCCACATGTTCCTGGTCGAGCTGCAGCTCCGCGGCGTCCTCGATCGTGACGATTCGCTCCCGCTCCGAGATGAACGCGGACAGCACGTTGAGCAGCGTCGTCTTGCCGGCGCCGGTGCCGCCGCTGATGAGCATGTTCAGCCGCGCGCGGACGCAGTGTTCGAGGAACTCGAGCATCGGCCGGGTCATCGACCGGATGTTCATCAGGTCCTGGGCCTTCAGACGCTCGGCGGGAAACCGGCGGATCGAGAGCAGCGGCCCGTCGACGGCGAGCGGCGGGATGATCGCGTTGACTCGGGAACCATCCGCGAGACGGGCATCGACCATCGGCGAACTGTCGTCCACGCGCCGGCCGACGCCGCTGACGATGCGGTCGATGACGCGCATCAGGTGCTTGTCGTCCTGGAACGTCGTCGGCAGCCGTTCGAGCTTGCCGTGGCGCTCGACGTAGACGTTCTTGTAGGTGTTGACCAGGATGTCGCTGACCGTCTCGTCGCGCAGCAGCGGCTCCAGCGGGCCGAGGCCGAAGACTTCGTCGATGACGTCGGCAAAGAACGCCTCGCGCTCGCTCATGCTGAGGGGCGTGCCCTCTTCCGCGATCAGCTCGAAGAGCAGCGTGCGGATCTCCGACTCCGCGCGCGAGCGGTCGGCGGATGCGAGCGCCTCCAGGTTCAGCCGGTTCAGCAGCTTTCTGTGAACGTTGGCCTTCAGCTCGAGGTAACCCGGCCTCGGCGCGATGTTGGTGGCGGCGACTGGTGCGATCATCGATGTGTCCCTCGGTCCCTTTGTCCCGTCGTCCCGCTGCCCTAGAACATGCCCAGGAAGACGCGCTTCCGTTCGGGCTCGGGCGCGGCCTGCACCGACATCCCGACCAGCTGGCGCGTGAATGAATCGAACTGCGCGGCGATTTCCGAATGATTCGAGAGCGACAGCGGCACGCCCGAGTTCAGCGCGGTCGAGACCGTGCGGTAGTCGCTCGGGAACGTGTGGTGGATGCCGTAGCCCAGCGCCGTCTCAATCTGCTTCGGCGTGATCAGATGCTGGTCGGACGCCCGGTTCAGCAGCACCTTGACCCGTTCGCTGCCGGCGCCGAGCTGCCGGACGCGATCCACCAGCCGCTGCGCGTTGCGAATCGACGGCACGTCGGGATTGGTGACGAGGAAAATCGTGTCGGCCGCGTAGAGCGCCGCGGCGGTGATCGCGTTGATCACGTTGCCGGCGTCGATGATGACGTAGTCGTAGGTCTTCGCGAGCACGCGCAGCAGTTCCTCGACGGCTCCCGCATCCTGCGCGTTGGGACGGTCGAACTGCTCGGAACCGGCGAGAATATCCAGGCCGGATTTGTGCTTGGCGACGAGCTCCGTCAGGAAGTTCTTGTCGAGACGGTGAAGGTTCTCGATCGCATCGAGCACGGTGAACCGCGGCCGCACGCCGAGAAAGAGCGCGACCTCGCCGAGATTGTTTTTGAGGTCCACCACCACGGTGGGCCGTTTCGTAAGACGGGCCAGCTCGACGCCGCAGTTCACCGCGACGGTCGTCGTGCCGGCGCCGCCTTTCGCTCCAAGAAACGCGTGAGTCACGCAGGGCGGTTTGGCGCCCGCGGACGCGGCTTCGCGCCGCGCCGCGGTCCGCCGCACGGCGCCGTGGAATGACTCCTCGGTCGCGTGCGCCGCCTGCGATCCCTCCGCCGCGTTCCAGGGAAAGAACTCGTTTGCGCCCGCGCGCATCGCCTGCAGGATCAGGTCCGGCTCCGCCGCCGCCGCGATCGCGAAGATCGCGAGCGTGCCGCTGCCGGCGCGCAGCCGCTCGATGGCCGCCATCCCCGACGACGCGTCGGACCGACCACCAGGTCGGGGCCGATGCCTTCAGCCGAGCGCCCTTCCACCATCCCGACAGGTACGCCACAAGCGCGCACCATGCGGGCGACCTGTCGCTTGAATTCGTCGTCGAAGCTGACGACCTGGGCTGTGAGTTGGGCCATAAATCGATTTCCAGTGCCCAGTTCCGTGCTCCCGGCACCGGCCGGGAGCTGGCGACTGGAAAGTTTCTATTGAACGAGCCGAATCGCCTTCGGAAACGAAGGCGCGCCGCCGCTCCAGGTCTTGTCGCGAATGCCGCCGATCGGAATGATGCGGCCGTGGATCTCGCTGCCGGTGCCGATGTACTCGACGAAGAAGCCGATCCAGTTCGCGACCTTCAGCGTTGCGATACGACCCAGCTCTTTGCCCGAGTTGTAATAGTCCGGATCGAACAGCGGGATTGGGAACACGCGCGGACTCTGGCGGTCACCATACGAGCTGTTGTCGACGTTATTCGTCCGTTCGTTCCAGACTGCGCCGGGATCCCGGTCGATGAGCTCCTGAATGCCTTGGACCGTGGGGCCCTGCTTGTCGCCCGGTTCCTGGACCAGGGGATCGCCCCAGTGATAGATCGAATGATTGCAGTTGGCGATGTTCCACCGGTAGTCCTGGCCACCGGTGTCGTCGGTCATCGCCAGCGAGAAATAGAAGCTGGGGTTGATTTCGTTCCCCTGGCCAGCGCGCAGGACGAGCTTCATGCCCCGGTTCTGTTCCATGTTGTAGCCGGAGTAGGCGTCATTCAGCTGCTTCCCGTCGGCGTCGTAGTACGCGGGCTCGTAGACGTCCGCCGGGCTCAAGAGCACGCCCTTCTTCCCGTAGCGCGAGAAGCCGTCGGTCGTCTCCCACGGCTTGGTGACGGGGTTCTTCTCAATCCACTTGTCGGGAATCGTGAACGGCTTGACGCAGGTCATGGCGTTCGCGGGCGACGCCTCGGCCATCGCCACGGCGTGGACCCCGGCGGTCGCGATCCCGAAGTATTTCGCGATCAGCGTCGACACGGGATTGCCGTGCGAGGCGTCGCGCCAGACGGTGACGCGGACGCGGCTCGGGTTGCCGGTCGGATCGTTGAGGAATTCCACGTCTGCGGCAGTGACGTCCACGTCGCCGCCCATGACCTTGTTGATCTTGCTCGTCGCGATCGCGCTCGTGACCGCCGGCCCGGACGGCGTGCGGTCCGTCCAGCTCTCGAAAGCCAGAGCCGTGGCACCCGCAAGGGCACCGGCATCCGCAGCGTTCTGCGCCTGGCTGCGCGCGGTCATCAGCATGCCGACGTCAATCGCCAGCATGCTGGCCGCGACAAACGCCATGCAGCCGAGGCCGACGAAGACGAGCGAGAATCCCGACTCGTCGCTCGCGGTTTTTCGAAGACGTGTGATCGACATGGGTGCTCCTCCTCCGCCGGATGGGATTACTGGGCGCCCTTCTTCTTCTGCTCGTAGGCGGCCTGGGCCTGCCGCAGCCGGGCGGCGGCGTCGGAGACCGTCTTCTCGTGCTTTTTCAGGTCTTCCTGGCGCTTGCGCTCCAGTTCGGCGTTCTTTTTCGCGACTTCCGCCTCGCGCCTTGCGCGCTCGGCGTCGATCACGGCCTGGCGCTTGTCGCGCTCCGCCTGAATCTTCTGCTGCCGGACCTGCTCCTCCGCCGCCTGCTTGTCGGCAACCGCCTTCTCCGCGGCGGCCTTCTCCTCAGCGGCCTTCTGCACGTCGGCCGCTTTCTTCTGCAGCTCGCGCTGCCGGGCGGCTTCCTTCGGATCCGGTTTTGGCTCCGCCCTGGGCGCCGGTGCGGCAGCCTTGGCCGGCATCGTGGTTTTCACCGCCGGCCTGGCGAGAACGGGCACCGATGGCAGCGGCGTGCCTGCCGCCTCGGGCCGCGCGGCTGACGGGGGCGCCGCCTGCGCGGGTGCCGGGGCCGGCGCCGGTGCGTCGGACTGTGCCGTGCCGCCGGAGCGGGCCGGGCTCGAGGTCGCCGGGAAGCGCGGGGACCCGACATACGGCGCGGGCTGCGGCAGCGGCTTGGCCGGCGCCGCGAGATACGGTTCCACGATCGTCGGCAGACCCTGCGAGACGCCCGTCGATCCGCGGCGGATGATCTGGGGCGTGATCATGACGACGAGCTCGGTCTGCTGCTTCTGATAGGCGCGGCTGCGGAACAGGTAGCCGAGAACCGGAATGTCGCCGATCCCGGGGATCTTCGACATGGTCGACGAGACCGTGTTGTTCATCAGCCCGGCAATCGCGAACGTCTGACCGTCCTGCAGTTCGACTTCGGTCTCGGTGCGGCGCGTCGACAGCGCGGGCACGCGGAAGCCCGACAGGCTGACGCCGTTCGCGAAGTCGAGTGAGCTGACCTCGGGCTTGACCTTGAGATTGATCAGGTCGCCACCGAGCACCGTCGGCGTGAAGCTCAGACGGACGCCGAACTCCTTGAACACGATCGTGACGGCGGTCTGTCCCGAGGTGCCCTGCGCGACCGGATAGGGGTATTCGCCGCCGGCGAGGAAGCTGGCTTCCTTGCCGTTGCTGGCAATCAGGTTCGGCTCCGCCAAGCTCTGGAACAAGCCCTTGGTCTGGAGCGCCTTCACCACGGCGCCGATGTTGTGCTTGGTGTTGAACAGGAAGACATTCAGAAAGTCGCTGAAGGTCAGGCCGTTGGCTCGGTCGGAATCGAAGTCCGGCGCCGCGAACTGCTGCGTCGTCGCGCGGCCGTACCAGTCGTTCTTGTAGCCGTTGGCGATGAACGCCGCGCCGAGCTCCTGCAGCGCGCTGCGGCTGACTTCCGCGAAGCGCACGCGAAGCATGACCTGGTTCGAGGCAACGCCTTCAGCCTGTTTCAGCAGGTTGACGACGTTTTCCTTCTTGTCGACGTACCCGGCGGTCACGTCGGCGGCCTTGTCGATCACGTACTTGCTCGACACGATGCCGGAGATGACGACGTCCTTGCCGCTGCCGGTGACCGCGATCGGCTCACCGGGGAACAGGTTGCGCATCTGTTCGATCAGATGGCTCAGGTCGCGGCGCACGTTCACTTCGTAGGTCTTGATGCCGCCGGCGCGGTCCCAGACGAACAGCGAGATCGTCCCGGGCGTCTTGCCGTGGACCAGGAGCTGCTGCGGCGCCGTCACCATCGCGTCGGCCACGTCGGGCACCGTCAGCGAGACCCGCGAGATCGCGGTGCCCACGTTCAGGATGGTCGACCGCCCGACGAGCAGGTCGATCGAGGTGGCGTCGGGCGCAACCGCGGCGGGGCCGGCGCTCATGGTGCCGGGCGCGCCGCTGAACGACACCGGCTGCTGGGCCTGCGGCGTGGCGACGAGGATGACGATGATGTAAATGACCAGCGCGGCGATCTTCGACGCGGGTCCGCGAGCGGCTCCCATGGTTCCTCCAGGCAGCCCGCAGGGGCTGCGCAAGCTATCGGATCTACTTGATGACTTCCGAGGTCCGCTTGTCGCCGCGGATGATTTCAACAGTCGGTGCCGGCGCGATAACCGGGGT
>Ga0310810_10001784_pt1 | contig 22804 bp, 28 predicted proteins | sample NCmetagenome_FD_207641 | JGI IMG/M metagenome (GOLD analysis project Ga0310810, IMG submission 207641) | Soil microbial communities from experimental microcosm in Duke University, North Carolina, United States - NC | ecosystem: Engineered > Artificial ecosystem > Soil microcosm > Unclassified ... | reverse complement strand
GGAGAAGCGGCCACGTCATATCGCGTTATTCCTTGAGGGTCGTGAGCTTGCTCGTATCCACACTGTCGAACGCGTCCTGCAACCGATGGGTATAGATGCCGATAATCAGAGCCCCAACCAGCACATCAAAAAAGACACCCAACTCGACGATCAGGGGCATGCCATAGGCCGCCGCGGTCGCCCCTAGGAACAAGCCGTTTTCCATGACGAGAAAGCCGATCACCTGCGTCACTGCCTTCTTGCGCGCGATCATTGTAAAAAACCCGATCAAGATGATCGCCAATGCGATCGCCAGTGAATCGCGCGTCAACAGGAACCCCAGGGGAATGATGGGCTGGGTGATGAAGAACGCCAATATGACGAGCGCACCGCAGGTCAATAACCCGGTCGGCACGTTCACGTTCATTTCAAGTTCACGTTTCACATTCAACCGTTCAATCACCTGCTTCAGAATCCGCGGGATGAATACGACCTTGATGCCGAAGGTGAGCGCGGCGGCGATGTAGATGTGATGAATATCTGTGAGAAACGCGACAAGGGCTGCTGTCAGGGCCAGAAACACCGACTGCAGGGCGAACAAATCGACACAGGCTGAGAGCCGACGCTGAGCCACAATCGCAAAGCACGTCAGCAGCAACAGCGCGGAACCGAGATCCACCAGCTGAGATCCGATGTGCGGCGTCAACAGCGACATGTCATCCTCGCAACACGTAGAAAAAGACCAAGCCAAGTAGTGCCAGGATAAAGGCGACTCCCAGCAGGTCCGTCACTCTGAATAAGCGCAGCTTGGCGAACATCGACTCAAGCACGCCGATCAGGACGGCTAACGCCGACACTTTCAAGAGAAAAGTCGCCAGGCCAATGCCCAGCGCGGTCGGCTCCAAGGTGGTCGCAATCCCCCACGGAGCGAACACATTGGCGATCAAGGTCAGAAACACCACCAACTTGAGCCCGGCAGCCCATTCGACCAACGCCAAATAGCGTCCCGAGTATTCCAAGATCATCGCCTCATGAATCATCGTCAATTCCAGGTGCGTGGCCGGATTGTCCACCGGCACACGGCCGGTTTCGGCAATGGCCACGATGAACAATGCAGCGAGGGCCATGAGATGGGGGGAGGGATCGGTCACAATCCCTTCCAGCAAGGCCGTTTTATGGACGATCGTGCTGAGGTTCGTAGATCCCGCCGTGAGCGCGATTGCAAAGATTGAGAGAATCATGGCAGGTTCGGTCAACGAGGCGACGATCGCTTCACGGCTGCTCCCCATCCCCCCGAAGGCTGAACCGGCATCGAGGCCCGCCACCATCAGAAAGAACGTCCCCAGTGCCAGTAAATACACGAGCGCGATAATGTTGCCGGCAAAGTTAAGCGGCGTGCTGGAAAGAAAGACCGGGACCAACAACCCTGCGGCCAGTGTGGAAGCAAACACAATGTAGGGGGTCACGGTGAAGATCCATGAGGTGGTCGTCGAGACGACCGGCTGTTTCCGAAACAGCTTGGCCAGATCAGCATACGGCTGAAAGACGCTGGCTCCCCTCCGTACCTGCAGTCGCGCCTTCACCTTCCTGATCAGCCCCACGATGAATGGCGAGACGGCCAGTAGAACGATCGTTTGGGCAACAACGAGAATAATGGCTTGCAACATCGGATTACACCGCGAATAACAGCAACAGGACCAACGTGACAAAGATATACGTCAGGTACAGGTGCAGGCTCCCCGCCTGGATCACCCTCAGGCGGTCTGCCATGGTAGTGAAGAAGGCGACCACGGGATCGTAGAGATAGTTCTGAAAAATCGGTTCAATGTGGAACTCGAAGCGTCGCCGTTTCGCGAAGTATCGTGACTCTTCGAGCAACTCCGTCTCGAGCTTGACCGTCGGTTGGTAAATGGTGCTGAAGACTCGTTTGATTGGTTGGACGAAGCCGGTTGCGGTGTATTCCATCCGGGGCGTGAGGTTGATTCCACAGCCCCAGGTCTTGTAATAGCGTTGTTTCGCAAGACCACCGAACGCCATGACAAGCCCGAGGCCGAGCATCGACAGTGCTATCAGCAGCAGCGCCAATACCGGCGTTGAGAGGCTCGAGAATTCGACATTCACCGGCGCGAGAGCCCATCCATCCAGCGCAAGCACCTTGTCTTCGATCGATACCCCCGTAAAGGGTGCCGCAACCCGGTCCAATAGCGGCACGACCACCATCGGTGCGATGCCCAGTACGATACAGAGAAGGGCCAGCAGGCCCATCCCGAGGCGCATAGGCACTGGAACTTCCTCCGCGTGGCGTGCATGGGCGCTTCGTGGCAGTGCGAGAAACGAAATCCCGAACGCTTTTGCGAAGCAGGCCATAGCCAGCACGCCGGTCAGGGCCAGCATCGCTGCGGCAATCGGAAGCATCAGTTTCAGAAACACGGTCGGAAGCTGAAAACTGAGAAAGAGGCTTTGGAAGACCAGCCACTCGCTGACAAATCCATTGGTGGGAGGTAGCGCGGAAATCGAGACAGCCCCGATCAAAAAGAAGACCCCGGTCCAAGGCATGCGTCGGAGCAGGCCACCATATTCCTCCATGTTGCGTGTGTGAGTGGCATACAGCACCGAGCCCGCGCCTAAGAACAGCAGGGCTTTGAACATCGCGTGATTGATCGTGTGGTAGAGCCCTGCCAACAGTCCGAGGGCGGCGAGCTCCTTCAGCCCGTAGGTCTGAAAGATCATGCCGGCCCCGATGCCCAACAAGATGATGCCAATATTTTCCACGCTGTGGAACGCGAGGAGACTCTTGAGGTCATGTTCCATCAAGGCATACATCACACCCAACAACGCGGAGACCGCTCCGATGACGAGCACGACAAATCCCCACCACCAAGGGAACTGACCTCCGAGGAAATCAAAGTACACCCGGATCAACGCGTAGATCGCCGTCTTGATCATGACGCCGGACAACAAGGCTGAAATATGCGACGGTGCCGCCGGGTGGGCGTAGGGCAACCAGACGTGGAGCGGCACAATGCCTGCTTTGGTGCCAAAGCCGATCAGGGCCATTAGAAACACGAGCGTTCTCATGCCTTCCGGCAAGGGCTGCTCAGGATTCCGGAAGGCGTCGAAGGAGAACGACCCACCAGTTTGGAAGAAGATCAAGAAGGCCAGGATAATGCAGGCCGTTCCCACATGGGTCATGATGAGGTAGAAAAATCCCGCATAGCGCACGTCGGCCTTCTCGTGTTCTGTCACCACGAGGAAATAGGACAGCAACGACATGAGTTCCCAGACAATCAAGAAGAAGAACCCGTTATCGGCGATCACGACAAGCGTCATTGAGAGGAGAAAACCGTTGAACAGCGATCCAAGGACACCGAGGGACACGCGCCCGTAGAATTCGGTCACGTATCCAAGCGCATAGATCGACGCGGCAAGGCCGGCCAATGAAATCGTCAGGACGAAGAAGGATGCGAGAGGATCAAGCCGGATGGCGAAGGTGAGAAGAGGAAGGGTCGAGGGCAGGGACAGTATCAGTGGTGCGGGAGCGTGCAAGCCGGCGATGCCGAGAGCGATTCCTGTCACACCTGCGCCGGCCGCAAGTCCATGGGCGAGAACATTCTGGATGCTCGGTCTTTTGGGGAAACAGAGCGGAAGGACAATACCGGCTACATACACCGCCAGCATGCCAATGAGTAGGATGGTCATCGTTTACGAGTACTCCTCAAACCTGTTGGACAGGAGGCCGAGTGTTCCTCGGGACCTCCAAGGAGGAGTCTTGCTCCCTTAACGAATACTCATGAAGAGGCAAGATGCGACAGAGCCGGATCAATATGACCTTGCCACTTCCGAATGGACGGTGCCTGTAGCGCTCTCATGACGGAGAAGCGGAGACCCCAGTGGCACAATCGCCTTGCCGGTGTAAGCCTGTGAGAGACTCCCGATCGCGTGATAAAAAGCGAGTGTTCCGACGGCCAGATGAGCCAATCCAGGAAGCGTTTCCGATATCAGATTCAGCCTCATGCAGACTGTCGAGAAAAACGTGAAGGTAATGACGAGATGGAGAAAGCATAAGGCAACAGAACGGTACGCGGTCAGGTATACCATGACAGCTGAAAAGAAGACATACACGAGGTTTATCGGGACAAATAGAGCGCTATCGAAATGGAAGGATGTGCTCATACTGACGAGCTGGGATAACGACACCGTGAACCAAAAAAAACCGTACATGGTGAGGGCTGTCCCTCCAAGCTGCTCGTTGTACCGAATATCGGCAACGCCGGCCAACACCTGCACCAGACCACCGAACACCAGTGCGATGACCAGCACTCCCACCTTATCTATTTCTGGAATGTGTCCGACCTGTGCCATGCCCACGGTCAAGGCTCCGACGGCGAGGCCGAATAATCCAATGGCCAACACATCGATCCGACGACTGGCCGTTTCAGACTTGGTCATGTTTTCCCTTGAAACTCCTTGGCCAGGCTCGCACCTTGCCGATGAGGTGTCCTACTCCACTACCTTCAGGCCGAATGAGGGAGGTGTGCCAGCTATAGAGTGATGAATTTTAAGGCGACTGACGGATTAAGGTCGGCACGATAAGGATCTGGGCTTCCTCGGTGATGCCGTACCGCGTATAAGGATGGTCGACCATTTGATTGGCGTACAGGCGTCCGGTCGGGGCGCGAATCTTGACTTCAACCGCTGTTTGGCCCTTCGGCGGGATCGTAATCTGCTGTTCTTTTGCGCCTCCGATATAGGGATGCCAGATGACCATCTTATAGGTACCGGGCGGGATGTCGCTGATCGCGAAATGGCCGTCTTTGTCGGTGGTGGCATAATACGGATTCTCCATGGCCAATCCCCAGCTTTCCATGTAGGCGTGGAATCCGCACTGCATGACGAACACCCGGCGGCCCTTTGTCATGCCGACGAGCTGCTTCATCGGTTCGCCGGCCAAATGTTTGTGGTACAGAGCCGCGTCGCTCCGGTCTTTGAGATCTCGCGGATGTTGCGGATTCATCGGCAGCGGCACGTTGAAGAGGACTCGGGCTCCGAGCTGGGAGCTTTCGTAGGCTTGGATATCATGCATGACGGGATCCATGTTCACAACGACCACATTCTCCTTTTCTCGAACGACGGTCGTAAAAGGAACGAAGCGGCAATCTCGCGCCTCAATACGCGGACTCATAAAGGTCGAAGCAAAGCTCTTACCTTTGGCGACGCCTTCGAGATATACGACGACATCGCGGAACTCACCGGCCGGCCCGACGTTGAACGGCTGCAACAATCGCCAGCCCTGACCATCTGAAATCCGGCCACAATAGACCTGGTCCGGCAGCGTCGTTAGATTGTAGCCTTTGGGTTTTGGGACTTGCCCTTCGAGCTTCACAGTACCGAGCACCGTGCCGCCATCGGATACCGTGGTTTCTTCATAGGCCCAGGAGGCCTCTCCGTTGAGGCAGGCCGCAATCAGTAGGATTAAGATGAGGTAATGCATATCAAGTCTCCTTCTTGTCCGATCTATGGCAAATTAATGATGATCAGATCTGAGACCGAAATGGTCGTCCGGCCCGGTTCTTCCGACACCGGTTCACACCTTCGCGCGCCTTGAGATTGTTGGGATCGATATCCAATATTCTCTTCCAATGGCAGGACGCTTCGTCAGGTAGATCCAACTCCTCGAGGAGAAGCGCCAATGCGCAACGAGTGATGACATCAGTGTGGCAAACTCTGAGCAGCTTCTGCAATTGAGCGAGACGCTCGATTCGTTTGTTCAGCATGTGCTTCCCTCGACCTGTGTCGAGCTGTCAGGGGATTTTGCGACCGGTTGAAAGACCGCAAGTCCCGAAAAACTCCGTACACAACCGCCAGTAACAGTAGTGCGATCGGCAGGTTAAATGGCCACAGGTCCACAAAACTGCCGGCTGTGACACATAACGATGTTGCCAAACACAGAAGTTCCCGCCGGCCAACCTGATTCATAGGAGGCGGCTCATTGTGTCATTTGTTTTCAGAAGCTACATTTGACCAGGCAGATTCGTCTATTCCCATTAGAAGTGCGACTAGCGCCATTAATGAAACATTTCATGATATGCCCCTCTTTATGAATCAGAATTTCGTCGAATCAATGGGCCTTATAAAGTCCGTGCACGCTTCTGACGATGAACGGAATCCGTAATCCGCTGAATCGTTTCCGCCGTTAAGTCCCGGATCGTTAGGTGTGCTTCATCGTCTCCATTGAAGGTACAAAGTGCAATCGTCAAGCAGTCTGTCCCGCCCCGAATTATCTTCAGTGCAATGTTAGATTGATGGCAGTGCACGCCAACAAAGAGACAAACATCAATCTTATTTCTCCAGATCGTCAAATTCGGGTGATTGGGATTAATCTCTTTTTCGGGCACTATTTTCGGATATTTCGGACGATAGTCGGCCATGGGAATAAGTTTGGCAGGCACAGCCGCCGCGAGCGCCTTCACCATTTTGGACTCGCGGACTGCCCGATCATTCCACGCCCAAAGAACCAACGGTCCTGGAAAGATGGTGGCGTTCCGAGCTGTGAGTAATCGACGGGCCGTCTCATCGATGGCCACCTGTTCAGGCACTCGTTTACCCATCACAAGCCCCTCTCCTCTCGATGGTCCAATTACGCCTCTCTCTGAGACTGAGGGGGGAAGGTATCCTTCGGGTCCGATGGTCATTTCATAAGAATCCATTCCGCTTCCTTTCATCATGCAATTAGATAGCGCCCAATCCTTCGCGAAGAAAGATGTCCATTGGAGACAAACGTTGGCCGGGTTGCGGCCTCAGTTCGGTTACGGGAAATGGCAGTCTTGAGCACAGTTCGTGCACAGAATCATAGCTTTGATCCAAGTCAACGATAACGACCCGATCGACTGTCTTGGCAAACGACTCGATGTCCCCGACTGGGAACGGCCTAATATATTTTGGATAGAGTGCTCTTACCCGAAGTCCAAAATTGCCACACAGATTCACAGCATCATGTACAACTCCCTGCGCCATGCCCCAGGCGACAAATCCGACATCTGCCTTGGGCTCTCCTTCCCACTGGCCCATTGATGTAATAGATCCAATGGAATAGCTGCTCGATGCTCCTTTATGCGATGCACAGCTGTAACTGCGCCGAACGATATTGCTTAAAGTGGACACATCAACGCTTTCCTGGCGCCGAGCAATTGGCTCTTCAACTAATACCGCAACACGATCGCTGTGGCCGGCTAAAATGAGTTCGTGGCCAAACAGGAGCAGCCTAATGGCATCAGGAATATCGGCAGCCACTAAAACGCACGGTGAACGAGACTCCTTTACACAAGAAGCGATCGCACACTCGTCGCCCCGAACCAGTGTCATGACTTTGCCCTCGGGCCCGCGATACGCTAAGACCTCAGGATACATCCCGCTCTTGAACATCGATACCATGGATCCGGCAAAGGCAATGTGTCTGGCTGCCCAACTAACCGGCGCCTGGAGAAGGTCTGACTCGCAAGTGGTGTGGCATGCACAGTCACTAAGGGAGTAGCCTAATAAAATGGCCTGCTCCGGAAGGAGCATGATTCCACCCTTTGAGACACCCTCGAGACACGGAATCGAATAGGCATCACGCTTTTCGATGGCACAATGCGCGAAGTTGACGCCTGCTACAAAGGATCGGGGAGCCGAGAATAGTGAGCTCCACCGGTGAAGAGTTTTTTCCGGAACGCCGAGCAGATGAAGAAGTACTCCAAGAGCAACTAACGATGTTGTATTAAGTCCCTCTCCCTGAAGGCACAACTCTTTCAGAGGAACGGCATAACCGATTACTCCTGTCGGTAATATTGGGCAGGATCGTTGATCGCCTGCCGATTGATAGAGGATTATGCTCCCGGGCTGAAGCGGAGAACCGAACTCCTGCGACTCAGAAGAGTCATTACCCAGTTGGATGAGTATGTCACATCCATGCCCCATCGAGTAGAACGGCCGGGCCGAAACACGCATACGGAGAGCAGGTTCCCCCAAGTCCCCCGTTCTCTTCCCATGTTGCATCATGACGGACATTCCTCGTTGAGCCAGCACCTGGCCAACCGGTGTCCAGTCTTTCATGAGTGTTGAAGGCGTCGATCCCACGACGTTGACGATGAGATCGAAGTCTTGATTGGGACGAACTGGGAGCCACGGTGATAAAGGTGCCATTTCAACCGTGTTGTTACTAAACACGATACGTCTTCTGTACTTCTTTTAGGCCAGAGAGACTAAGCCAACGGACGCTATATCCGCTGAGAAAGAAATGGTCGTAAACGGCCGCCAGAAATTCAGGTCCATCTTTCGAGTAGACAACATGGCCTCTCCAATCCTTGACTCCTTTACGTAATGTGACCCGAAGCCCGGCATGGCTAGTTGCAACAGCGCCAGTCGAAAGGTCCAACCAAACGAGTGCCACCACGCCCCTCGGGTACTGAAGCGCCACCACGTCGGCATGTTTTGGGCGGCTTAGCTGGCAATCTCTTTTACTGTCGGCCCCCATTTCCTTTTTCCCTTGCTGTTCTCGTGCGCTGCCAAGGATCTAATCGCGAAGCCTCATCGTATTACCTTCCACCTTGCTTCTTTGCCGAAGCCGAATAAAACTATCGTCAAGCATGGCATTGACGAGTTGCTGAGCATCCTCCGGCTCGAGCCGGAACACAGTCTGTGAACCTTTTCCATTCAAGGTCATACGCACTAAGCTGTTGTCAGCCCTATTGACAACTTGGATGATACAAACGCCATAAACAGCCACCTGTAACGTATCTCAAGTGGTTCGGTCATCTCGTACCTCGATGGTCAACTGGAGTTTGCATTCCGTCCTACAACTTGGAAGAGCGTGTAGTAGTCTCAGGAGACATGGTGACTTTGTCCGGTTGGACATATATCATTTCAGCTTCAATGAAACCGTTATTCCCACAACGGTAAGTAACATCGACCGATTCCCCTTCTCTCAGGGACGATACGTCCACACGTTGGATACCTCGCGCCACGATCGTCTCGTCCTCGATCAATGCACGAATACGAATTGTCATGCCGCCCGACAAAATGGTTCTTATCTGAACCCATTGACCGGCTAGATCATGGGACTGAACATGGTCAAGCGTTCCCCAGACCGTGGGCATATGTTTCCTCAGAGGCCTTCACGCGTTTCTAATGTTACATGTGGGGATCGATTCACAAATGCAACCTCTTTCGAAACGACTTTTGTTTCAGGTCAGGCCGGCCAAGGGTTCACATGCTTGATTCCGCTATTTGCCCTGACCTGTGTATCTGTTAACCGGACCGTCTTCCCATCTTTTGGCAGTTTTATGCCAAGTTCCTTCTGGACGGACTGGAAAATCTTTAGGACATGCCTCATGTATGGCGCCTCCAGGTCTTGGACGCTGAGCATTGCGTCTTCGTGAATATCATGACAGAACGCGATGGTGAGACAGCTCGTGCCCGCCCGGACCATACGCAGGGCTAGATTTGCGTAGTGGCAATGGATTCCAATAAATAAGGCTACTTCAATCTTGTTGTGCCAAATGGTCAGATTGGGATGATTGGGATTAATGCCCTCTTCTGGGTCGATTTTCGGGTACTTCGGACGATAGTCAGGCATCGGAATGATCATGACATTCGGTATTTCTGCGGCGAGCCGCAGTAAAGCTTGTCCTTTTGCTGCCCACTCTGGATGCCACGCCCATAAATAGAGCGGGCCTGGGAAAATGGTCGGATTTTTGCGGGTGTAGAGTTGTCGCGCCGACTCGGCAATGACCTCATCAGCGCTCGCTTGCCGTCCGTATAACAGACCGAAGCCCGAATCAGGATGTGTGACACCTAATTGAATGGCAGAAGGTGGGTGAAATCCTGCTGGCCCAATATCGATGAGTCGTTCACTTTCTGCCGAATGCGCGGGACTCATACAGGGTACCTTTCGTGGTGGTATGATCCGGCTGCTTCGCGCATTGCGCTCCCTTTTGAAATTCGCTCCTGGCCACCGGGAATCTCGGGAATTGGGAACGCACTGCTGACCTCCAAAAGACAATTGTTTGTCCCGAGTACCTCGCTGGTATTTTCGATTCTTTTAAAAACCAAAAAGCCCGCATGTCCCTAAGCACAGCGTAGACGACGCTATCAAGGATTAAGCTCAATAAAAGATTGAAATCCCGCTCCCAGACTACACTGCAGATGATGGCCAACATGGCCGCAAGACACGCGAGAACTTCCAAGAGGCCGATCCGCTGGTCATCAATCAAGGACACGCCGCTATTCCTACTAAATTCTTGCACTTTTGAGGAACAAAATGACTGTACAAATCGTTACTGACATGATGGACAGCGGAAACACTGTTTCTGAGACTAAATAAGCGCCTATCGTACAAATGCAACCAACGAACAAGAGTTTCTTGAATGAAAAGCTAGGCAACCTCGGCTTGTCCTGGTGAATTCTTTCTGCCCGCGCATATCAAAGCACAAATTCATGGTTGTTCCGGAATCAGACCAGCAAATTCTTGTCGGAGATATGCAAGGTCTTCTTGACAAGGGCGGCAACACATTCCGCCGGCCAGCGGCACGTGTGTTACTATGTCGCTCGAGCGTCCACATCGCACGCATACCATCCGTTCTTGTCGCACGCTTCTGCGCAGCGACCGACGTAATTTCTTCGCGAGTACGCTGCCTTCTCTGCGAAACACGATAAGTTCGTCGTGGCAAAGAGGACAAACCACACCCTCGTCGGGCGAATCGAAAATCAGTACTAACGACGACCGCCGACATCGGGGGCATGTAATGGACTTCGCATGACGAGCCGACTCTGAATACTCATCGAACGTCATAAACACCTACAATTATGCATGAGTCTTGTTTTTTCTCCCCTTCGTCTTGGCGATAGCATCGAGAAGTTCTTCGGAGATCGCAGCACTCTTTGCTTTAATCGCCTTGCTTTGAGTGTCAGCAGCCAGGTAGTCACCCTTATCAATGAGTTGATGCACCGCATTAAGACTCGTTTCAAGTCCTGCAACGTCTTCCTTGATGGTTGCAACCGCCGCGCGTTCTTTTCCATTAGGCGCAGTGGACATAAGCTTCTTTACGGAGGCCATCATTTGCAGTGCTTCCTTCTCCGTCGACATGGCCGCCAGCTTCGCCGCTTCCTTTTTCTGTACAGCCACAACCGCCACCTGTTGTCCACTCAACACAACCTGCTTAAGCAAATCGTCGGCATCTGTATAGGAGCGAAAGACAGAGTAAACATTCTCTTGTTTCGCTAATGCATCCTTCGCTAAAGAAAATTGCTCCTCAAGTTTGATGTAATCTTCCTTGGCGTAATCTTCCGCTCCGGCCGTCTTTGCCGCTTCCACAGCTTTTGCCGCTGCCTCAAGTTGTTCAGCTGGCAATTGAGCACACCCAGTCACCACCAAAATCGAGACCACGTTGAGTACCGCCGCTAAAGTGATTGCTTTCATGCTCAGACCTCCCTTCCGACTTGCGTAGAATGCGGTTAGTTAGTGCAGAAAGAGTGCCAGGTCAAAACCATGAGAGAATGTTAGTACCAATACCTCCTTGTGATGGAAGAAACGAACGACTCTAGGCCGCGTGCTCTGATTCAGAGCTAGTTCGTGCAAAATTTGCGCGTTTTAGCTATTTGGCTCATTCCAATTCATGCACTTTTTGCAGTCATGCTCCGGTTGGGCTCGTTTCACGCCACTATGGTGTTTGTGAGAAGTGCAAAAACTGCAGAGGATGTTCCCGAAGCGAGAGCTGAGACTAGAAGAGATGCCTACTGGTTAGTCGCGGATACCGTAGGTCTTAATTTTATATTGCAGAGTTCGCAGACTAATTCCAAGAATCTTGGCAGCTTTCTCACGATGATTCGTCACCTCCTTCAATGTTCGAGCAATGACCTGGTGCTCGATATCCTCGAGGGCTGTCCCCAAAAGAACTAACATCGTATGAACATCTGCCTTGCTCGCTTGGATTTCCTCGGGTAAATGTTCTGGATGCACGACTGCATCGCCAACCGTAACGACTAGCCGTTCCATTAAATTTTTGAGCTGGCGAATATTTCCAGGCCATGCATACCGCCGTAGCAAGCGCATGGCTTCCCGAGAAATTTCTCGAGGCTTGATCTGGTGTTGGGCACAGAATTCCTGAAGAAATCGTTCCACCAGCAACGGAATGTCGTCACCGCGATCGCGAAGCGAAGGGAGTCGGATCGGGACAACATTTAGGCGATAATAAAGATCTTCTCGGAAGGTGCCTTGTTTAACTGCTTCTTCGAGATTTCGATTTGTAGCAGCAACAATCCTTGTATCGACTTTGATCAGTTTCGTTCCTCCAAGCCGCCGAAACTCTTTCGTCTCCAGCACTCTTAAGAAGTCGACCTGCAACTTGAGCGACAATTCTCCCACTTCGTCGAGCAACAATGTTCCGCCGTTCGCGAGTTCGAACCGCCCCATCTTCGTCGTCAGGGCACCGGTAAAGGCGCCCTTTTCATACCCGAATAATTCACTCTCGAAGAGGCTCTCAGGCAGCGCCCCACAATTCAACGTAATGAACGGACCGTCGGCGCGGCGACTTTTATGATGAATGGCACGCGCCACGAGTTCCTTTCCTGTTCCGCTTTCTCCCGTGAGTAAAACCGTAACATCACTATCAGCGACCATTTCCACTTGATTGTAAACCTTTTGCATGGGCTCACTCTCGCCGACCATATTGTCGAAGCGCCTTCGGGTCTCAAGGCGGTCCCGAAGCCGCTTGTTTTCAGACGCTAAATCGCGGCGCTCCAGCGCCTTCTCCACCACAACTGGGAATCGCTCGCGATCAATAGGTTTCGTCAGATAGTCGTAGGCGCCACTACGCATCGCCTCGACAGCGGTGTCGATGGATCCGAAGGCCGTCATGATCAATACTTCTGTATCGGGCCACTTCTCTTTAAGTCGACGCAGAAAGCTCATCCCACCCATTCCCGGCATCTTGAGATCCGTCAACACGAGATCAGCTGGGGCAACGTCTAGCATCTCAAGCGCCTCTTCTCCTGTTCCGGCTGTGCGCACCGCATACCCTCGCTTTTCCAGGATCGTCGCCAAGGCTTCCCGTATATTGGTCTCGTCATCGACGACGAGCGTGTGCGCTTGTCGTGTCATACGGCGCGAGCCTCTCGTATAGGAACAGGAAACATCAAGGTGACTGTCGTTCCAGTCCCGGGCTGACTAGATACTCGAATTGTTCCGCCATGATTTTCCATGATCCGATACGCGATAGCCAGTCCAAGGCCAGTTCCGCTGGGCTTTGTCGTGTAGAAAGGTTCAAAAAGCTTGGACAATACCGGTTTGTCGATGCCGACTCCAGTATCTTTCACTGAAATTGCCAACCAACTTTTCTCTTCGATCTGAGACACTTCAGAGACGATCCGGCAAACTCCCCCATGAGGCATAGCTTGCATCGCATTGATCACCACATTTACTAGCACTTGACCGATAGCCATTTCATCTCCCACCACAGAAGGCAACAATTTATCTGTTTCTCCGATGAGTCGAATCTTATGCTCAGTAGCCTCGAATTGCATAAGCGTAACGATGTGCTGGATCAGCGTCACTATGTCGACCTCATGAAGCCCCACCGACTCCGGCCGTGCAAACTTCATAAAATTGTCGAGAATGACGGATAGCCTGTGGCATTCTGTGTTCAAAACCTGCAGATATCGTGTGCCTCGTTCGGTACAGGCGCCGTTGTCTTTAAGTTCTTCCTCAAATAAATGAAGATTTAAGTCCATGGCGCCAAGTGGATTCCTGAGCTCATGAGCCACCCCCGCTGACAGGGTATGGAGTGCTGACAATTTGTCGGCAACGCGGACGCACTGCTCGAGTGCAAGCCATTCCGTGACATCCTGCGCCTGTACAAGGATGCCAGCTGCCTTACCGTCGTCCCCTTTGAGTTCGGCAGTGCTCACCCGTATGGTACGTGTTGCATTGTCCTCGCCCTGACAGGACAAATCCTTCTGGTTGACGTGCTCGTGAGTAGTGAGAGCCTGGTCAAGCACATCTCTAAAAATTTCTCCCTTATGGAATTCGGTTGTATATGAGTTCCCGAGCAAGTTTCCTGCCGAACGCTTTAGAACTACCTCCGCCATCGGATTCTCCGCTGTAATAACACCAGCACAATTTGTTGTAAGTACACCACTTGGGATACTTTGCAGAATGTTTCTGGCCAGACCTTTGACCTCCTCTAGGGTTCGCTTCGAGGTGTCATTGTGCAAAAAAGTGATTATTGCGCTAATGCTAAGAGCACTGACGAACCATATGAGAAACGTTATGGCGATGACCAATCTTCCTTGCTTCAAGCCTACGTACAAGGTAAGGAAGATAGCTAGCGAAAGAATCAGAAGAACCGACGCGATAAGTCGGTACGGGACTCTACGAAGCAGTTTTATTTCAGGGGAAGGTCGGAACACCGTTCTGTAACCCCGACACCTGTTTGATGCGATATGCTAGCATGCTCGCCCTTACTCGCGCCCAACTCATTGTAAATGCTTGTCACTCATCCGACGTTTTAGAAGAGGCATCGTATTGATTTTCCTCAACACGGCTGCTTTTATAACATCACCCAGCGGAAAGCTGAAGGGCGAAAACCTTTTAGAGTTTTTCCCCTGTCATAATTCACAGCCGCACCTGTCACAATTGACAGAGCGAACCAATGGTAGCTGCCTTCAAAACGGCACATCGAACCCCCGGTAACGCCAAACTTTGTGTAAATTTTAATTCGTTACAAGTCGAAGACTTCTAGATAGGCAGGAAACTTTGATGGATTCCGCCGAACGGAGGCGGCAATGTTCTATAATACTGTATCTGAATAGCAGAAAACCCTCTAGCCCTGCTTTGTTCTGGACGAGTAGCATGCGCGGGAATGCCTCCAAAGGACCATGCGTCACACTTTGAGGAAGGATTTGCTAATCTAAATGGTGAGGAACATGAAAGCGAATAAGCCGAGAACCCCAACGAGAAAGAAACCTAGCGGCACTCGTCAAGATCCTGAGATGCCTTCAGATCTTCATCAGCAAATCGCTAAACGAGCCTATGAGATTTATCAACAGCGTATCGGACAAAGTGCTCTCGATAATCGGCTGTAGGCGGAACGTGAGATCCAGGAAGATAAACCACATCGTGGCGGAGACGCTGCGGTCGAACAGGAGTGACAATACCTCACAGACTCTCTTAGCAATCGTCAAAACCCCATCACTGCGACGGCGATTACCTGTTCACCTAATGCAGCGACTCGTGAACCGGTTCAATGTCCTAGTCACCTGCATTTTTCTCTCTTGAAAACTGGGAAACTTTAGCGGACGCGCTCTCCACTGATGATGGGCCCGATTTGTTAAGATCGAGCTCCTGTGACTGCGTGGACATCCAGAAGTTATGGCAGGTCCGACCAATGATTCCAAGCCAAGATGGACTTTCTCTTCAAAAGGCACTCCTGTAACTCCAGGGGTATCCCCGTTGTCGTCGCACGCTTAGCCTAGGCACTCGGCGACCTCCCGCGAGCCAGTTTCGTTCGCACACGCCGGATCACCTCATTGGTAAACTCGCTCGTCGTCGTGCGGCCTCGCAAATCCACCGTGCGCACGCCGTCAGCGACTGCCTCGAAGACCGCCTCCGAAACGGCGCGCCCCACCAGTTCTGCCTCGCCGCCCTTGTACCTCAACAATGACGCACCGGCCAGAATCATCGCCATCGGGTTGGCCACATTCTTTCTGAACAACAATGGAGCTGTGCCGTGCGGCGCATCTGCCATCACCACTCGTATAGCCCAGGGGTCGTCGAATGCCAACAACAACGACTCAGCGCCGGCGATGGATCCGAACATCTGCAGGATCAATTCGCTAAGGCAGTCGCCGTCACGATTCAACGCTGGCACCACCAACCCTTCGGTCGCCTCAGTGAGCAGGAGCGCATACGTGGCGTCGATAAGATGGGGTTCGTATCGGACATCGGGATGGCGGAGCGCCGCCTCGTCGAGTTCTTCCTTCAGAAGCCCTTCGTACATCGGACTCACCGTGTATTTTGGTCCGCCGAAAACTTTAGCGCCGCTCAGCTCGGCGTGACGGAACGCATACTCCGCAACGGCACGGCAATGACGCCGCGTGATGCATTCCGTCCGATAGGCGACTTCCTTCAACCCCTGCCCTTGCCGCCACTCCTTGGCTCCGTACACTTCCCCCACCGCCATTCGAACGACGGTGACCGGTCCGTGCATGCTTCCGAGCGGCCTGACCCCCGGGATTCGACGACCAGTACGGACAATCACATGGGCCCCAAGTCGTTCTCGCAGAATGAGGTTAGGGCTCCCGACGTCCTCGACGCCCTCTGGGGTAATCGTGGCCGCCTTCAGTCCGAAGCCAGCCGCCAGGATCGCCTCGGCGGCTTCCTCCACGACCTGATTCTTCGTGGCACGCCGCCGCTCTAGACTTAGATCATAATGCTGCAGGGTCAGGTCGATGCCGAGGAGTGGGGGATCGAGTAAACGCAAGGCCTCCTGGAGCAACTCCTCGCCGGTCTCGTCGCCGTGCAGCACGACTATGGTACTGCCCGGCCCTCTCTCGTTCTTAGCAGACACCATAGGGTCTTTCGATGAGACCGACCGGTTGCCCCGACCCATGGGTCGGGGCAGTCGATACAGGAGACTCTCTGCGGTCAGCTGATCACCCATTATTATATATAATTCATTGATCAGGTGCCTGAACAACTACAGGAGGCGGCGGTTGAGCGATGTCTCCATGGTTACCTCAGTAGCAACTCTCGCCTTATAGCGAAGATTTTCAATACCGGCCGATGTCTCAAAAATGCGAGCTGTGACGACAAAAAGCGGATGAGATGCGCACTTTATGCACAGCGAGGAATGTGCGTATTGAGCGCATTCGCGCACTTGCTGCGGAGAGGCAGGATCAGAGCGATTTAAAATGAGAGACTTATGAAGAAGCCAGCCAATGAGTGACCGCACGGGCATGGCAACCTCACATGGCCCTGTAATTGCGTAGGGGGGACGACTATGGAGAACGCGCTGCGCCGCCTGGTCCCGGTCCTTCTTAAAGAACTTTCCAACGCCGGTCGTGAGAGTGTCAAATGGACCCTCGTTGGAGTCATCACCTTCGTTTGCATGTGGTTTCTGATCCAGGGCCTGCCCCGAGTGGTCGTCGTCATCAACACGTTGACCTCCCCACATGTCATCCCTTCAGGACGAGCGCAACATGACGATCTGCACCAGTTGGCTAACTCAAGATAGGAGACGTATGAACAAGAGCGATTCTACTAATCGTCGGATCGATGTGCTGGCTATTGGCCTGTTTGGTCTGGCTGTTGGGGCCTTGACGGTTGGTCTCGCCCAAGTCGGCCGCATTCCCGAGGTTGACAAGGTCGGCGTCTTAGTAATCGCGCTCGTGTTTGGCGGGCTTGTACAAGTGCTCGCGGGCATTACAGACATTCGCTATAACGAGCAACTCGGTGGGACGGCGCTTACGATGTATGGCTTCTTCTGGGTGACCGTCTCTTCTGCCAAACTACTAAGCACGGGGACCTCGTTTCACTTCGACGATATGCTCTACATCCCGATTGACCTCGTCTATCTGGTCTTTTCCGCCGTCATGGTTTATCTCACCGCCTTCCGTTCCATGACGCTAAGTTTGCTCCATGTGATCATCACGGCGACGTTTCTCGCGACCGTCTTGACGCAACTGGGGTGGATTTCGGAGACGCTCCCGGGTATGGGACACCTGGGGATTGGCATTGTCGCGTTCTATCACGCCATTGCGAGCCTCTCCTTCGCCTTCACCGGGCGTGCCCTCATTCCCCTCGGACCACCGCTTGTGTTCCCGGACACGATCGTCGTTGCCCGGCCTGAATTCCATCGCGTTCTTGGTTAGTTTCCACGCAAGAGGACTTTTAGCAGGTCATACAAGGATCCTTCGGGCGCTTGGCGCAACGGCACCTCATTCGGTCTCAATGACCTTGAAGCTTTGGTCACAGTTGCGCATGAAGCCAAAGAATGGATTCCCGCTCATGTCTTGATGCGCTGAACCGCTTCAACGGGAAACCTTCGGTCCTCCGAAGGCTTCCCCAAAGCCTTCAAATGGGAGCAGTCGGGTAGGCGGAATGTGTAGCTTGCTTTCGGATGGAGGGAGATTCTTAGAAGACAGCGGACTAACAAACCGCAGGTCAGGCCCTAATCTCTGAAGCGATAAAATCGCGAATACGATCGGCGATTTCATCGCGGATTTTGCGAAAGACGATAATTTGTTGTTCGTCTGTTCCCTTCGCCTTCGTCGGATCCTCGAAGTTCCAATGCATCATTTTGCAAGCATTGGGAAAGATCGGACAAGTTTCTTGTGCCCGATCACACACAGTGATCACGTGATCGAATTGTTGTTCAAGGTACGGGTCGACCCGTTCGGAAACATGGTTGGAGATATCCACACCTGCCTCTTCCACCACCTGCACGGCATACGGATTGAGCCCAACGGGATGAGTGCGAGGTCGCACGGCTTGAGCTATGAGAAATCGCTTACATCTCCATTTACAAATAAGTCGTCCGCAGTCTCTCTCCATTAAAAACGTAATGCCCTCAAGCACTTCGTCGATTCTTTGGAACTCCCCTTTTGGCCGCAGAATGCAGGTGTAGATTTTGCCTTTTTTTGTTTGGTTTCGATTCTTTGTTATGATTTAGGAAAAGCATTTATGAGAGGAGGGACAGATCATGAAGACCATCAATGGAATGCTCACTAGCATCCTTGTCCTGGTTGGAACTGTCATCACAGGATGTGCAACTATGACAGACCAATCCAGGGCACAGTGCGCAAATGATTACACCTGTTTAAGCGATAATGCGTTTAAATACCGCCAACAGGCTGAGCGACTGAGTGCCCTCGCGCAACGGTATGAGCTTGAGGCCACAGCGATGTCAGGACAGGATGCGGAGTCAGTGAAGCATCAACGTGACCTCGCACAGACATACCGATCGGAAGCACAACAGGCTGATGAATTGGCGCAAGAGTATCGAAGACAGCTTCCGCACAACATGGCGCACTAGCTAGTGCGAGCATTCTCACTCACCGTTCTTCGTCAACGTGAAGAGCGTAAGTGAGAAGGAAATGGCACTGCCGGAACTATCTGCTGAGCGTCATCTGGCCGATCTGCGGCGAGTCGTCGCTCGACAATGCAACTCTGTCTGGCACCGATAGTCTCAGTGCTGGCGGAGCAATAGGTAGTAATAGCCTTGGCTAACCGTAGATAAGCTGCTTCCTTTTCTTGCAAAGCTTCTTTCATCGCCGCATCGTTAGAATTATGGGACGCGCATCCGCCTACGATGCAGCTGAGAACAAATAGCGTTGCATTGAATGACTTTTGCATAATCGTCCTCCACACCTGGCTTGTTGAGACATAAAAAAACGCCCTTAGAGCTCGACTGCGAGCTATAAGGACGTCGTTGTCCTCAACATGAACTCAGGAAAGAAGACGACGCTGTCGACCTTTCCTCACTTCTTTGATGATACTTCCGAAGGCAGGCAGGCGTCAATAGGCGCTGTCTGGCAGGACATCGTTAAATCGAGGAGCCAACGTCCGGCTTTCAATGAAGACACTTCCACGTTCTTGAAAAGACTGATACGTCAGGTTCACTTCCGTCTCTTCACTCCGCCACGTAAATTGCTGATTCAGTCCACGCATCATCGATCCGGGAGACCGCTCAGTCGGTCCGAAAATTGATTGCAGGTGTGTCAGTATCTGGGCATGATTCTTCTCCCCCGTGTACCGAATTGCCACGCGGGCAAACTGTCGGTCTGTTGCCACAAAGCGCAACATGCTCAGATTGACTTCACCAAGCACTGGAGGACCCTCTTTTAGTTCATAAGTCTGAACATGTTCTGTCGAATCAACGAGCTTCAATTCGGTATGTTCGGCAAGGTTGGCTCCCCATGGAATGCCGTAAAAACCCTTGAATTCCGTCTGTTCTGCACCGTCAGCCGTACAATCAAAGTCAAACATGCCTGCAAAGAGTCCAATGCAACATGCGATCTGACAAATCACCTGCCTCACGGGTAACACTTTAAAACATGTAAGGCGGTTATGTCACAAAGATACCGCGCCATTTCCTATAGAACCGGATGGAGGGTTTAAGATCGCCAGAACTTTTCAACTTACGCCGTTGGCACCTGAGGAGGGCTTTTTGCCTCAGCAAGCCGAGTCACCGCCTCACGAAGACGCGAATCCCAATCATGGATGTATAAGTCACCAGTCCGGGGAAGCCGATGGTCGAGAGGTTATTCAATCACGACATAGTCGGTTCCTGCCTTCTAGCAACACGCTGTGTTGTCAGGAGATTCTGACGGAGGAGCAAACTAACAAACCGCACGGCATGCATGGAGAGAGTTTAGATTTGTCCGCCCTCACGATGCGTAAGCGGCACACACTAATGGTGCCAGCCTCAGTTATCGTGATTCGTTCCACCACTGTTCGCAGTCTCCGGCGTCGACAACGTCGGTGCAGAAGTCAATTAGAGCACTAAGCCCCAGCTCAAACCGCAGTCTATTTCCATCTACAAATGCCCCATCCAGAACCGTCAGACAATCTTGAAAAAGGGTCTGCTGTTCCACTAGGCCAGGAACACTTTCTATTCTTGTCATTGCTATTCCCCATTCCCGTTCCCACTCATCGGCAGTCCATCTGGATCCCTTTCTAACGATGATGCGCCTTTTTCTCATTACTCCTCCTCGATGGGGGACGAGGGCATGGCGTATTCTAGGTCCAGACAACTCGTTCTCGATTGAGGAGGTACTCAATCACTTCCATGTTGTCGCGCATTTGAGTTCGAGCGCCCTCAGACATAGGAATGACAGCGCCATCAATTCTGCCGGGTTCCATATCGTCAAGTGCAGGTTCTCGGCGTTCACCCTCATCTTTATGACTTGCCACGGCTTGATCTCCGTTATTAAACCGTCTATCCCGAAGCATATGACTGGGATGCTGCTTAGTCACGTCATATCTAAGTTATTGACAACAGTTTCTGTTTATCTGGATCCTTAATCAGCAAGGTCAGCCCTCCTGTGGTGTTTTTCCCTGAAGCGTGGTCTTTTTACGACTGCATTCGTGGCAAGAACGACATACCCACATTGAAAATTGTGTAGTCCGTCGCTTCGTACGCTCGCCTTATGAGCATTTCACGTTTCAGACCATTCGTGGTACTGTGTTTGCTACGTAGTTACCGTACTTTTCTTATTCTTATCTCCAGAGAGGCGCTGATGTATCAGTTCCAAACAGAGGACACCGCATTGCAGGCAGCAAGGCTTCTGGCCGTGTACGAGAGAGCACCAATTCTAGTGATGGCTCGCGGTATGAGGGCGCTGTATACCATCGGTCCTCTAAACAGCGCAGCCCTTCATAATGCCGGTCAACATATGGCTACGGTTTATCGTTCTGGGCGTGTGGACTATATGGGGTTAACGTGATGTCCGTTCCCTTGTTGTTCTCACAAGTGGAAGAGCGAAAAACTGAAGCACGAACTCGGATCTCTAGCCTCCTGAGCATGGTTCTTCTAATGTCCATGTTCTGGTACCCTGCACCAGTCACTGCTTCCGAACCGCAAGATGTCTCACGTCATTTGTATGATCGTGTGATGGTCGAATTTAAGCAGGGCGACTATGAAGCGGCATTAGCTGGTTTCAGGTTGTTTATTGAATTACATCAGAAATCCGCCTTAGCAGCGAATGCCCAATATTGGATTGGCGAATGCGAATACAAGCTGGGTCGCTATAAAAGGGCCCTCAATTCTTTTTCCAATGTTAGCTCATATAACGCTTTGAGTCCCAAAGCGGCTGCTTCGGCCTTTAAGATTGGCCAGATGTATTCTATGCTCGGCGATTACTATAGGGCGCGCCTAACGTTCGATGAGGTTCTCGATCATTACCCTGGCAGCGCCGAAGCGGAGCTCGCCCGTAAAGCCATTCAAAGTATGAGCCTCAAAAGTGACTCCAGGTCACAACGTTTTGTGAAAAACATCGACATCACGCACTGAGAAAAATCATCCCGCTTTTTGGGAAGGATACCGATTTTCGGACAAGCTCGTCTTCTGCTACCACTGCTTCAACCACGTCGGCATCCCATTTGCCTCACGGTCTCATTAAATAGATGAAGTTTAACAGCGCTCGCGTCCCATCTCGTGAAAACGATGGGTAGCACTGACCCTAGTTTCAGGGTTCGTTTTGATCCCATCGATGCGGGCTTAGTTTGATACAAGTAGTTGTTTCGATCCCCTCGAGTTCCTCGGTCAATGTGATGTCGCCAGGATCAGGTCGGAAGGGTGCGCTTGGCTAATCTGGAGAGCGGCCGTGCCGATCGACGCGATGTCCAAAATGCGATATCCGAGAGTGCGGGGGCCAGTCCTGTTCTCTATTGAACATACAATGGAAGAATAGCTCACTATACTAAGCAAGCACATTATTTTCTCAAATCAATTGGTCCCGATTGGCCGGGTCGCGGACGCTTTAGGAAAGACCTTACAGATGTACAACGTCTTAACGCAAACCATGAAGCCTGATGACACCAATATTAGCCACATCCTCGATGTCATAGCTCGCGCGCCTGGTTGTCCCATCAATCACGTGCCCAACCTCTTTCCAGGTTTGACCCGGAATGAAGTCTTTTACACAGTAGGCTATTTGAAGCGAAAGGGTCTACTTGAACTGATAGTGGCCAGACAAGGGGGCTTCGCTGTGACTGCTGGTCTACGATTGTTCAATTGATCTCAAGCCCAGCCTTCACGCCAAGATGGGCTGTACTCGTCCGACGTTCTTT
>Ga0310810_10001782_pt1 | contig 22813 bp, 17 predicted proteins | sample NCmetagenome_FD_207641 | JGI IMG/M metagenome (GOLD analysis project Ga0310810, IMG submission 207641) | Soil microbial communities from experimental microcosm in Duke University, North Carolina, United States - NC | ecosystem: Engineered > Artificial ecosystem > Soil microcosm > Unclassified ... | reverse complement strand
TCCGGGCCCACTTCGAATGCGGCGCACAGCAGCGCGTTCGGGTCTCGCGCCTTCTCGGAACTGCTCATAAAGCCCCGGCTGCGTCCAGGCAGCCCACATCTTACTCCACCTGCGTCAGCGGACGGGAAAGCCATGAGGAACACGCGACCCCGCATCGGCCCTCCTTCGCCTATACTTCAGCTTCCCGGGAGGGGAGGCGAACACACGTGATCGGCACGCGCCGGGCATCGAACGTCGGGTCCCGCCGTCTCGACACCGTCAGCTGGCCGGGCCTCCTCGTGCTCTTGTTCTTGCTGTCCGCCAGCGTCGGGTGGGCACAGTCGGCGCCGTCCACTGCGCCGCCGGTCTCTGACTGGGACGTGTTCGCCCGGAAGGGCTGTGCGAGCTGTCACCGGGTTGGCGGCTACGGCACCGGCACCGTTGGCCCCGACCTCGGACGCATCCAATCGGGCACGGGATTCGTCGAGATCGCCGCCGCGATGTGGAATCACGTGGCCGAGATGCGCGCCGAGATGCGCACGCGCCGCGTGGTGTGGCCCATGTTCACTCCGCAGGAATTCTCGAACCTGATCGAGTTCCTGTTCACCGCCCAGCGCCACGACATTGCCCGCGACCCCGTCGAGGGCCAGCGGCTCTTCGCCTCGAAGGGCTGCGAGCGATGCCACGCGACGGGCGACACCGCCCCGCGCTCCGCCCCGCGGCTGGCCGACCTCGGCGGATGGACCTCGTCGGTGCTGATGGCGGCGGCCATGTGGAACCACGTGTCTCAGCACGGTGAGGCGCTGGATGCCGCCGGTGTCCCCCGCAGTCCCTTCGCCGGAACCGAGCTTCAGGACATCGTCGCCTACATCCGCACGGTGGCTCGCGACGGGCGAGGCACTCTCGCCCCGCTGGTGGTTGGCGTGCCCGACCGCGGCCGGCGGCTCTTCGTCGACAAGGGATGTGCCGGATGTCACGTGGTCGAGGGAAAGGGCTCTGGATCCGGGCGAAGCCTGGGTCCGCGCGCACCACGGGCGACCGTGACCGACCTCCCGGTGGTGTTGTGGAACCACCGCGTCGCCATCCGTACCTTCCGCGGGCCCGGCCTCACGGGACAGGACATGGCCGACATCACCGCCTACCTGCACGCATCCTATTACTTCGACCCCCCGCAGGCCGACGCGGGGCGCGGCCGGCGTCTTCTGGAGGACAAGGGCTGTCTGCGGTGCCACTCGCTCTACGGCGGCGGTGGAAGGTCGGCGCCTGACTTTGCGACGTCGAACGTCGTCGGCTCGAAGCTCGGTCAGCTGACGGCCATGTGGAACCATGGGCCCTTCATGGCGAACCAGGCGAATCGGCGGTCCATGGCCTTGCCCAGGCTCAGCGGCCAGGAGCTCTCCGACATCGCCAGCTATCTGGCTGGCGTGGGAGGTGGCCCGAAGCCTCAATAGGCACCCACTGCAGGCGAGGGCACGTGTTGACCACGTGCCCCGGTGCCCCCAGAATCGGCCGCATGACGGTGGAGCTCACGCCAGGACTCGGATGGCTTCGACGCCTCGTCACGGGCCGGGCGTTCCTCATCACGCTCGCCGTGGTGGCGATCCTGGTCGTCGCGTACACGCTGGCCGGCTTCTTCCTCCTGCCCCGCCTGATCAGGACCTACGTGCCCCGGTACGTCCAGACCGAGCTCAAGCGGCGCGCCGAGATCGGCGAGGTGCGAGTGAATCCGCTCCTGTTCAAGCTGGAGATCAAGCGCTTCCGGCTGCAGGAGGCCGACGGCCGGCCGCTCCTGGGCTTCGACCGGCTCTTCGTCGACTTCGAGCTGTCGAGCCTGTTCCGGAGGGCGTGGACGTTCGCGGAGATCCAGCTCGAGGCCCCTCGACTCGATGCCGTGCTGGCCCGGGATGGTCGGCTGAACGTGGCGGATCTGCTCGACAGCCTTCCGAAGGCCGAGCCCGCCGCCCAGCCGGCGCCCGCGACCCCGCCGCGCATGCTGCTGCAGCATGCGCTGGTGCGGGGGGGCGTGCTGTCCTTCACGGACCTTTCGGGCCAGGCGGCCCAGAAGGCCACGGTGGAGCCGATCAACGTCGAGCTCCATGACATCACGACCCTGCCCGGGCGCCGCGGTCCCTATGCCATCTCCGCGACGTTGACCGGCGGCGGCGTCGTGGACTGGGAAGGCGAGGTCTCCCTCGTCCCGCTCGGCTCCACCGGGCACTTCGACCTGCGCGGCTTCCCCCTGTCGACCGCCTGGCGCTTCGTCCAGGAAGATATCGCTCTGGCCGAGCCGGCCGGTCGCCTCGAGGCGGCGGTGCGGTACCAGTTCGCCTATCGGGACGGGACGACCTCCATGAAGGTGGACGGCATCGACGTCACCGTGACGGGTCTGGCCCTCAGCGAGCGCGGAGGGAAGACACCGCTCCTCGCCCTGGAGCGGGTACGCCTGGCGGGCGGCCGCGGCGATCTCATCTCGCGCGAGCTGACGGTGCCGGAGATTTCACTGAGCCGGGGCCGGCTGGCGGCGACCATGGCCCGCGACGGCACGGTGAACTGGCAGAAGCTGACGTCCACACCGACGCCCGCTCCCGCGGCCCCGGCGGCCCCGGCGCCGCCGGTCGTGTCGACGTCGGCCACCCCGGCTGCGCGCCCCTGGCGCGTGGCCATCGACAAGGTGCGGCTCGAGGAGGTCGCCGTGGCGGTCGTCGATCAGAGCCGCGCGGTTCCGCTCCAGGTAGACGTCGGCGATCTCACCGTCGAGCTTTCCGCGAAGCTCGACAGCGGTCCCGCGGGCCTGACCGGCGTGGCGGAGAATCTGGGCGTGAAGGTCGCGCGCGTGGCGGTGGGCGAGGCCGGCGCCGCCGCCCGGCCCCGCCTGATCTCGCTGGATCAGATCTCCGTGGACGGTGGTCGCATCGATCTCGGCGCCCAGCGCGTCGCGATCTCGCGGGTCGCCGTGACAGGCGGGGCGACGACGATCGTCCGGGCCGCGGACGGCTCCATTCCGCTCGTGACGATGCTGGGCTCCGCGGACCCGGGTAAGCCCGCGCCGGCCCCGGCCGCCGCGCGCGCCCGCGTCCCCGCCGCACCGGCGCCGGCCCCTGCGCCGTGGACGGTGGCGCTCGACAGGTTCGACCTCACCGATCACCGCCTCGCCGTCGCCGACCGGAGCGTCACCCCGGCGGTCCAGCTCGACGTGACCCAGATCAAGATGACCGCCCGCGAGCTGCGCAGCGACGGCAAGAAGCCCGTACCCTTCGACGCCAGCTTCCGCGTCACCCAGGGAGGTCGCTTCACGGCGAAGGGCAGGCTCGTGCCGGACGGAACGGCCGCGGACGCCACGCTCACCGTCGCGCAGCTCGCCCTCACTCCAGCCCAGCCGTACATCGCCAGCAATGCCGACGTCCAGCTGCGCTCGGGCGAGGCGTCCACGATGGGTCGGCTGACCTACCGCGCCGGGCGTGCGGGGCCCACGATCACGTACGCCGGTTCGGCGGACGTCGACCGTGTGAACGTGGTCGAGTCGGCAACCGGGGATCCCGTGATCGCCTGGAAGGCGCTGCACGCCGACAACCTCCGGTTCGGGCTCGCGCCCGATCGGCTGGAGATCGCCGAGGTGAAGCTGACCGACCTGGATGGAAAGCTGGTCATCTTCCAGGACCGGACCATCAGCGTGGCAAAGCTGATGAAGCCCGCTGGCGCACCTTCTGGCCCGCCCGTCGCGAGTGGCGCGCCGGCTGCGCCCGGTACCCCAGCCACCCCCGATGCCCCCGCGGCCGCCCCGCCCGCGGCGCCCAGCCCGCCCGCGGCGCCCAGCCCGCCCGCGGCACAGGACGGCGACGCCGCCGCCGGCTTTCCCGTGGTGATCGAGCGGGTGCGCCTGGAGGAGAGCTCGTTGAGCTTCGCCGATCTCAGCCTGGTCCTGCCGTTCGCCACTCGCATCCACGGGCTCAACGGCGTCGTGGTGGGGCTCGCCTCGGACCCGGAGAGTCGCGCGACGATGAAGCTCGAGGGGCGGGTGGACGAGTTCGGTCTGGTCAAGATCGATGGCGCCCTCAGCGCGTTTCGCCCCAAGACGTTCACCGACCTGACCGTGATCTTCCGCAACGTTCCCATGTCCACGCTCACGCCGTACAGCGCGACGTTCGCGGGGCGGCGGATCGTGGCCGGCACCATGAACCTGGACCTTCAGTACAAGATCGAGCGGAGCGCGCTGGTGGGGGAGAACAAGGTCGTGCTGACGAAGCTCCAGCTCGGTGAGCGCGTGGAGAGCCCGGGCGCCATGCGGCTGCCGCTGGATCTCGCCATCGCCATCCTGAGCGATTCGGAGGGACGGATCGACATCGCGCTGCCGGTGCGAGGCAACGTCGATAGCCCCCAGTTCAGTTACGGCCACCTCATCTGGCAGGCGCTCGTCACCGTGGTCACGAAGATCGTGACATCGCCGTTCCGGGCGCTGGCTGGCCTGTTCGGCGGCGAGGCCGACGCCGAGCGCCTGCAGAAAGTCGTCTTCGAGCCGGGCAGCGATGTCGTGCAGCCGCCCGAGCGCCAGAAGCTGCAGCGCGTGGCCGAGGTGCTCACCAAGCGCGAGCGCCTCAAGCTCACCGTGCACGGCGGTTACGAGACGAAGGCCGATGGCGAGGCGCTGCGCTCGCTCCACGTGCGCGGCGAGCTCGCGCAGCGTCTGGGGGTGAAGGTGAATCCCGGTGAGGATCCCGGCCCGGTGGCCTTCGACCAGGCGAAGACCCAGCGCATGCTGGAGACCCTGCTGACCGAGCGCGGAGGGGCCAAGGCCCTCGAAGAGTTCCAGACGGCCTTCGAGAAGAGGACGGGCAAGAAGGCCGAGCGCGCCAACCCCGTGCTGGCCCTCGTGGGCCGCGGCGGCGGTGACCGCAGCTTCTACGAGGCGCTGTTTCGTCGGCTGGTGGAGATGGCCCCGCTGACCGATGCCGAGGTGACCTCCCTCGGCCAGCGTCGGGGTGAAGCGACGGCGCGCGCGTTGAAGGAGCGGGCCGGGACGGCCGCGGCGCGCGTGGAGGTCGGCGACACGGAGGCCGCCTCCGGGGTGGAGGGCAACGCGGTGCCGACGCGTCTGGAGCTCGGCGCCGCCGGATCCTGACGCCCGGCGGCGCGGGAGTGCCCTCGCCGCGCGCCGAGGCGTCGGGCGCTCACCACCGCGCGGAGAGGCCCAGCAAGAACGAGTGGGTGTTCAGCTCGGTGTCGAACGACGCGTTCCGGATGACGGCGTCACGCAGGTCGACGCTCGTGCTCGTGTGCGTGTAGCGATACTCGCCGAACAGGTCGAGGTTCGAGAAGATCCGGAACGCCACGCCGACCGCTCCCTTGTAGCCCACGGAGACGTCGGTCTCGTCGTCCTGGTTGCGGAACTGCCTCGTACTCCGGGGCGTCACGGTCGTGACGAACAACGGCACGCCCAGGGCGAGGTAGGGCTGCAGCAGGCCGTGCGGCTCCTCGGCGGTCTTGAACAGCGGCAGGCGCAGCATCAGGTCGAGGGAGAGCGCGTAGGCGTCGATGTCGATCCGGCCGGTCCGGCTCTCGCCACTGCCGCAGCCGGTCACCAGGAAGCAGCCATCGCGCCGGGCCGCTTGGGGCCGGATGTTCGGCGAGAACGTGAAGAGGTCTGCGGCCAGGCCGAGGAACGGGAGGCGGTCGAAGTAGTGGCCGAGCCGCGCCCCGTAGGCTTGCGTCGTGGCGAACTCGACGTCGCGGTAGATGCCCTGGCCCACGACGGCATCGTGGATGGTGACATCGTGGTCCCGGGTCACGCTCGCGCCCGCGTACACGTCGGCGAACCACTCGGCCGAGCCGGCGCGACTGCTCGACAGAAGGACGGCCAGCACGATCAGCGTCATCGCCACGGTCCTGGAAATCGGTGTCATGGGCTCCCCCTCGCGCCTGTAGCAATCCCACATCTGCCATCCCCTTTGCAACCCTCGGCTGCTGGAGAACCCTGGCCCACGGAGCGAGCGCTTCGAGGAGCGCGCCGATGCCAGCCCTGAAAGCAGCTGTCCTCTACTTCGCCGTCGCGCTCGGGGCGGGCGTCGGGTTCGGCACGCTCCGAGTCCTGTGGGTCACACCGCGCTTCGGCCCCCGGGCCGCCGAGCTGATGGAAATGCCCGTCATGCTGATGATCAGCGCGCTCGCGGCGGGATGGATCGTGAGGCGGCTGGAGGTCCCACCCAGATGGACCTGCCGTCTGGGCATGGGCGGCCTGGCCCTGGCATTCCTGGTGATCGCGGAATTCACGGTGGTGCTCCGGCTGCGCGGGCTCTCGATCGGCGACTACCTCGCGACGCTGGATCCGGTCGCCGCCACGTCGTACTACGCCGCTCTCGGCGTGTTCGCCGTCATCCCGCTCCTCGTGGCGAGGCAATGAAGACACCGACCCGCGTTGCGCTGCTCGTGACGGCGCTCGTCCTGGCTGCGACGATCGCGCTTACCCAGGCCGCCTACCGCCGGGATATCCGGCGTGCCTTCGAGCGCGTCGCGACCGGCAGTCGCGTGGTGCAGACGCCCTGCGGTCCGATCGAGTACGCGGCCGCCGGCGTGGGCGAGCCGGTGCTGGTCGTGCACGGCGCCGGCGGCGGCTTCGACCAGGGCATCGACTTCGCCAGGGCGCTGGCCGGCCGCGGATGGCGGGTGATCGCCATGTCGCGCTTCGGCTATCTGCGCACGCCGCTTCCAGCCGAGGCCTCGGCAGCCGCGCAGGCCGACGCGCACGCCTGCCTGCTCGACGCCCTCGACATTCGCCGCGCCGCGATCATCGGCGCGTCGGCCGGGGCGCCCTCCTCGTTGCAGTTCGCGGTGCGGCATCCCGAGCGATGCACGGCCCTCGTGCTGCTGGTGCCGGCCGCGTACGTGCCGCGGCCGGGTGGTGCCGCATCGCTGACGACGCCGGCCTGGACGAGGTTGCTCGCCAGCACGGCGCTGCGATCGGACTTCCTGCTCTGGGCCGCGATCAGGCTCGCCCCGTCGACCGTGATCGGATCACTCCTGGCCACTCCCCCCGAGGTGGTGCAGCGCGCGAGCGCGGGTGAGCAGGCACGTGTCGCCGAGATCCTCGATCACATCCTGCCGGTCAGCGCGCGGCGGCTGGGGCTCATGAACGACGCGGCCATCACGTCCACGCTCTCCCGCGCGCCGCTCGAGCACATCGCGGCGCCGACGCTCACCATCAGCCTGGCCGACGACGGGTTCGGAACCTACGACGGCGCGCGCTACACCGCCGAGCACATTCCCGGCGCCCGCTTCATCGGATACGCCCGGGGCGGCCATGTCTGGGTGGGACATCAGGAGGAGGTGGCGGCCGCGATCGCCACCTTCCTCGGTGCGGCCACCGGGCGCCGGTGAGCACGCACCGGTGACGAGCCGGGCCCCTCAGAAGCTTCGGCCGAGCGACGCGAGAGATCGCGCGGCGGTCGGCTCGCGGCCGGGTGCGGGTGTGGAGTCCTGTCCCGCCGACGTCCGGAGTATCATCACGGCGCCCGGCCGTCCGAGCCGGATAGGGAGGGAGGCGGTGATGGTGACGATCTCGAGGGTGAGGACGCCGCGCGCGCTCGCGATGGAGCGTGGCGCGTGAGCCGCTTCCGGGTCGCGGTCGACATCGGCGGCACCTTCACCGACATCGTCTTCCTCGACGAGCAGGGGCGGCTGCACATCAAGAAGGTATCGTCCAGCGTGGAGGACTACGCGCGAGCCATCGTCGACGGGCTGCGCGAGGTCTTCGACGAGACCGGGCTCGGCGGCCGCGACGTGGTCGAGGTGCTGCACGGCACCACCGTCGCCTCCAACGCGATCCTCGAGCTCAGGGGCGCCCGCACCGGGCTCATCACCACGCGCGGCTTCCGCGACGTGCTGGAGATCCGCCGCCTGCGCATGCCGCGGCTCTACGACCTGGCCTGGGAGAAGCCGCCGACCCTGGTCGAGCGGCGCCTGCGCATGGAGGTGACCGAGCGCATCGACGCGCGGGGCGCCGTGCAGCAGCCGCTCGACGAGGCCGACGTGGCGCAGGCGCTCGAGAGGCTGCTGGCCCAGGGGATCGAGGCGCTCGCCGTGTGCCTGCTCAACGCCTGGGCCAACCCCGTGCACGAGGCGCGCATCAAGGCGATCGTCGGGCGGCGCGCGCCCGGCCTGCCGCTCTGCCTCAGCAGCGAGGTCCTGCCGGAGATCAAGGAGTACGAGCGCACCTCGACGACGGTGATCAACACCTACATCCTGCCGATCGTGCAGCGCTACCTGGCCACCCTGCGCACGGGGCTCGACGGCATCGGCGTGGGCGGGCCGCTGCTGATCATGCAGTCGAGCGGCGGTCTCATGACCGGCGAGGCGGCGGCGACGCGGCCGATGCACATCGTCGAGTCGGGCCCGGCGGCCGGCGTCGTCGGCGCCCAGGCGCTGGCCCGCCGCATCGGCTACGACAAGCTCATCACCTTCGACATGGGCGGCACCACGGCCAAGGCCTCGATCGTCGAGGACGGCGTGGTCAGCCGGGCGGGGGAGTATCAGGTCGGCGGCGGCATCATGCACGGCTCGCGCCTGCTCACCGGCGCCGGCTACCTGCTGCGCGTGCCGGCCATCGATCTCGCCGAGGTGGGCGCGGGCGGCGGCTCGATCGTCTCGCGCGACGTCGGCGGCGCGCTGCAGGTGGGACCGCGCAGCGCCGGCGCCTCGCCCGGCCCGCTCTGCTACGACCTCGGCGGCACCGAGCCGACGGTCACCGACGCCAACGTGATCCTCGGCTATCTCAACCCCACGGCGCTGGCCGGCGGCGCGGTGAAGCTCAACGCCACGCGCTCGCACGAGATCTTCCAGGAGCGCGTCGCCGGGCCACTCGGCCTGACGCTGGCCGAGGCCGCCTACGGCGCGCACCTGATCGCGGCGTCCAACATGATGCGCGCCATCCGCGCCGTCTCCAGCGAGCGCGGGCGCGATCCGCGCGAGTACGCGCTGTTCGCATTCGGCGGCAACGGTCCGCTCTTCGCCGCCGGCATGGCCCGTGCGCTGGAGATGACGCGCGTCGTGGTGCCGCCGGCGCCGGGCCTGTTCTCGGCTTTCGGTCTGCTGTACTCCGAGGTCGAGCACCACTACGTGCGCACGTGGCGGCGGCCCGCCCGCGGTCTCGATCCCGCCGAGCTCGCCGAGGCGTTCGGCCGTCTGGAGGACGAGGCGCGTGCCCAGCTCGCCGCCGAGGGGTTCACGGATCGCGCCACCCGCATCGTCCGCTCCGCCGACTGCCGCTATCAGGGCCAGTCGTTCGAGCTGACCGTGCCGGTGACGGAGGGCGCGTCGATCGAGGAAGCGTTCGGTCGCGAGCACGAGCGGACCTACGGACACCGGGCCGGTGTGGACGAGCCGGTCGAGATCGTGAGCCTGCGCGTGGTGGGACAGGGGCTGAGCGATCGGCCGCGAGTGCCCGAGCGGATCGACCGACCGGGGGGCCCCGAGATGGCCCCCCGAATTGACCGACCGGGGGGCCCCGAGATGGCCCCCCGGACCCCCCCGGCGGCGACGCGTCGCGTGTACTTCGGGCCGCAGGCGGGCTGGCTCGTGACGCCGATCCTGGCCCGCGGCGATCTCGCCACGCCGCGCCCGGGGCCGGCCGTGATCGAGGAGTACGACGCGACGTGCGTGGTGCCGCCGGACGCCCGCGCCTCGCTCGACGCCTACGGCAACATCGTGATGGAGCTCTGAGCGATGGCCACGCGCCTGTCCGACCCGATCGGCTTCGAGCTGTTCAAGAACACGTTGCTCTCCATCGCCGACGAGATGGCGCTGACCATCCTGCGCACGGCGTACTCCGGCGTGCTGAAGGACAACATGGACTACTCCACGGCCTTCTGCGACGCCGAGGGCCGCACGGTGGCGCAGGGGCTGACGTTGCCCGCGCACCTGTCGTCGTTCCCCGACGCGCTGGCCGCCACCATCCGCCGCTACGGCGACCGCATGAAGCCGGGCGACGTCTACGCCATGAACGATCCGTTCGAGGGCGGCATGCATCTGCCCGACGTGTTCATCCTCAAGCCGATCTTCCACGAGGGCCGGCGCGTGGCCTTCGCAGCAACCATCTGCCACCAGACGGACATGGGCGGGCGCGTGGCCGGCTCCAACGCCTCCGACTCGACGGAGATCTTCCAGGAAGGGCTGCGCATCCCGCCCGTGAAGATGTACGACGCCGGCGAGCCCAACGAGACGCTCTTCCGGCTGCTCGAGAAGAACGTTCGCCTGCCCGTGCGCGTCTTCGGCGACATGCGCGCCCAGCTCGCCGCCTGCCACATCGCCGAGGAGGCGTTCACGCGGCTGATCGCCAAGCACGGCATCGCCCAGGTGACGTCGTACATGGAGGAGATGCTCGACTACACCGAGCGGCTGACGCGGGCGGCACTGGCCCAGCTCCCGGACGGGCAGTGGAGCTTCACCGACTGGATCGACGACGACGGGATCGACTTCGGCACCGCCATCCCGCTCACGGTGACGCTCACCAAGCGCGGTGAGCAGATGACGGCGGACTGGACGGGCACCTCGCCGCAGGTGAAGGGCGCCATCAACAACACGATGTCGTTCACGCGCGCGGCGACCTACACGTGTCTGAAGTCCGTGCTGCCGCCCGAGATCCTCTGCAACGCCGGCTTCTACCGGGCCATCGAGGTGATCGCGCCGGCCGGGACCATCGCCAACGCGCTGCCGCCGGCGGCCTGCGCCGCGCGGGGGCTGACGGGCTTCCGCATGGTCGACACGGTCTTCGGCGCGCTGGCCCAGATGCTGCCGGACCGCGTGATCGCGGCCTCCGAGGGCGGCAACACCGGCGTGAGCATCGGCGGCTACCACGCCGATCGCACGCCGTTCATCTTCGTCGAGTTCATCTGCTCGGCGTGGGGCGGGCGGCCGTGGGCCGATGGACTGGACGGCAACGCCAACCTGTTCGCGAACATGTCGCTGCCCTCCGCGGAGGTGACCGAGACCGAGCAGCCGCTCGAGGTGCTGTGCTGCGAGCTGATCCCCGACGTGGGCGGCCCGGGCCGCCACCGTGGCGGCATGTCGATCCGCCGCGCCTATCGCCTGCTGGAGGACGAGGCGGTCCTGCAGGTGCGCGCCGACCGGCACACCTTCCGGCCGTACGGCCTCTACGGCGGCGGCCCCGGCAAGCCGTCACGCAATCGCCTGATCTCAGGCGGCGTCGAGCGCGAGCTGACGGCCAAGGTGACGATGACGCCGATGCGGCGCGGCGACGTCTTCATCCACGACCAGCCCGGCCCCGGCGGCTGGGGCGATCCGCTCGAGCGCGATCCCAGGCTGGTGCTGCGCGACGTGACGAACGAGCTGGTCACGGTCGCCGCCGCGCGCGACGACTACGGCGTGGTGATCGACGCGACGGCGCTCGCCGTGGACGAGGCCGCCACGACCCGGCGGCGCGCCGAGCTGCGCGCGGCCCGCGGCTGGGCCTCCCCGCCCGTCGTCAGCCGCTGATTTTCCGCCCCTTAGGGCATTTCTCCTTGACAGGTGGTGAAGCCTGTTGTACCCCGTGGCCAAGAGTCGCTTCTTTCGGTCCGCTCCGTTCGCTCGGCCGTCGCGCGGGTCAAAGGCGCGTGTGAGTCTCATGTCCCCGAGCAGGGAGGAGTCGGTATGGGCCATCTCACCAGGCGGTCTGTCCTCCGTGGTTCCCTTGTCCTTGGCGCGGCTTCGGTCCTGCCGGTTCCCCGCGTCGCCCGCGCCGCCCCCACCACCGCCTCGGTGTGGTTCGCCCAGGGCTTCGTGCAGGACGAGGACGTGGCGCTGCGCAAGGCGGTCGCCGACTACGAGAAGGCCAGCAGCAACAAGATCGAGCTGAGCATCATTCCGTTCGCGCCGGAACGGCAGAAGATCATCTCCGCTCTCACCAGCGGTGTGGTCCCCGACGTTCTGGACTCCAACCCCAACGAGATCCTGCAGATCTACGCCTGGCAGGACCGGTGGGTGGACGTCGGCGACGTCGTGGAGAGTCAGAAGGGCCAGTTCAGCGAGACCGCGATCGAATCCTCCACGGCCTACAACAACGTCACCAAGAAGCGCGCGATCTACGGCGTGCCGCTCCGGGCGGCGGTCGTGCCCTGCCACATCTGGCGGCCGCTGGTCGAGAAAGCCGGCTTCAAGATCGAGGACATCCCGAAGACCTGGAACGCGTACTTCGACTTCTTCAAGAAGGTCCAGGACGGCCTGCGCAAGCAGGGTGAGCGCAAGGTGTACGGGATGGGCTTCCAGGTGACCGCCAACGGCGTCGATCCCTACAACCTCTTCATCGCGTTCCTCGTCGCCTACGGCGGTCAAGGCATCGTCACCAAGGACGGCAAGCTGCACCTGGACGATCCGAAGGTGAAGGAGGCCGCGATCAAGGCGGCGGCCTACCTGGGCGGCGCCTATCGCGACGGCTACGTGCCGCCGAGCGCGATCAACTGGAACGACGCCGACGACAACAACGCCTTCCACGCCAAGCTCATGGTGATGGACGTCGACGGCACGCTCTCGACCGAGGTCGCGATGAAGGAGAAGCACCCCGAGTGGTACTTCAAGGACATGGTGACCCACGGCGTGCCCGGCTACCCGACTGACAACTCGGGCAAGCCGGTCCCGGCGGTTGTCGGCGTCACCCAGGGCCTCATCCCCAAGGGCGCCAAGAACGTCACCGTCGCCAAGGAGTTCCTCAAGTACTTCATCCAGCCCAAGGTCCTGAGCGAGTTCGTCGAGCTGGGGCTGGGCCGCTGGCTGCCCGTCATGCCCGCGGCCGCCAAGAGCCCGTTCTGGCAGGACCCCAAGGACCCGCATCTGAAGGGGTACGTGCAGATGGGCCTGCTGGGCCCGACCCTGCCCGACTACTACGTCTACAACCTCGCCATGGCCGAGGTCCGCACCCAGCACGTCTGGAGCATGGCCATGATCGACGTGGCCAAGGACGGTGCCAAGCCGGAGGTGGCGGTCGACAAGGCGTTCAAGCGCATCGAGGAAATCTTCGCCAAGTACAAGGCCGCGTAGGCGAGGGAGGCGAGCATGAACAGCGTATCGGCCGTCGACGTCTCCCGCCCGGCGCTGCACCGACGCACCCTGTCGCGCTCGCTGCGCGGCAGTCTCAAGGGCGGCGAATACACCTGGGCGCTGGCGTTCGTCGTGCCCTACCTGGTCGTGTTCGTCACCTTCGTCGCCTACCCCGTCGTCTACGGGCTGTGGATGGGCAGCGACGCGAGCCTGTACCGCGAGCTGTTCGCCGATCCGATCTACCAGAGCACGGTCGTGAACACGATCCTGTACCTGGCCCTCGGCGTGAACGTGAAGATGTTCCTGGCGCTGCTGCTCTCCGGCTTCTTCATGCGCCCGGGCCGGTGGATGAAGGCGCTGCTGCTGATCTTCGTCCTGCCCTGGGCGGTCCCGCAGATCTCGACCTTCATCTCCATCCACTGGATGCTGAACGGCGAGTGGGGCTTTCTCAACAACGTGCTCTACAAGTTCTTCCACATCGAGGGGCCGTCCTGGCTCAACGATCGATGGATGGCGCTGGGTGCGGTCATCGTCTCGCACATCTGGAAGTGGACGCCGTTCTGGACCCTGATCTTGTTGGCCGGCCGGATGGCGATCCCGCTCGAGATCCGTGATACGGCCCGCGTCGACGGCGCGACCGGGCTGAAGGGGTTCGTGCACATCACCTTCCCGCTGCTCGCCAACCTCTACCTGATCTGCACCCTGCTCTCGACGATCTTCCTGCTCGGTGACTTCAACGCGGTCAACTTCGTGTCGGGCGGCGGCCCCGCCAACTCGACGCACGTGCTGGCCACCCTGGGCATCCGCGACGCCTTCGAGATCGCCCACCCCCGCCTGGGTGTGGCGGCGGTGATGTCGGCCCTGCCGCTGGTGATCCCGCTGGTGATCGTCCTGATGCGGAAGCTCCGCACCACGGAGGTGCAGCTATGAGCACGATCGCGGCGGATGCGAGGCTGTCGTCCCGGGCGCTGGCCCGCGCGCAGAGCGCGGTGCGCCTGCGCCACTATCTCAGCAAGACGGGCACGGTGGTGCTGTCGCTGGCGATCATCGTCTGGTCGATCGCGCCCATCTACAACATGGTGCTGATCTCGCTGGAGCCCGAGGGCGACGTCTTCACCGATCACATCTGGCCACGCGTCCCGTCGGTGGAGAGCTTCTGGGGCGTGCTGACCCAGGGCCACTGGTACCTGGAGCACTTCTGGCGGCAGTTCGCCAACAGCCTCTACATCGGCGCGATGGTGACGTTCTTCGCGCTGCTGATCGGCTCGCTCACCAGCTTCGCGATCGGGCGCATGCGCATCCGCCACGGCTGGCTGGTGAGCAACGCCGCGCTGCTCACCTACGTCATCCCGGCGTCGTTCCTGGCCATCCCGTTCTACCGGATCATGCAGAACTACGGCCTGTCCAACAACCCGTGGTCAGTGATCGCGGCCCTGGTGGCCTTCGCGACGCCGTATGCGATCTTCGTCTTCCAGGAGTACGGGCGCAGCATCCCGATCGAGGTCGACGAGTCGGCGCGGATCGATGGCGCCTCGCCGCCCCAGATCTACCTGCGCATCTATCTGCCGTTGATGGCCCCGGCCCTGGTGGCGGTGGGGACCTACGCGCTGCTGCTGGCCTGGAACGAGTACCTCTACCAGTTCCTGCTGCTGTCCTCGAAGTCGAGCATGACGGTCCCGGTGGCGCTGGCCCAGTTCCTCAGCAGCGACCAGTCGCCCTGGAACTACATGATGGCAACGGCGATCATCTACGCGATGCCGCCGGTCGCGATCTACTACGCGTTCCGCCGGCGGATGGCGGCCGGCCTGACGATGGGCGGCGTCAAGGGCTGATCGATCGGTCCCAGCGAGCCGCCCGGGCGCCGCCGGCATGAGCAGCCTCCCGCACGTTCTCACGGCGGCGCCCCGCGCGCTCCACCGCGGGCGCCACCCGGCGTGGCCGCGTCCCCTGCGGGGCTCGGAGCTGGCCTGGGCGCTCGCGTTCGTCGTGCCCTATGCGGCAGTGTTCGCGGCCTTCGTCGTCTACCCCGTGGCCTACGGGCTCTGGATGGCCCGCGAGCCCGCGCTCTATCGTGACCTGATCAGCAACCCGCTCTACGTGCCGACCCTCGTCAACACGCTCGTGTACGTCGGCTTCGGCGTGAACGTGAAGCTCTTCCTGGCCCTGCTGCTGTCCGGCTTCTTCATGCGCCGGCGCTGGTGGATCCGGGCCCTGCTGCCGGTGTACATGCTGCCGTGGGCGTTGCCGGCGATCCCCGCCTTCGTCTCCTTCCACTGGATGCTGATCGGTGAGGAAGGGCTGGTCGATCGCCTGCTGGCGGTGGTGTTCGGCCTGCCGGGCCCGCTGTGGTTCACGCACCGCTCGCTGGCGCTGGGCGCGGACATCGTGGCCTACATCTGGAAGTGGATGCCGTTCTGGACCCTGACCTTCTTCGCCGCGCGCACGGCGATTCCCCAGGACATCTACGAGGCCGCCGCCGTCGACGGCGCCAGCGGTCATCGCCGCTTCCTGCACGTCGTCCTGCCCCTGCTCGGCAACCTGTACCTCGTCTGCACGTTGCTCTCGACCGTGTGGACGATCGGCGACTTCACCACGGTGTACCTGGTCTCCGAGGGCGCGCCGATGTACGCGACCAACGTGCTGGCCACGCTCGGCATCCACTACGCCTTCGAGGCGGCCCGACCCGAGCTGGGCATGGCGGCGGTGATGACGGCGCTGCCGCTGCTGATCCCGATCGTGATCGTCCTCATGCGTGTGCTCCACACGCGCGAGCTCCAGCTGTGAGCGTGGTCCGTGCGGCGGGCGCACCTCGGGCCCGGATGCTCCGGCGGCTGCGGGGGGTGAGCGTCGAGCTGGCCTCGGCGGCGCTGGGCCTGGTGATCCTCGTGTGGTCGCTGCTGCCCGTCTACAACATGCTCCTCGTCGCGCTCGACGCCGACGAGGGCGACATCGAGTTCGAGGGGTTGCTGTGGCCCCCCGAGCCCTCCCTGCACAGCTTCGCGACGGTCCTCACGCAGGGCTACTGGCTCGTCGAGGACTTCTGGCGCCAGTTCGGCAACAGCCTGTTCATCGGCCTGGCGACGATGGTCCTGACCGTGGCGATCGGCTCGCTGGCCAGCTTCGCGCTGGGCCGGATGCACGTGAGCCGCGGCTGGCTGCTCGGCAACGCGCCGCTGCTCACGTACGCGGTGCCGGCGTCGTTCCTCGTCATCCCGTTCTCCCGCCTGATGGCGGGCTACGGCCTGGCGAACTCGCTGTGGGCGATCGTGGCGGCGAACGTGGCGTTCGCCACGCCCTACGCCATCCTGATCTTGAAGCAGTACGCCACCTTGATCCCGATCGAGCTGGACGAGGCCGCGCAGGTCGACGGCGCCTCGCCGGGCCAGGTCTATCGCGGGATCTACGTGCCGCTGATGGCGCCGGCGCTGGCGGCGGTCGGCGTCTACGCGCTGCTGCTGGCCTGGAACGAGTACCTCTACCAGTACGTGATGCTGTCCTCGACCCGCAACATGACGGTCGCCGTCGCCATCGCCCAGTTCTTCAACAGCGACGAGGCGCCCTGGAACTACATGATGGCCACCGCCATCCTCTACGCGCTGCCGCCCATCGTCATCTTCTATGCGCTACGGCGCTACATGGCCGCCGGCCTCACCCGGGGCGCGCTGAAGGGCTGAGGCTCAGAAGCGGTAGGCCAGCCCCACGTCCACCCGCAGCGGCGGCGCCGGCGTGAGGAACGGCTCGACCGGCGAGCCCGGGCGCCGGGCGTTGGCCGCGAACGTGCCGAACGTCTCGTGGGCGTCGTCGAGCGCGTTGCCGATCGTGACGAACCCGCTGAGCTGCTGCCAGCGCACGCGAGCGCCGGCGTCGAGCACGACGTAGGGATCGAGCGTGCGCCCGACGTTCTCCTCGTCACCGCGCAGCCGCTGGGATCCCACGAAGGCGCCGGCGACCCACAGGGTCAGCCACGGCGTCGGCCGGTGCTCGACGGTCGCGTTGACGCGGTGGCGGGGCACCAGCGGGAGCGAGCGGCCGGCCCGCACGCGCTGCGTGCACGGGGTCGCCGTGCATCCCGGCGTCATGCGCGGCGTGGCCAGCTCGACGTCGTCGACGAACGTCGCCTCGGTGTAGGTGTAACCGCCTCTCAGATCCCAGCGCCGACCCAGGCTGGCCTCGCCGGACAGCTCCACGCCCTGCCGGCGCGTCGTCCCCACGTTCTGGAAGAACAGCCCGGTGGTGCCGGTCGGCGAGATGGAGAAGATGTCGTTGGCGAGGTCGGTGCGGAAGAGCGCGAGCTCCAGCCTGAGCTCGTCGCGGAGCGCCAGCCGCCCACCGATCTCGTAGTGGTTGGCCTGCACCGTCTTGAGCGGCGGGTCCGCCGCCACGCCGGCCTGCAGGCCCGGGCACACCGTGCGCGGGCTGGCGCACGTCAGCTCGAGGAACGCGGGCGCCCGGATGCCCTGGGCGAAGGCCAGGTAGAGGCCCGCCGCCGGTGTGAGGTTGTAGTTCACGCCGAGGCGCGGCGTGATGCGGCTGAAGGTGTGCGTGCCGGCCACGCTGGGCTGGCCCGGGGCCGGCGGGTTCTCGTCGCCGATCTCGTGGCGAAGCCAGTCCCAGCGCACGCCGGTGGTGACGGTGAGCCGATCGCCGGAGGCCAGCAGATCACGCACCACGTCGAGGCCGTCCTGCGCGTAGAGCGCGAAGGCGTGCTGGCGATCGCGCACCTTGCTGTCCAGCCGGCTGGTGTCGGCGTCCTCGGCCAGCACGGTCTCGGCGACGGCGTGGTGGACGTACTCGAGCCCCAGGGTCAGCCGGTTCTTCCGGCCGAGCACGACGCTCTCGTGATCGAGCTGGAGGGTGCCGCCCGCCGAGGTCGTGTGCTGGAAGGCCCGGGTGTCGGCGCCGATCAGGTTGGCGTTGAACTGCTCGGCGTCCAGCGTGCGCACGAAGCCGTTGAGCGCGAGCCGGGCGTGCTCGGTCACCGACTGGCGGACGTTCAGGGTGACGAGGTTCATGAGCGGCGCGAAGAAGTCGCCACCGGTGAAGTTCTGGCGGCGATCGCGGACCAGCTCGCTGAGCGGCAGCGAGCCGGGCTGCTCGATGCGGTTCTGGGCCCGCTGGAAGGACAGCGTGGCGTCGGTGTCGCCGAAGGTGAGGCCGACCTTGGCGAACAGCGTCCCGAGCCGCACCGCCGAGACGTCGCGCCAGCCGTCCTCCTGGCCATAGCTGCCCGCGACGTAGTAATCGAGAGGGCCCTCACCGCCGCTGGCGCGCAGCCGGTAGCTCTGGCGTCCGAAGCTGCCGAACTGGACCTCGGGCTCGACCTGGAATCCCTCGCGGCCCCGGCGCGTGATGATGTTGAGCGCGCCGCCCAGGGTGTTGCGGCCGAAGATCGCCGACGGCCCGCGGATCAGCTCGACGCGCTCGACGTCGCGCAGCGGAAGGAGATCGAAGTTGACCTCCTCCACCCCCGGCTCGTTCACCCGGACGCCGTCGACGAACACGCTGATCCCTTGTGGCACGCCGGTGACCGGCGTCGCCTGGAAGCCGCGAAAGGTCACGCTCGGCTGGGCGCGATTGCCCTGCTCGTCGGTGAGCGTCACGCCGGGCAGGCGGACGAGCGCATCCTGCAGCGTGACCGCGCCCGTCCGACGCAGCTCGTCGCCCGAGATCACCTGGACGCTGGCGGGAACGTCGCTGAGCGGCAGGGGATCGCCGGGCAAGCGGGCGGGCGCCACCACGGTGACCGTGGGCAGGATGGGCTCGTCGGTCCGAGCGGGAGGCGGCTCCTGACCCGCGGACGCCAGCGCGGCCATCGTGAGGCCGGCGCCGACCAGGCAGAGCGCGAGCGCCCGGCGCATGGTGCTCGTCTACGCGCCCGCGCGCGCGTGCGCAAGGCCCACCGTGCGGACCCGAAATGCCTACCGCTCGCCCGCGCGATCGTCGTCCGGCTCGTCGGCGCCGAAGTCGTCGGGCTCGACCGGGCGGAACACGAGGTCGATGGCCAGCCACAAGGTCCTCGACCACGGGTAGAGCAGGATCGGCGTCACGATCATCAGCAGGGCGCCTCCGTAGAGGATCGTTCGCCACGGCGGCTCGGGCCAGGTGAGGACGAGCGCGACCAGCAGGGCCAGCGCGAAGACGAGCTCGGTCAGGATGAAGTTCAGCGTGTAGGCACCGAGCCAGTAGTCGTGGCTCTCGTCACGGCCGCGCTGGAAGCGCAGCCCGCACGCCGCGCAGCGTGCGTGGGCGGCGAACCACGAGCGCATGACCGGGGCGCGCCCGCAGTGCGGGCACCGCCGGCGGAGCACCCCGGCCAGGCCCGGCCCCCGCCGGGCGGCGCTCACGCGCCCACCTGCGTATGATGCGCTCGCGCCATCCCGGGGCCGGAGGAGGCAACCATGGATCCGATGCTGTTCGTGCAGAGCGCCATCCCGTTCGTCACGCTGTTCGTGCTCAAGGTCATCGGCGCCCTGATCATCTGGGTGATCGGCCGCAAGCTGATCCACGCCGCGGCCCGGCTCGTCGTGCGCAGCCTCCGCTACCCGTTCGACCAGACCGTCGCCGCCTACATCGGCACCGCGGTCAGCGTGATGCTGACCATCGCCCTGATCCTGGCGTTGCTCGGCTTCTTCGGCATCGAGACCACGAGCTTCGCCGCGCTGCTGGCCGGCGTGGGTTTGGCCATCGGCGCGGCGTGGAGCGGGCTGCTGGCCAATCTCGCCGCGGGTATCTTCCTGCTGATCCTCAGACCGTTCAAGGTCGGCGACTTCATCTCGGCCGCCGGCGTGCTCGGCACCGTCGACGACATCGGCCTGTTCGTCACCAGCGTCACCACGCTCGACAACGTCAAGACGTTCATCGGCAACAACAAGCTCTTCAGCGACAACATCCAGAACTTCTCGATCAACCCCTATCGTCGCGTCGATCTCGTCGCCCAGCTCGACCATCGCGTGGAGCCCGCCCAGGCCGTCGCCGTGCTCAGGCCGCGCCTGGCCGCCATCCCCAACGTGGTGACGAGCCCGGCCCCCGACGTCGAGATCCTCACCTTCACGGCAATGGGCCCGGTGCTGGCCGTGCGGCCCTACTGCAGCAACGCGCACTACTGGCAGGTCTACTTCGACACCAACCGGATCATCCGCGAGAGCTTCGGCGCGGCCGGCTTTCCGGCGCCCGAGCAGCACTTCGCCGTCCGCGGCGGCGGCTGAGCCACCGAGCGCCTCGTCGCGCTGGCGCCGCCCCGTCGCCGGCGAGGCCTTCCCGCTTTGCCGTGACGGCATTGCCATTGCTCCTTTTCTGGGTGAGAGCGTGACGCCGCGCATGCGACACGCGCGGGCGTCCAGCTCTTAGAGAGAGCAGGAGTGTGTGATGGTGAATCAGGCCCCCAGCGGGCACCAGTTCGACGAGCCGCGCCATGGGCTCGACGTCGCCGGAGGGGTGGCCGTCGCGGCCCGGGCGTTCGATCCAGAGCGCGTGGCCCGCGGGCTCGGCTGGTTCAGCCTCGCCCTGGGGTCCGTGGAGGTCCTGGCGCCGGCAACGCTGGGGCGCGTGATCGGTACCGGCCGATCGCCGCTCGGGCGCACGGTCATGCGGGTGTTCGGCCTGCGTGAGCTGGCGGCTGGCGTGGGGATCCTCACGACCTCCCGCCCGGCCCGGTGGATGACGGCGCGCGTCGCCGGCGATGTCGCCGACCTGGCGGCGCTGGTGCTCGCGTTGCCCATGCCCTCCACACGGTTGGGGCGCTGGCTGCTGGCGGCCTCGTCGGTGGCCGGCGTGCTCGCGCTCGACGCGAAGTGCGCGCAGCAGCTCGGCGGCCATGCCGGGCCGGGCCGCGGCACGGCGCGTTACCGGCGGCGCATCACGATCCACCGCTCGGCGGAGGACCTGTACCGGGGCTGGCGCGACAGCACCAACCTGCCGCGCTTCATGCGGCGCATCGAGTCCGTGCGCGCGCTCGACGAGCGCCGTTCGCACTGGACGGCGACGGCTCCGGGCGGGTTACGGCTGGAATGGGACTCGGAGATCACCGACGAGCGTCCCGGCCAGCGCCTGGCCTGGAAGTCGCTGCCCGGCGCACCGATCGAGACGTCGGGCGTCGTTCGCTTCGAGCGTGCGCCCGCGGACCGCGGGACCGAGGTCATCGTGGAGCTCGAGTACGCGCTCCCCGGTGGTGACGTCGCCGCCCAGCTCCTGACGCTGATCGGCCAATCGCCGGAGCAGCAGCTTGGCGACGACCTGCGGCGGTTCAAGCAGCTCATGGAGACGGGGCGCGTCGTCGTCGCCGAGGGCGCATCGCGGGACGTCGGGCAGCCTCGGGGCGGCAGGGAGCTCCGGCGCGGTCGGGGCGTGCTGGCGCTGCTGAAGGGAGGCGCGCGATGAGGGCCACGTGCTGGATGGGCAAGGGGTCGATCCAGGTGCAGCAGGTTCCCGATCCGCGGATCCTCGACGACGGCGATGCCATCGTCCGCATCACCGCCACGGCCATCTGCGGCTCGGATCTGCATCTCTACAACGGCTTCGTCCCCACGATGAAGTCCGGCGACGTGCTCGGTCACGAGTTCATGGGCGAGGTCATGGAAGTGGGCCGGGAGGTGAAGAACCTCAAGGTCGGCGACCGGGTCGTGGTCCCGTTTCCCATCGCCTGCGGCGCCTGCGCCATGTGCCGCAAGAGCCTGTTCTCGCTCTGTGAGAACTCCAATCCCAACGCCTGGATGGCCGAGAAGCTCTGGGGCTACTCGCCCGCCGGCCTCTTCGGCTACTCGCACATGCTGGGCGGGTTCCCCGGCGGCCAGGCCGAGTACGCGCGTGTGCCCTTCGCCGACGTGGGCCCGCTCAGGATCCCGGCCGGTCTCCCCGACGAGAAGGTGCTCTTCCTGTCCGACATCCTGCCCACGGGCTACATGGGCGCGGAGATGTGCAACATCGACAAGGGCGACGTCATCGCGGTATGGGGCGCCGGCCCCGTCGGCCTGTTCGCGATGAAGAGCGCGCAGCTGCTCGGGGCCGAGCGCGTCATTGCCATCGACCGGTTCCCGTACCGGCTGCAACGGGCCCGCGAGATCAGCGGGGCCGAGACGCTCAACTACCAGGAGGTCGATCTGCACGAGGCGCTGCGGGAGCTGACCGGCGGCCGGGGCCCCGATGCGTGCATCGACGCCGTGGGGCTGGAAGCCCATATGCCGGGGCCGCTGTACGCCTACGACCGGGTCAAGCAGGCGGTGGGTCTCGAGACCGACCGCACCTTCGCGCTGCGGCAGGCGATCCTGGCCTGCCGCAGCGGCGGCACGGTGTCGGTGATCGGCGTCTACGGGGGCTTCATCGACAAGTTCCCGATGGGCGCGGTGGTGAACCGCTCGCTGACGATCCGCAGCGGGCAATGCCACGTGCAACGCTACATGAAGCCGTTGCTCGAGCGCATCGAGAAGGGCGAGATCGATCCGTCCGTCGTCATCTCTCACCGGCTGCGACTGGACGAGGCCCCCCACGGCTACGAGATGTTCCTGCACAAGCAGGACGACTGCGTGAAGGTCGTGCTGCGGCCCTGAGCCTGACCCTCAGGCCACGTCGCGCTGGCGCGCGGCGTTGTAGTTGGTGTCGTACCACCAGTCGAGATAGGTCGCGTAGGTGATGGGCGGGTAGCGCGGCGGGTTGCCGGGCCCCTGGCAGGTGGGCAGGCAGGCGATCTCGGTGTCGAGGTGCGGACCCATGAAGTAGGGCACGGCGTAGCGGGGCCGGCCGACAGGCGGCAACGCCCGGTGCGGCGTGGACTTGAAGCGGTGATTCGTCCAGCGCTGCATCATGTCGCCGGAGTTCACCG
>Ga0310810_10001781_pt1 | contig 22829 bp, 22 predicted proteins | sample NCmetagenome_FD_207641 | JGI IMG/M metagenome (GOLD analysis project Ga0310810, IMG submission 207641) | Soil microbial communities from experimental microcosm in Duke University, North Carolina, United States - NC | ecosystem: Engineered > Artificial ecosystem > Soil microcosm > Unclassified ... | reverse complement strand
CTCGTGGGGATGGCCGAGGTCCGCATGCTGCGGGAGGACGCGCACCGTCAGCCCATGGGTGCCGCTGGTTCGGCACGGAATCACGGCGCGGAAGAGCGCGCGGTTACCGGCGTCCGCACCTTGATTCTCCATCGGCACAATCGCCGGTTCCACGATATCCCGGCCTTCATGCAGCTTGCCCAGATAGACCTGCGGGACGACATCGGCCGCCGCGAGCGTACCCGTGCAGATCCAGGCGCGGACGTCAACCAATCCCCCAACCTCCGTGTGCTCGGGCAGAGAGATCTCGACGCGTACCACCTGAACGCCGGGCCACCCCTTGCGGACCCGCTCTTTCCATCGGGCCAGTTCCCGCGCTCGACGGAAGTTGTCCTCTTCGAGATGGGCGCGACGCTCGTCCGCCCGCCGGTAGCCGCTCGAGACGTACTCCTGCACCATTCGATTCGTGTTGAACACCGGGCACAGTGTGGTCATGGCTGTCCGCATGAGCGCCATCCAGCCCTGTGGGACGTGGTCCGGGCCGCGTCGGTAGAAGAGCGGGACGACCTCGTTCTCGAGCAGGTCGAGAAGCGCGCCGGCCTCGACGCGATCCCGATACTCTTCGTCCTCGTATTCCTCGCCCTGGCCAATCGCCCAGCCGGCGTCGGGCGAATACGCCTCGTCCCACCAGCCGTCCAGAATGCTGATGTTGAGCGCCCCGTTGAACGCGGCCTTCATCCCGCTCGTGCCGCTGGCTTCGAACGGGCGTCTGGGCGTGTTCAGCCACACATCGACGCCCTGCAGGAGGTGGCGCGCGACATTCTGATCGTAGTCCTCGAGGAATACGATGCGGTGTCGAAACTCCGGCCGCCGCGCCATCTGGACGACCTGCCGGATCAACTCTTTCCCCGGCTCGTCCGCGGGATGGGCTTTGCCTGCAAAGAGGATCTGAACCGGCTGGCCCGGCGCGTTGAGGATCCGTTCGAGTCGGACCGGATCGCGCAGGATCAGGGTGGCGCGTTTGTAAGTGGCAAACCGGCGGCCGAAACCAATGGTCAGCGCCTTCGGGTCCAGCGTCTGAGCCGCTTCCGCCACCTCGGTGCCCCCGGCGCCGCGGGCCCGGAGCTGCAGGGCGAGCCGCCGCCGCGAAAACGCGACGAGGCGTTCTCGCCGCCGCTCGTGCGTGCGCCACAACTCTTCGGTTGGAATCTGATGGCTCCGCCGCCACACCGCCGGGTCGCCCGACTGCTCGGCCCATCCCGGGCCGAGGTAGCTGTCGTAGATATCGCGCATCTCTTTCGAAATCCACGACTGCGGGTGAACGCCGTTGGTCACATGAGCGATGGGGATCTCGTCGGTCGGAATGCCCGGCCAGAGATCCCGCCACATCGCGCGCGAGATGCGGGCATGGAGACGACTGACCCCGTTGACCACGCTGGCGGTGCGCATGGCGAGCACGGCCATGTTGAAGAACTCATCGGTCCGTCCCGGCTGCACGCGTCCGAGGTCGAGGAATCCCTCGCGCGTCAGGCCGAACGTCTCGCGAAGCGATGCGAAATGGCAGTCGATCTGATCCGGTGAGAACACGTCGATACCGGCCGGGACCGGCGTGTGCGTCGTGAAGATCCCGCTCGCGAGCACAATCTCGAGCGCTTCGCCAAACGACAGCCGCCGCTCGTGCATGAGCTGCCGAATCCGCTCGAGCCCCAAAAACGCGCAGTGGCCTTCGTTCATGTGGAAGACGCGGGGCTCGAGGCCGAGCGCGAGCAGGGCCCGGACGCCGCCCACGCCGAGGACGATCTCCTGACGGATACGCATCTCGCTGTTGCCGCCGTACAACTCGCCCGTGATGTCCTGCAGATCCGGATCGTTCTCGGGGATATTGGCGTCGAGCAGCACCAGCGTGACCCGGCCGACTTGAACCTGCCAGGGACGCAGCAGCAGCGTGCGGCCTGCCACTTCGACCGAAACGCGCACGGCCGTCCCGTCGTCCGCGTGAACAGGACGCAGGGGCATCACCGAGAAGTCGTTGGAGGGGTGGCGTTCCTGCTGCCAGCCGTCCGATGTCAGATACTGGCGGAAATAGCCCTTCTGGTACAACAACCCCACACCCACCAGGGGCACTCCGAGGTCGCTGGCGGACTTGAGGTGGTCGCCCGCGAGGATGCCGAGCCCGCCCGAGTAGATCGGCAGGGACTCGGTCAGACCGAACTCCAGCGAAAAATACGCGACGAGCGGACGCGACGGCGGGCCGTATTGCTTCTGATACCAGGTACGGGAGCTCGCCACGTAGTCATTCAGTGCCGCGGCCACGGAGTCCAGGTGCGCGAGGAAGGCGTCATCCTGCGACAACTCCTGAAGCCGCCCCTGCGCGATGCTTCCCAGCATCAGCACGGGATTGTGGCCCGACCCGTCCCAGAGCTGGCGATCGAGCCGCCGGAATACGTTGATGCTCTCGTGATCCCACGACCAGCGCAGGTTATAGGCGAGCTCTTCGAGCGCCTTCAGGCGCTCAGGAAGCGCCGGTCGAACGTGAAACGTCTTGACGGGATGCATGCATGTGGACGGAGGAAGCCAGCGCGAATCCACGATCGGACGCTACCGTCCATGATCCGGCTCCTGACTATAGCCTGGCTCACAATCGGGCCGTTGTTCCAAACCGCACAAGCTCTTTCTCGAGCCTCGCGTCGTGACCGTAAATGTCTTCCGCGAAGCGGACCGTGCCGTCGGCCGGCATCACGACCGCCGTGATGTAGAACAGAATCACCTGAATCGGCCGGCGCAGGTTGACACGAAGCGGCCCACTTCCCTGCATCGCCGCGACAATGCGATCCCGCGACCACTCGGGCTGATCCTTCAGAACCCACTCCGCCAGTGCGACGGGATCTTCGAGGCGCACGCAGCCGTGGCTGAAGTCGCGACGGAACCGGCTGAAAAGCTCCATGGCGGGTGTGCCATGCATGTAGACATTCTCGTCGTTGGGAAAGACGAACTTCACGAGTCCCAGCGCGTTGTTCGGTCCGGGACGCTGCCGGACGCGCAAGCGGCCCTGCCGGAGCCGCTCGAGATTTTCACCGGTGAGCGGCACCGGCCGCGCGTCGTCACCGGCACCGGACACGATCTCCATATTCTGCCGCCGCAGGTAGTCCGGATCGCGAACGAGCGCCGGGAGGATCTCGTGACGCAGGATGGATGAGGGGACATTCCAGTACGGTCTGAAGATGACAGACCGCATCTCTTCGACAAACACGGGCGTTTGAGTACTGAGAGCCCGCCCGACAATCACACCCATGTCGAATGAAGGCGTCCCGGCCGGCGGAATCGAGTCCCACGCCCACAGACGGAACATTGGAATGTTGACCGCAACAAACCGTTCGTCGCCAAGATGCGGCAGCCAGCGCAATCGCTCGAGCGCAAGCTCGATCTGCCGGACGCGCGCGGCAATGGGGACGCGTAAAGCCGTCTGCGTGGCCTTGCCGAGCACGCCGTCTGGCTCGAGGCCGTGTCGAACCTGAAAGTGCTTGATCGCTTCTACTACTGCTCCCCGGTAAACAAGAGGCTCCGCGGGCGTGACGTCAGCCGTCAGATCACCGAACGCCGCCAGGCGGTGTTGCAGGAGCGGCAGACCAGTGTATGAATCGCCCGGCCGGACGGTCGCGGCAAACTCCGGAAGGGTTCCGAGCGAAGGATCGGCCGCGAGGGCGCGATAGCGCGCAAGCATGCTGCGCAGGTCGCGATACAGCGGGAGCGGGGGCGTGAATTCCGCGATCGTCTCGGTGAGCCGATGGCCGGCAACCGCCGCGCGCAAAATCGCCGCGAAGTCGTGATCATCGGCGGTGACGGCCATGTGGAATCCTGCGGCGCGCGGAACCACTCGTCCCGAATGCAGATGTCGGAGATAACGAACCATCTCCTGCATCAGCGCCGTGTCGAATGCGGCCGTGTCCTTCGTCGATAGCGGTCGCTGCCGCTCCAGCTCTCCGGCGAGCCTGACGAGTGATTCGGATTGGTAATCCGCCGGATCGAGACCGTCGACCGCTGCGTCGCGGAGCAGCGCGAGAGCCTTGCGGGCGTCCTGTGTCGGAAAACCCGCGCCATCGACCCAGATCGGCGCGTCAACACCAGCTGCCTGCTGAAACGACGGCGCAGGTCGGGCGGTGCCGACGAGCAGGCCGAAGATGATCACCGCGCAGAACAAGCGGCGCATACGCTCACCGATACCCTAATTCGCGGGCGCGGTCGACGTTTTTCCGCCACTGTTGGAAGTGACCCGCCGACTGGACGCTTGCGAGACTGATGGCGAACGAGATCCTTTCGATCCAGCCGATCGTTCGAATGAACTTCTCGCGCTTCGGATATCGAGCGACCAGCGTGCGCTCGACGATCCTCGCCGTCACGTTGTTTACGAGCGACGATCCCAAATCCGCCAGCGAATCGTTCAGGATGATTGTCTTGCCCGCCGCATAGCCGACCGGCACGTCATCGGCGAACCCGCTGACCGTGAATTGCGCGTTGTGCTCGAGGTACCCGTGCTGAAAGAAGACCTGTGAGGTTTTCCAATCAAGACGTTCCGCCGTGTACGACGTGATCGCCGGCCCAAAGGTCGTCGGATCGGCTACGACTTCCGTGAAGATGCTCGCGGCGGCTGACGGCCAATCGTGTGCGTGCGCCGCGGCCGGCGTCATCAACAGCGGGATGAAGAGGAGCACGACGACACGAAGGGCCAGGGACACGGCCGGTTACCGATCGGCCAGACGCTTGTCCTTCATCCGACGGTGACAAGCGAAGCAGGTGGTGGTCAGCGCGTTATATCGCTCGACCGCCGCATCCAGATCGCGCTCCTTGGCAGCGGCGCTGAGTTCCCGGAGGGCTTTGAGAAACGCGTCGCTCTGCTTCATATATTCCGGCCCCTTGAGCACCGTCCAGGCCGGCGATTCGGTCGCCTTCGCAAGCGCGGCACTCTCGCGGTCGAGCAACGCGAAGTTGCTCGTCAGAATGGCCTCGAGAATCTTCTGTGAGTGCCCCAGCTTCTCCCGCATGACGCGACCGGTCGCCGGCGTCTGACCAAATGCCGAAGGGACGGACACGACCACCAGAAAGAGGACGCCAAGAAGTCGAATGGACGCTTTCATGTGCAACTCACCATCTCCGTTGCGGTACGGCCGGTACTGAGAATCTGCCGACAATCGGTTTCGTTATCGCCGCAAAATCCGCGTATCGCATGGTGATCGCGTCTCCATGGGTTCCGGCATCGAACACGATCCGGGGTTCGGCGGCCAGCGCGTGATCGACGAAGACGCGCTGCTTGTACAGCGGCCCCAGGGGCGGCATCGCCCCGCGCTCGCACTCAGGATACAACCACGCGAGCTCGTCTTCGCGCGCGAGGCGGAGCGAGTCGGCGCCGGTGAGCAGCAGGAGTTGCATGAAATCGACCATTCGATCGGCCGGCACGACGGCCTGAATCGGCTCGTCGTCGGCGAAGCAGACGACGGCCTTCGCCCAGTCCCGGCCGGGCGTGTGGGTCACAGCAGCCTCGTCCTGCGCGCTGTATGCGGCCGCATGGGGAAGAACGCTATAGGGGACATCCGCGCGACGCAGGAACTCCTGGACCGACGCAGTGACTGGCATAAAAGCCTCCTTCACTCTTCGGTCATCGCAAACGACGTGCCGCAGCGGCGTTCCGGATTTCCGGCAGCCGCGGGGCACGTGACTTGCTCGATGCGAAGGGCGGAGGTGCGACGTGCGGGATTACGGTCGTCGGTTGGTCATCGATGTGACGTTCGATCGCGCGGTTGCTCTCACCATCGAGGCCTTCGAGCGCGAAGGCCTGCACATTATCGGATGCGTCGATGTTCAGGCATACGCGCGTCGCAGGCTTCGCCATGACCTGCGCCAGTACATGCTGTTGCAGGCCCTGCCCACGCAGCTGACCATGGACGCGCTCCAACACGATCTGGACGCCGGAACGATTCTTCCGGTAGCCGTGGCAATCTACGAGCTGGCCGATGGCGAGACGGCCGTCGTTGCCGGCGAGCCGTTTGCTCCGCTGCTCGCGGATCGTGGTTGGCAGGCCTCGGCGCCGGAGCTCGCCATCATTGCTGAACGTGAGAGCAAGCAGCTGGCAGCTGCGCTCGCGCGGCTGACACGTCTGGCAGCACGCCCGGGCTTCGCCGCCGCGTAGGATCAGCGCGCCGCCGCCGCGTGCGCCTCTAGAACGAGCGCGGCGACCTCGTGGACTTCGAACGGTTTCGAGATGATTCGGTACGCGCCGAGCTTGACGGCGCCCGTCATGACTTCCGCGGTGCCGAATGCCGTCATCATGATCACGGCGCTCGCCGGGGTCAGTCTTCGGATGGTCGCGAGCAGGTTGAGGTCGTTCGAATCCGGCAGGCGGTAGTCGAGGAGCACGACATCAAACGGCCCATCGGCCGCCACGGCTCGCAGGGCGCCTGCCGCGTCGCCAGCCTCGACAACCGCGTGTCCCGACTGCTCCAGCGTCTCGGACAGAGACCACCGGATGAGCGGCTCGTCATCAACGATCAGCACGCGAAGTCCGTGCGAATTCTTCACGTCTCCACCGCGTCTGTCGGCGCCGGCTTCAGGGCGGCCAATCCGGCTGAAGCCGGATTCCACGTGTCATGACTGCGTCCAAGTCCGCAACGATTGATCCGATCGCCAAGCGTCGACCGCTTGATACGCAGCAGCTCCGCGGCCTTCGACTTGTTGCCGCCACTCGCCTTCAACGCCCAGGTGATGAGATTCGCTTCGACCTCTTTGAGCCGATCGTCGAGCGAAACAGCCGCGTCACCCGTGGCGGCAGGCAGACGGGTCGTCTGACCCGCTGGGCCGGGCGCAGGAGCGACGATGGCGCGCACGGGCGCCGCTGGGATCGGCATCGGAATCGCGGGCGTAGAGGGGATCGTCGCCGGTTCGGGGCTCGCTGATGCCAACGTCGCCATCGGCGGGACTGGCTCGGCCCCGACGTGAAACAGTACGTTTGCGGCCACGCAACCGACTCGCACCGTGCCGCACGAGCAGGTCTGGGCAATGCGTTCGCACGCGTTTTCCAATTCGCGGACGTTGCCTGGCCAGTTGTACCGCATGAAAGCCTGCTTCACCGTGTCCGAGATGAGGGGCACGTCCTCACCCCGCCGGCGGAAGTACCGCTGGAGAAAGTGCTCTATGAGCGGGGGGATGTCCTCGGGGCGCTCGCGCAGCGGCGGCAGTGACACCGGCAGCACGTTCAGCCGGTAGAAGAGATCCTCACGGAACTTGCCTTCCGCCACGAGCTGCTTCAGATCGCGCTTGGTTCCCGCGATCACGCGGACGTTGATCGGGATCGTCCTCGTTCCTCCCACTCGCTCGACGGTGCGGTTCTGCAGGACGCGCAGCAGTTTCACCTGCATCGACAGCGGCACATCGTCGATGTCGTCGAGAAAAATCGTTCCGCCTTCCGCGAGCTCGAAGCGGCCCGGGCGGTCCTTGATCGCGCCGGTGAACGCGCCGCGCTCGTGGCCGAACAGGTCCGATTCGATCAGGGTCTCGGAAAACAGCGCGCAGCTGACGGCGACGAACGGCCGGTGGCGGCGCCGGCTGTTCTGGTGAATCAGAGTAGCCGTCACCTCTTTGCCGGTGCCGCTTTCACCCGTGACCAGAACCGTGCTTTCGCTGTTGCCGATGATGCGAAGAAACTCGAAGACGGCCCGCATCCGTGCGCTGTGGCCGACCACGACCGAATCCATGGTGATTGGCGAGTCGGATGTCATGGCAGTTCGCCTCGTGAAGTCACGCCACGCGCAGCGTGTCGAAATCGGGAATCGCCTCCCGCAACGCCGTCTCGATACCGATGTGCAGCGTCATATGCGCGCTGGGGCATCGGGCGCACACACCCGTCAGCCGCACCGCCGCCGAATTCCCTTCCACGGCGATCAGTTCGATATCGCCCCCGTCCGCATTGAGGTACGGCCGCACGCGATCGAGCACAGCCTGAATACGTTCGTTCGCAATCATGAGTCGCTCCTGGAGATGCCGGGCTCCGTCGGCTCGGACACCCGGGAAGGGGCAATGCGGATGCCAGCCGCGCGATGACGGAATTCCGGGAATTCTGGCGGATTTTCGACAGCGCGTCCCAAAACGGCGCTCGGGAGTGGGGATTATTCCGCAGGACGGAGAGAAAACACCCCGCTCAGGTATGACCTGATTTTTCGAGCTGGAACTTCTCGATCCGGTAGCGGATCTGATCGCGGTTCAATCCCAGGAGCGTCGCGGCGCGCGTCTGGTTCCAGCCGGTCCGCTCGAGCGCCTGAACGAGCAGCGATCGTTCGAGTTGTTCGAGATCGATGCCGGCCGCCGGCAGCTCGACCCGATCGCTCAGGCGCACGGGACCCGCCCCGGTGCCGCTCAGGTCGGCGGCCGTCAACGTGTCGCCTTCGGCCAGCAGCATTGCCCGCTCAACCGTATTGCGAAGCTCGCGGACGTTGCCGGGCCACGGGTATCGCTGAAGCTGCTGCATCGCTTCTGGCGTCACGCCGCGAATGCGTTTCTTGAACTCAATGTTGTACGCGTCAACGTAGAACGTGACGAGCCGGGCGATATCGTCGGCGCGGGCGCGGAGCGGCGGGAGCGCAATCGGCAGCACGTTGAGCCGGTAGAACAGGTCCTCTCGAAACTTGCCCTGGCGCACTTCATCCTGCAGATTCCGATTCGTCGCACTGATCACCCGGACATCGACGTGGATGTCAGTGGATCCGCCGACGCGCTTGAACGTCTTCTCTTCGAGAAACCGCAGGAGCTTCGACTGGAGGGCCGGCACCATCTCGCCAATCTCGTCCAGGAAGACCGTTCCACCGTCGGCCATCTCGAACAGGCCCCGCTTCTGGCGATCGGCGCCCGTGAATGCGCCGCGCTCGTGACCGAACAGCTCGCTCTCGAGCAGCGCTTCAGGAAGCGCCGAGCACGTGATGTTCATGAAGGGCTTCGACGCCCGGTTGCTGTTGTAATGAATCGCCTTGGCGGCGAGATCCTTGCCGGTGCCGCTCTCCCCCGTGAGCAGCACCGTCGAAGCCGGACTCGACGCAATTTTCCGGAGCAGCGCCTTCACGGTCACCAGTGGCGGACTCTCGCCGACGATGCGGTCGAAGCTGTAGGGCTGCGCCTGGCTCGCTCTGAGGCTGTGGACTTCCCGGCGCAGCCGCGTCGTCTCGAGCGCTTTTTCGACCAGCAGCGCGATTTCGTCGAGGTTGAACGGCTTGTTCGCGTAGTGGTACGCGCCCTCCTTCATCGCCTGGACAGCGATGTCGATGTTCGACACGGCCGTCAGCAGAATGACCAGCGTGTCGGGCGTCCGCTCCTTGATTCGTTTGAGCACCGACAGGCCGTCACCGTCGGGAAGCCGGTAGTCGAGCAGCACCAGATCGACGCCCTCCGCGCTCTTGGCGAGCGCCTCCGCGGCGGTTGCTGCCTCAGTAACGTTGTAACCTTCGGTCTTGAGGCGGTCGGCCAACGACCAGCGAATGAGCTGCTCGTCGTCGACAATGAGAATCGTGGGCGTCTGCATGGTTGCCGGATATCGTAGCGCAGATATCGCGTAGACCCCTTGTCCGCAGCCGGTGCGCAGACTTCGGTCCGATCGGATGGTCCGCAGGTGTAGCGCAGGACTTTAGTCCTGCCTCGCAGCGGAATCTAGTGGGGACGCGCGGCCAACGCGTGTTCGACGAGAGGTTCGAGGGCTTCCATCTCGAACGGTTTGTCCACGACGGCGAATGCGCCCAAGCGGCGCGCTTCCATGAAAAGGTCCCGGCTGCCGTAGGCCGTCATCAGAATCACCGGTGTATGGGTCGACAGCCGGCGGATCGCCGACAGCACACGAAGATCGTCGCAATCCGGCAGGTGGAGATCCAGAAGAACAAGGTCGATGGGTCGCGATGCGGGCGAGCACGCGCGGATCGCCGATCCGCCGTCCTCCACCTCGCTGACGTCATAGCCCCGGTCGGCGAGGGTTTCGGCCACGGCCCAGCGGATGAGCGGCTCGTCGTCGACAACCAGGATTCGGGCCCGCGGGGACTTCTTCGCTGTCCTGGGAAAATTCCCGGCCACGAACTCCTCGTCCGAAAGCGCCGGCTTGCCGATTGCCTGCCGAATTGCCTCTGACATGGGAACCTGATCAATCCATGTTTCAAAGAGCAGGCCAGATCGCTGCGCCTGGACACCGCGCCCATTCTTCTGCTGTCAGTTCTCGCCGGAATGCTCCGTATCGTCGACGGCGGACTGCTTCTTGAACAGCTTTTGGACGATCGCGGAGGAACAACCACGTGCCGGACCGGGCCGCCGGATTCTCATCAACTCGGGACGCTGCGATAACGGGCCGGCAATGGACGATGCTTGCCGCGCCGCCGGTCCTCCTCGTCACAATGTACGCGGCGTTTCGACACTTCACAGCCACGCTTGGATTTCCGCTGGGCTATCTGGCGGCGTTTTTTCTGTACTGGACTTGTTGGTGCCTCGCGCTGCCGATCGCCGTCCTCGGACCACGCCGGGTCGTCGCGTTGTTCGTTACCGGGCCACCGTTTGCCCGACTCGAGACTACGACGCAGCTGCTGCTCTGGTGGCCCGTCGCGTTTCCATTCGTATTTGCGTTTCTGCCCCGCCTCGCCGACACCAATGCCCGGGTGATCGTCGCGTCCGTCTTGTTGGGCGCGGTCATCGGGCTGACCGAGGAACTCCTCTGGCGCGGCGTTTATGTGACGTTGTTCGCCGATAACCTGTGGTTGAACAGTGTCTATCCCTCGGTTGCATTCGGCGTGTGGCATCTCTGCCCCTTGTCGGTGTTGCCCAGCCGGTATCCCGGCGGCGCCGCGGCATTCGCCGTGTACTCAATCGCGCTCGGATTTTCCTACGCACACTCCGCTCGACGCACGGACTCAATCCGCTGGTGCACTATTTCCCATAGCATCCACGACGCGCTCGGACTGGGTGCATCGGCTTACGCCGGTTGGTTGACATGACCCGAAACCAGCGCTTCATGTGCGGAGCCGCAACGGCGACGGCGGCGATCGGAGGGTTGCTGCTGGCACAGAACGGCTTCTATCGGAACTTCCTGAAGAATGCCGCACGATACAAAGCCGCGGCGGGGAAGCACGGTGACGCGCCGGTGACGGAGCAGGATCTCCGCGAATTGCCGGAACCGATGGCGCGTTACATGCGCTACTCAGGAGCGGTCGGCAAGAAACGGATCAGCGCAGTCCATCTTCTTCACTCGGGTCGATTCAAACCCGGAGCGAACCGGCCGTGGATGCAGACTCGCGGCGAATATTTCATTACGACGAAGAAGCCGTCCTTCATCTGGTACGGCAAGGTCAACCTCGTCCCGGGCATCAGCCTCGTCGCGCTCGATTCCTACGCCGAGGGCAGAGGACGGATGCTCGTCAAACTGTTGTCGGTCTTTCCCGTGGTCGACGATGCCTCTCCACAGGTGTCGGCTTCGGCATTCGGCCGCGCCGTTGCCGAGTTGATGGCAGCCCCGACATTCTTCCTCGATCGCACGCACGTGCACTGCACGCAAACGGGAAACAACCGCGTGCGTTGTACGGTGACCGACGGCGGGTTCTCGACCGAGGCGGAATTCTTCGTCAACGACGACGGTTCTCTGGACCGCATCGTGGTCGCGCGTTATTTCGATCGCGGAGGCGGTCACGCGACGCTAGAACACTTCACCGCGAGAGGGACGCGTCCGAAGAATTTCGATGGACGCATGCTGCCGTCCAGAGTCGACGGCATCTGGAATCTGTCTGACGGCGATCTCCACTATGCCAGCTTCGATATCGATCGCATCGACTTTGAGTAACGGCACCGCCGCGCTCGTGGTTATCTGCACGCTGGCCGGCCTGTTCGTGCCGAACTTCTACCGCCTCGTCAATCCGGTTCTTCTGCCAGGCAGTTATGGTCAGGATTGGATGTCGCTGGCCGCGGCGCCCGTGCTGATGTGGGCAGCCCGGTCGGGTTATCGCGGCTCGCAGCGCGGGCTGGTCGTCTGGCTCGGCTTGCTCGCGTACTACTTGTACGCGTACGCCTTGTACGCCTTTGGACCGCAATACACCGCGCTGTATCCGCTGTACATCGGCATCGTAAGTCTTTCGGCGTTTGCGCTGCCGATCGTCGGCCTTTCGCTGGAGACCTCCGCCGTCTGCAGCCGCCTGCGCGGCCGGCTTCCCAGGCGGTGGATCATCGCATTGTTCGGAACCATCGTTATCTCGCTTGCGCCCCTGTGGATGGCCATGATGATCTCGGCGATTCAAGACGGCAAGCCGTCGCTGTTCGCCACGATTCATGTTCTCGATCTGGGGTTCGTGTTCCCGGCCCTGATCGTCTCGGCGGTCGGACTGTGGCGGCGCTCGGCGTGGAGCTTCGTTCTGGCTGGTCCCCTGCTGATACTGACCGCGACGATGATGGGCAGTCTCGTTGTTGCGGAAGGCATCGCGGCTGCGCGATTCACGCCCGATCCATGGCCGCTGGCAATCGCCTTTTCGCTCATTGCGGCAGCCGCCACCGTGCTCGCCCGCGCGTATCTGCGCGCGCTCGCTGGCTGAGGCGCACGCGAACGTGGCACGCGAGGAAGGCGGCCGGTCTGGCACGACCGCCCTGTCCATTCGTCAGATGACGATCAGCGGTCGCATCATGTCGTGTTCTTCGTGCTCGAGGATGTGGCAGTGCCACACGTACTCGTGACCGCCAGTCCGCGGGCTTGCCGGCACAGCGAATGGCGCGGCCGGCAGATCGAACTTGACGATGACCGTCGTGCATTCACCGGGATTCATTCTGACCGTTTCTTTCCAGCCGAATTCGTTCGGGTCGGGCGGCCTCGGTGGACCCGTGAAGCGCAGACGTCTGATGTGGAACGCCTGCCGCGAGACGATCTGAACGTTGACCAGATGAAAGTGGATCGGATGTGTGTCGCCCGTCAGATTGAAGATGCGCCACACCTCGATCGCGCCGGCACGGGGTGTTTCGGTCGGCGCGTCTCCATAATTCCGGGCGAAGGTGCCGTCGTAGAGCGGCTCCGTCGTTCCCAACCGCTGAATCAACCGGCCGAACTGATCGAAGTCTTCGTTGAGCGTCAGGTCTCTCACGGGAATGCCGGGCGGCAGCGCCGTAACACCCGGCGGCACCAGCGGCGCCGGATCGAGGGGCGGGAGCTTCAGCGGTGCGTGCGGATCCTTTGCGCCGACTCGCGGTCCTACGACAATCTGCAGCAGCGTCCGGGTGTCGGGTCCGAATCCGGGCTGTGACACCGTCGGGTTTGTCCTCGCGCCTGTGTAGTAATCGGTCTCCGGATCGCCCATCGGAAACGGCGCGGCCGCGTCGTTGTAGAGGATCAGTATCGATCCTGCCGGCACGTCTGAGAAATCCACGATGAGGTCCGCGCGTTCGGCCGGCGCGAGAAGCAGCGTCGCATCCGTGCGGCCGTCCAGCAGAACCGGGCCCGGGAGAAAGCCGCCTTCGGTGCCGATCTGGATGAACGGCGGCCCCGGGTGCCGCGTATCTGGTTCCGTGTTCGCCGGAAATTCCGTCCCTTGCGCGTAGAAGAGCCGCAGCGTGCAAAATCGGGCGTTGCATGCGTTGAGGATCCGAAGCCGGTACTTGCGTTGTTCGAGGCGTGCGGTCGGGAACACGAGCCCGTTCACCAGCATCGTGTCGCCGAAGAACTCGGGAACGCACGAGGGAAACGGCAGAGGAAGTCCGCCGGGCTGGACATCGTCCGGGTTGTACTCGCTTGGATACCAGAGATCGCCGGCCTGGCCCCATTGATCGGCCGTCTTCTTGAAGATCTTGTCCTGGATGACGAGAGGGATCTCGTTCGATGGAATCGCGCCGGAAGCAATCAACGTCGCTTCGGCGAGATCGCGCAGCACGTATGCTGAAGCGAGCCCCGCATACGCATTCAGCCGCGTGATACCGATGGCATGATCGTGGTACCACATCAGGCGCGCGCTCTGATCGTTCGGATAGTAGTAGTTGAACGTGCCGGGCAGCGCCACTCCCATGTCCGGTGCACTGACCGCGCTGGGACCATACGTGCCGTCTGCGCCGAACCACGAGAACGGTCCTCCATCGCTGACCCACGGAACATGTCCGCCGTGCAGATGCACCGCCATTCGGTTTGGCGCCAGTTCGGCGCCAGGAAGCGACACGTCGACCGGGAGCAAGTGGACCGGCGGCAGAGTGTTCGTGACGCTCAATCGTACGGGCCTGCCGCGCTCGGCCACGATGACCGGACCGAGGTGCCGGTGCACACCGGTCGTGGCATCTGCATAGCCCCATAATCTGGTTGGATGAGGCAATTGCGGATGCAGCTGTTGGGTGTACTCTCCGGCAACGAGGTGGTAAGAGTCAGCGCCCAGATAGGACGTGGCCGAAGCTACCGGAATGCCGGCAGGCCCGAGGCCCGGCAGCCTCTGTATGAATTTTTTCAACGCTGGGCTCTGCGCTTGCGCGTACACGCGTTGCCAGGGAAACATCGTGGAGACGCCGGTCGCGGCCGCCAACTTGAGGCATTCTCGCCGCGTGGTCTTCATCGCATCACCTCACGCTTCCCGGTTTCCGGATATCCGCATAGCTGCAACGTATGGACGCCGCACTGCGGCCGTCGGCCAGTCAAGTATATGTGGGCCCCGGAAGCAAAGCGGACGCCACGCGAATAGTCTGGTCGGTAACAGTGAATGTTGATCTGATCGGTCTTTTGATCGCGGCGCTCGGCGGCGCCGCGGTGGGCCTCGAGCGTCAGCGGTCGGGACACACGGAAGGACCAAGAGCGCACTTCGCGGGGATCCGCACCTTCACCTTGCTGGGGGGACTGGCCGGGTTGAGCGGGTCACTGTGGACGGTCGGCCTGACAGCGCCGGCAGTCGTGCTCCTCAGTGGGGCCGCGGCAATCACCGTCGTCGCGTACATCGCCGCGAGTCGCAGGGACGTGGACGGCACGACCGAAGTCGCCGCCCTTGTCGTGATGGCGGCAGGCGTCATGTCCGGGATTGGCGCCTATCGCCTGGCGAGCGGCATCATCGCGCTGACCACTCTGTTGCTCGTTGAAAAGTCGCGGCTCCACGCGCTGGCCGCGCGCATCGATGACGTGGGGCTGCGCGCCGGCGTGCGGTTCGCGGTCATGGCGCTTGTCGTGTTGCCGCTTCTTCCTCGAGGTCCTTATGGGCCGCTTGGCGGCGTCCGGCCACGTGAGTTGTGGGCGCTGGTCCTGTTTTTTTCGGGACTGAGTTTTGTCGGATACACCGCGCGACGTCTTGCCGGCCCGGGCCGCGGCTATTTCATCACCGGTCTGCTTGGCGGGCTGGTCTCTTCGACAAACGTCACGTTCACCTTCTCCCGCGCCACCCGCATGGAGCCCGCGAGCGCTCGCGCGCTCGCCTTCGGAGCCGTGGCGGCGAACGCCGTCCTCTATCCGCGGGTGCTGATTGCGACGGCTGTGCTCAACCTTCCGCTGCTCCCCGCGGTCTTCCCGTACCTGGTACTGCCAGGACTGGTCGCAGCTGGTGTCGCGGCGATCGGTTTTCGCCGAGCGCCACGTGACGGCTCGGTTGAGCCGACCCTGACCAATCCTTTGCAGTTGATGGCCGCACTCCAGATGGCGATTCTGTTTCAGGCGGTCCTGATGCTCGTTCAACTCGCAGGCCGCGTGTGGGGCCAGGCGGGAGTCCTGACCTCGGCGGCCCTCCTTGGTCTGACCGATGTCGACGCGCTCACGGTCTCGATGGCCAGAGGCGTCGCTCACACCGCCTCACTCGAAGTGGCGGCGATTGCGATTGCGGTCGGCGTGCTGTCGAACACGGTATTGAAGCTGGGCGTGGCGCTGTTGTTCGGCAATGAGCCGTTTCAGAAGATCGCAGCGGGAACGCTCGGCCTGATGATCGTCGCGGCCGTTGCTGCGTTCGCCCTGCAGCTTCGCTGATCGATCACCGCCGGTACAACATGTACGTGAAGCGTCCATGAAGCCACGCTTCACCTGTGACATCGTCGTGCCGGGGGTCGATCGACTCGGCGAACACATGCGCATACGTCCCGTGCAGCCGCGCCATCTCCTGTTTCAGTCGAGTTTTCGTGTACGACATCAACTCTCCGTAGCACTGATCCCAGATCTCCGTCCGGTGCTCCAGAGTGCCGGGGACGCGGCCGCTCGTCGCCTCGACAGTGTGCTCGCCGATCATCTCGGCATTCAGCGGAGGCAAATCTCTGTGCCAGTAGATTGTTTGTGAGGACATAGGTATCAGCTGTTTACGTTCGTCGCAATGACGGTGCCACTCCGAAATCCGCCGGCGGGCGCGTGTCGCGTCCCTTTGTTGCCGATCGTCCGTCGCCTCGAGTGGGCGGCGGGCTCATCGCGGTCGGCCTGGTTGTGGAGAGCCCGCGTGAGATCCGGCCGTCTTACGACATTGGCGGTCCGCTGAGAGTCGTGACCTTCTGGAAAGACCAACTCTGTCATGCCGACGCCTCAGAAGCGCGACGCGTGGGCTTCGGTTACGAGCGGTGAGAGCGCGTTCATCTCGAACGGCTTGTGGAGGACGCAATAGGCGCCCAGATCGAGTGCCTCCTGAGACATCTCCGGCGTGCCGTGTGCGGTCATCAGAATGACCCGCGTCGCCGGCGTCAGCCGACGCAAGCGGCACAACAGGGCCAGGTCGTGTGAGTCCGGCAGCCGGAGATCGAGCAACGCGACATCAAACGGGCTCTCGGAGCCGGTGACCGCCTGAATCGCACTCCCGGCGTCAATCACGGCGACCACCTCGCAGCCGGAATCCGAGAGCGTTTCGACGAGCGACCATCGGATCAGCGACTCGTCATCGACGACCAGGATTTTTAAAGGCAGCGATTTCTTCAACACGAATGCCCTCTCAGTCCCTGGCCTGCATGTCGCGAACGTAGTGCGCTCTGGATTCGAACTCCGCCAATCTGCCGGCGGCGTACGTGGACGCGGCCTCGAGCAGCGTCATCACTTCAGCTTCGGGCCGTAATCGCACACTCTCCGGGTCGTAGCCGTGCACCTTGATGTATTCGTCGATGAGCGCGCGCTCGAGCCGCGCATTCGGATCTTCCATCGACTGGACGACGATGTTGTCAGTCATTGCCAACCTCGGATTCACGCTGCGGTGCGCGCCAGTTGAATTTCCGCCTGGAGGTGTACCGGCGCTTTGAGCGAATTACTGATCAGACAGGATTGCTCAGCCTTCTCGAGCAGTCGACGGGCCTTCGCCTCGTCCGTGCCAGCGGGAACCTGAAGCCGCGCACGGACTGTGACCTCTGTGAAGTGGGTGACGCGCTCGATGCGGTCCACGCTGCCGACCGCCTCGCACGTCAGGGATGTCCAGGGCAACTGGGACATGGCGGCGATTGCACGGAACGTCAGCGCGAAGCAGTCCGCCACCGCGGCCACGAGCAAGGTCTCTGGCGACCAGCGATCGCCGGGCCCGCCAAATTCAGCAGGGGACGCCGATTTCAGATCCGGCAGCCGGTGGCTGCCGAGCGTCACGTCGCCGTTTGCGGTCGCACGTGCAGAGACTTCATATCGATGCGGGAATGGCTGCATATCGTCCTCCGGCCCTTCGATCCGCGGGGTGTCTCCGGGGACAACAGCAACTCCGATACCGCATGTGAATCGATGCCGCGATCCAAGCATTTCCGCGGATGTGCTTCATGACTTGTGGGGATCCGGTTCGGAGCCGGGTTGATAGCGCCTGAAACAGGACCCCCACGCTGCGGATTATTCCGCAGCGCCGACAACTAATCCCCATCGACGATCTCGCAGCGGGGCGTGGACGTCAGCACAGCTCGTCACGCTCGCCGGCCGCGACGGTTTCGCGCACGCCCGCACGCGCCGCGTGCGGGTAAAGCGCGACCTTCAACACACCATCGCGCTGATGGCTGAACAGATCGAGCGCTTCCTGAATGTCGTCGAGCGCGAACTGATGCGTCACGAGCGAGGTCAGGTCAACACGATGGGTGGCAATCATGGCCATGAGCCGGCGCATCCTCTCTTTTCCGCCAGGACACAGCGTCGTCACGATTTTCTGATCGCCCAGACCGGCGTAGAACGCTTCATATGGCGCCACGAGCTTCCCCGAGTACACGCCGAGGCTCGACAGTGTGCCGCCGGGTCGAATCGCGCGCAGAGCGCTTTCAAACGTTTCCTGCCGCCCGAGCGCTTCAATCGCGACGTCAACGCCGCGTCCCTCAGTGAGCCGTTTGATTTCCCGTACCGGATCGCCGTCGTTGATGTTCAGCGTGACATTGGCGCCAAGGCGCCGGGCGACCTCGAGCCGCCGTTCCACGGAGTCGATACCGATGATGAGCGATGCGCCCTTCAGCTTCGCCCCCAGCGTGGCACACAGGCCGATCGGCCCCTGCGCGAAGACCGCCACGGAGTCGCCGACCCTGATGTTGCCGCTCTCGGCACCGCTCAGCCCGGTCGAAAAAATATCGGGACACAACATCACGTCCTCGTCGGTGAGCCCGGGAGGAATGGGCGCGAGGTTCGCTCGCGCGTCGGGCACGAGGAGATATTCCGCCCACGCGCCGTTGATGGTGTTGCCGAAGCGCCAGCCGCCGAGCGCGCCGCCGCATTGCGAGTGCGCCCCGTTCAAACAGTAGAAGCACTGGCCGCATGGCGTAATGGCGCCCACGATGACTCGCTGGCCGACTGCGTACGTTTCTTCGAGTCCGGCGCCCAGTTCCTCGATGACGCCGACAGGCTCGTGGCCCAGAACGAGCCCCGGCTTGACGGGATACTCGCCCCGCACGATGTGGACGTCGGTTCCGCAAATCGTCGTGGTGGTGATGCGTATCACGGCCTCGCCCGCTCGCGGAGCGGGCCTCGGCACCTCCTCCACCGCGATCCGATTCTTTTCCTTGAATACGACCGCTTTCATGGTCTTCATGGGATTCACTCCTGATCAACCCGGAAGGCAAACGGGGTGCCGCCGGACGGCCGGCCGCTGCCGGAAATCCGGCAGCGCCGGCGCGACGGTGGCCGAACCTCCACAAATCAGCGAGTTACCGAGACCGTCTCGATGGCACGGCGCCTGCTCTTCACGTACGCCGAGGTGCTTTATGGTGATTCTCAAGAACGTGCTCGTCGCAACCGACTTCGGCGAAACGTCCGACGCGGCTTTGACCTACGGCCGTGATCTGGCGCGAACGTTCGGAGCGCGGCTGCATGTACTGCACGTCGCGGAGAACGTCGTGGTTCGTTTTGCCAACGAAATGTCGATGGCGTTTCTCCCCGAGCTGCAGACGCAGATCGAAGAAGAGGCGCGGAAGAACATCGAAGCGCTCGTGTCTGATGAGGACAAAAAGGCGCTCAACGCCAGGGCCGCTGTCATCACGTCGGTCCGCGCAGCGGAAGCGATCGTCCAGTATGCAAGCGACCACGCCATCGACCTGATCGTGATGGGCACGCACGGACGACAGGGATTCGACCACCTGGTGATGGGCAGCGTCGCTGAGCGGGTCGTCCGCACCGCGCCGTGCCCGGTTCTGACGGTCAGGCATCCCGAGCGGGAATTCGTCGTCCCCGACGCGCTCGTCGCCGTGGCGAGAGCCTGAGCCATGCGGACGATTCCACCGGCGCCGCCCGCTACCGACGACCTGGATGGCACGCGCCTGGTCCTTCGCGACGGCACGACGGCGACGGTCCGCGCCGCAGGTCCGCAGGACCGCGACGCGCTACGCCGCTTCTTTCACGATCTCTCGCCGGAGTCGCGGCGCAGTCGGTTCTTCGCCGCCGGCGAACCACGGGAGGCGGTCGTCGATCGCTTTGCCGAATCGCCGCCAGACGGGCATGCGCTCACTCTCGTCGCCCGGCGGCACGTCGACGGCGAGGTCCGCATCATCGCCGTGGCGTCCTATATCGGGCTGACGGACACCGCTGCCGAAGTGGCGTTCGCCGTCGATGACCGCTTTCAAGGCAAAGGGATCAGCACGCTCCTCCTCGAACGGCTGGCCGCCCGCGCGGCCGTCCACGGCTTCGAGCGCTTCCACGCCACTACGCTCGCCGAGAACGCGGCGATGCGGGAGGTCTTCCGCGATTCGGGGTTTGAAATCCGGTCTCGATCGGAGGCAGGCACGGTGGAAGTCCAGTTGTCGCTGGCTCCATCGGCCGGTGGCGTCGCATCTGCGGAGCGGCGCCGGCGGCAGGCAACAGCGGAATCGCTGCGTCCGATGCTCGCGCCACGCGCCGTCGCGGTGATAGGCGCCTCGCGCGATCCAGGCAAGATAGGGGGCCGGATTCTTCATGCGTTGACGGCAGCCGGATTCACGGGCGCCGTATATCCCGTCAATGCGTACGCGACAGAAATCGGCGGCTTGCCGGCGTTCGGTTCCGCCCGCGAATTGCCGCCGGGCGTCGATCTCGCCGTCGTTGCCGTACCACCAGAGTCCGTCATGGCGGCCGTGGACGATTGTGCCGCGGCGGGCGTGAAATCCCTCGTCGTCATCACCGCCGGATTCGCGGAAATCGGCGCCGAAGGACGCGCGCGGCAGGACGCTCTTGTCGAGAAGGCGCGCGGCTACGGCATGCGCATGGTGGGACCCAACTGCATGGGCCTGTTGAACATGAATCCGGAACTGCGGTTGAACGCATCGTTCTCGCCGATTCTTCCTCCGGCCGGCCACGTCGCGCTGTCATCGCAGAGCGGTGCCCTCGGGATCGCGATCCTCGGCCTCGCGGCCGAGCGGCACGTGGGCCTTTCCACGTTCGTGAGCGTTGGCAACAAGGCGGACGTATCGGGTAACGATCTGCTCGAGTACTGGGAGGACGATCCCGGGACGCGGGTCATCCTCCTGTATCTCGAATCCTTCGGCAATCCCCGCCGGTTCACCCGTATCGCCCGCCGCGTTGCGCGAAGCAAACCGATTGTGGCGCTGAAAGCCGGGCGTACCCGCGCGGGTTCGCGCGCAGCCGGCAGCCACACTGCGGCACTCGCGGCGAGCGATGCCGGCGTTGAGGCGCTGTTCCACCAGTCCGGCGTGATCCGGGCTGAGACGATCGACGAGATGTTCGATCTCGCCGCCCTGCTCGATGCGCAGCCGCTGCCGCCAGGGTTCCGCGTCGCCGTCGTCACCAACGCCGGTGGCCCCGGGATCCTCGCCGTTGATGCGTGCGAAGCCGCCGGCCTCGCCGTCGCAGAGTTTTCGCCCGACACGCAGGACCGGCTGCGCGCGTTTCTGCCCGAAACCGCGTCGGTCGCCAACCCCGTGGACATGGTGGCCTCGGCCGGCCCGGCCGAATATGGCGCCGCCATCGAAGCCGCCTTGATCTCGAGCGACGCTGATGCGCTCATCGTTCTCTTCACGCCGATCGATCCGTCGCGCTCGACTGAGATCGTCGCGGCGATTCAAGAGGGCGTCGCGCGCGCGCGCGCGGCCGGCGCCACAGGCAAGCCGGTTCTCGCGTGTGTCATGGGCGACGCCCATGCGTCTCTCGGCGCGGGCGCCGAACGAATCCCAATATATGCATTCCCGGAGAATGCCGTTCGCGCGCTGGGCAAGGTGGCCGCCTATGCTGCCTGGCGACGTCGGCCCGCAGGCCTGTTCTGGGGATTCGACGACATTCACCTCGATGAGGCGCGGGCGATCTGCCGCCACGCGCTGGCCGAACGCGGCGACACCTGGCTGACCGACCAGGAGACGTGGTCGGTGCTCCATGCGTTCGCGATGCCGGCGGCGGTGAGGCGCCTCTGCACCACGGCAGACGATGCGGCGGCGTTCGCGGCCGTCATCGGTTTTCCAGTCGCAGCAAAGCTCGCCTCCACGAGCGTGCAACACAAGACGGAACTCGGCGGCGTGCGGTTGAATCTGATGACACAGCAGGACGTTCGCGGAGCCTTTGCCGACATCATCGCGCGAGCAGCAGAGGCCGTCGGTGCGGCGGCGATCGATGGAGTGGTGATTCAGCCGATGATTACGGGCGGCGTGGAGACCATCGTCGGCATCGCGCACGATCCGGTGTTCGGGCCGCTCGTCGCCTTCGGCATCGGCGGCGTCAACGTCGAAGTGCTCGGGGACGTACGGTTTCGGATCGCCCCGCTGACCGATCACGACGCAGACGATCTGCTGCACGAGATTCGCGGTTTCCGGCTGCTCAAGGGACACCGCGGGCGCCCGCCGGTCGACATGGAGGCGCTGCACGACGTGCTGCTCCGGGTGTCGCGGCTGGCCGAAGAGGTGCCGGAGATTTCCGAGCTCGATCTGAATCCGGTCATCGCGCTGGATGCAGGCAAGGGATGTCGCATCGTGGATGCGCGGATCAAGGTCGCCTCCAGACGGGCGGCCATCGACCGCGACGCCGCTCACGCGGTCGCGCGGCGTGCCGATGAACGCCTTCTGCCGGCGTCGACCAACGGGGTCCCAGCGTAGGGCGCGGCTGGTCGCACCAATTCCACCATCGTCCGGTTGAACTTTGCCGGTTCATTCACGAAGGGCTCACGTCCGAGATGCACGCGCGCAGCTCACGAAGGAGTATGCCGACGTCGATTTCGTCATGCGGCCAACATATCCCGACGACCGGTTCCGGCCGCGGCGTCGTGGACGGGCCAAAGGCGAATCGCCAACACCACCACCCAAAGCAGGAACGCGCCGATGTTGATGCGCTCCCACACACCAATCCACGGCGTCGGCAGATTGGCGGCGATCCCGGGGGCGTCCAAGAAGGTCAACACGCCAAACGCCACGAGGACCACCAAGGTGGCGAGGGAATAGAGCCGGAACCGCTTCCCGAATGCCGCTGCCCCGAACCCAATCGCGAGCAGCATGAGCAGAACGGCCACACTTGCCAGAACGATGTGCATGGTATC
>Ga0310810_10001780_pt1 | contig 22830 bp, 16 predicted proteins | sample NCmetagenome_FD_207641 | JGI IMG/M metagenome (GOLD analysis project Ga0310810, IMG submission 207641) | Soil microbial communities from experimental microcosm in Duke University, North Carolina, United States - NC | ecosystem: Engineered > Artificial ecosystem > Soil microcosm > Unclassified ... | reverse complement strand
AGGACCCACTTGCCTCGCGACACCGGCGACGTGCGCGTCGCGATCGACGTCACCGTCAGCATGCTGCCCTGTCCGAGGAGTCCGCGACGCGGGCTGTCCTGCGGAAGCTGCACACGCCGGAAATAGCTTCCCTGGATGTTCGGGATCCCGTAGTGACGCGCCAGCCGCTCGTCAACGAACGTGTAGTCGGCGTCGATCAGGTCGATCAGGCTGCGATCGTCGCGCACGATCGTCCTGAACAGCATCTCCGTTTCGCGACGGAACGACTGACGCAGGTTCTCGTCGAAGTTGCGGGCCTCGCTCTGAACGTGGTCCAGGTCCCGCAAGTAGAGCCATTGCCCGGCAAAGTTTTCGACCAGCGCATCCGCTTTTGGATCCGCGAGCATGCGCTTGACCTGCTGATCGAGCACTTTCGGATCGCGCAGCCGTCCCTTGGCTGCCACATCGAGCAGTTCGTCGTCCGGGATGCTGCTCCACAGGAAGAAGGACAGGCGCGATGCCAGATCGACATCGCCAACTCGGTAAGGCTGGCCCGACGCGATTGTCGCGGGCTCTTCCTCGGCGCGATAGACGAAGCGCGGCGCCACGAGGATCCGCGCCAACCCTTCCTGAATCCCTGACTCGAAGTCGCCCGCCTGACGTCCCGTCTTGTAGAAGGCCAGCAGGGTGTCGGCCTCGGTTGCGCTCACGGGGCCGCGATACGCGCGTCTCGCGAGCGTCGTCAGAATCGTGCGCGCGCAGGAGGCTTCATCTGCAGTCGATTTGGGGCGGCAGGTGAAGATCTTCCGGCGGCTGGGCGTATCGCCAGTTCCCGCGATGTTCATCGGCCCCGTGATCACGAGATTCGGCACTCCCCCGGGAGTCGTGAAGGTCGCGTCGACGCGGAAGTCGGAGTAGATCTCGTCGACCCCTGCGCCACGCTGGCGATCGGGCAATGACAACCCGATTGTGTGCGGACCGGCCGAGACCTTCAGGCGGAAGCTGCGCGGGTTCTCCACCTTGATCTGTTCGCCGTCGAGCGTGATGTCGATGCCGGCTCCCGGACCACCGGGACGTCCGCCGAGCGCAAACTCATATTCCGCATCGAGCGGGAAGGTGTGGTGAATCAGGAATCCGCCGCGTGTGCCAAGAGGAAGACCGTCGATGTGACGATCCTGCGCGAGTCCTGGCGGTGGCGAGAACGTGGTCTGCGACGGCGCCATCGTCTTGTCGCCAACCGCGAGGCGGCTGATCTTCATCGCCGCCGAGATGTAGCCCTGAATCAGCGACGGAGAGACCGCGAGCGCTTCGGCCAGATTGTCGAATCCCTGACTCGACCCGTCCGCGGGAAGCAGCACGTTCACGTCGATATCGAGCGCGAGCAAATCGCGGATGGCGTTGGCGTACTCGGTGCGGTTCAGCCGATGAAGCGCCGGCGTGACAAGCGCAGCGTTCGGGTCGGCCGCTTTGTCGAGGCGCTGCTCGAGATTCGCTGCGAATCCATCGAGCGCGGATCGCTCGGGTCGCTTGGCGCCACTGGGCGGCATCATGCCGGTGCGGATCTTCTTGATGACTTTCTCCCACGTCTCGGCGTCCGGTCCCACCTTCGAGAGGTCGAGCGTATCGAGCGTGAGTCCGGCAATCTTCGCGCGCTGGTTGTGGCAGCCGATGCAGTACTGCGTGAGAAATGCCGCGTCAGGAGAGGCGGTCGCCGGCGACGCTGGTGCCGGTGCCGCTGACGTTGCCTGCGGCGGTTGCGCGTTCAACGGCTCCGTATCGCCCCACACGAAGGCAAGCGCGGCCGCCCACATGAATGTGGCGAGCGGGAGGACTCCGACTACGGTTCGCTTCCGATGGTTCATGGTTTCGCGGGCGCGGGTGCCGACGCTGACGTCGATGCCAGCTGTTTGAGTAACTCGATTGACGTTGGTTTCGGACGCGCGGGATGCGTGGCGAGGAAGACGCCTTCCGCCCACGTCAACGGCGTGCGCCCCTCGGCATCCTTCACGTCGACTCTGGCGCCCCGCTGCACGAGATATCGAATGATCTCGTCTGAGCCTCGATTGGCCGCGCCGTGCAGCGCCGTGAGCCCCATCGAGTTCACGGCGTTGACGTCCATGCCGAGCTCGACGCAGAGCTTGACGGCTTCGAGGAGTGCCGGCTGTCCTTCGTCGTAGGTCTGATCGAACACCCAGTTCACGCCTGCGGCCGCCATCAGTGCGGTGGTGCCGGAGAAGGTCGGGATGTTCGGATCGGCGCCGTGCTTCAGCAGCAGCTTCATCACGCTGACATCACCGGCCAGTGCGGCAGTCAGGAACGGCGTCTGTCCCGTGAAGTCCACCCACGAGAGCGATCCCGTGACGCGCAGGAATTCGCGGCGAATCGGCGGTACTTCCTTCATGCGCGCGTTGACGTCGACGCCGCGGTCGAGCAGCACCTGGATGAGATCGAGATACGGCGCGCGGTCGATGCTGTTGACGAACGTCCCGTTGTCCAGGTCCATGTTGCGGGTTTCAACCGCGGCCCACAGTGGCGTCCGGCCGTACCAGTCCACGGCCTTGAGGTCCGCGCCGTGGTCGATCAGGAATCGCGCGACGTCCGGATGGTTGTTCGTGATCGCAATGATGAGCGGCGTGATGTCGTTGGCATCGCGCTCGTTGATGTTCGCGCCGGCATCGAGCAGCATCCGAACGAGGTCCATGCGTCCGTCACGCGCGGCGTACAGCAGCGGCGACATCCCGCCGGGAATCGGTGCGCGCGCACCGCGCGGCGGAAGTCCGCCACGCACGATCCCGATGCCATGGCCGAAGCCGGGCACCGAGTTCGGGAAAATCCACTGCGGCGCGCGGCCGACCCTGGTCTTCGCGTTGACCGAGGCCCCGCGCGCGATCAACAGCTTGACGATGTCGGGATTGTTCTCGCGAATGGCGACCATGAGTGCGGTCTGTTGATATGTGGCGTCAGCTGCGTCGATTTTCGCGCCGCGCTCGAGGAGCAGGGAGACGGCGTCGATGCTGCCGACTCGTGCCGCGTTCATCAGCGGTGTATCACCGGCTGGATCGGGAGCGTTCGCGTCTGCGCCGGCGTCGAGCAGTACGCCGATCATCGCGGCATTGCCATTGGCGGACGCAATCGCGAGGGGCGTCAAGCCGTATCGGTTGGCCAGTGTCGCCTGGGCGCCGGCTCCGAGCAGCAACTTCGCCGTCGCGACATCGTCCACGCGCACGGCCCAATGAAGGGCGGGAGTGCCATCGGAGCCGGGCACGTTCGCGTCAACCTTCTGACCGATCAGCGTACGAACCGCGGTCACGTCGCGCCGCATGGCCGCATCGGCCAGGCGCGTGTCGTTCTCCGCAGCCTGACCCGGAGCCGCCGTCGCAATGAACAACAGCACAGCGAGGCACGCTCGCCGCCCCGGCACACTTCTCCGACTCATGGACACTTCACCCATACAACTCCATTAGACAATCCATTCGGCTTGGATTTCAGCAAATTTTTGGCAAGCGGAACGGTGCCCGCGACTGCCCGTCTGCCGTCGCAAGACACGCGTTTTTCCGGTCAGAATACGCTGTCATCGCGGCCGGCCGGCTTGACAAAGACGGGCTTCAGAATCAGGCTGCGAGCCTCCAAGGAGCTGCCATGAGATCTGTTGTCCTTCTGATCGCGCTGTTTGTCGTCGTGGGTGCCGTGAGTGGCCAGCAGACCGGATTCTCGCGCACGGTGATTCAGCGTGGCGACCTGTCCACGCCGGGCAAGGAAGTCGTCAGCGCGATAGCGGAGTTTCAGCCTGGCGCGACTGTAGGTGGACACACCCACCCGGGCGAAGAGGCAGGATACGTCCTCGAAGGGACGCTGCTCTTCGAGATCACAGGAAAGCCGCCCGTGACGCTGAAGGCCGGCGAAACCTTCTTTGCCCCGTCGGGCACCGTGCACAACGCCACCAACAAGGGCACCGTGCGTGCCCGCGTCCTGGCCACCTACATCGTCGAAAAGGGGAAACCGCTCGCGACGCCAGCGAAGTGATCGTGCCGGACTAGTCGAGCGGCACCTTTCCTGTGTATCTCAGGATGTAGAGACCGCCAGTGAAGCGATCGTTGGCGTAAATCAAGCCGCGCTCGTCAACGATCGCGTGATTGATCTGAATCGTGCCGTTCGGATTCCCGGGCGGCGCCGCTGGAATGTAGTAGCCGATTTCTTCGACGTGCGGTGGCGCGTCGGGAACACCGCTCGCGCTCTCGACCGCGCGGAAGAGGCGGACGCCTCCGTTGAACCAGCTTGCGACCGTCGTGTTCTCCAGCCGTTTGTAGAGCGGCCCCGGAAAGTTCGGATGCAGGTTGTGCGCGCCGAAGCGCCCACCCGCTTTGCACTTCGCTCCATCGTCGGCATGCAGTGGCGCCGTGCCGATGATCACGGGGTTGGTCTCTGCGCGAATGTCGAGCAGCCAGACCAGCTTCGGGGCGTCCTTGCAGTTGTCAGCCGTGTCCTCGTCTGACGCCCAGGCGAGCCGTCGCTTGAACATCGGTTGAAACGTGTGCGTCCACGCTGGATACGGTGGATGGAACTGCACGCGGCCCAGCGGGCGAGGCGTGTACGAGCGTGCAGTCCCTGAGGCGACCTGTGCGAGTCCCGCGATGTCGAAGATCATCCCGCCGCCATCGATGTACGCGACGTACGCACGATCGGGACGCTCCGGCCAGATCTCGATCTGGTGCGGGCGATAGCCGTTGTCGAACGGCGAGTGGCGCAGGGGCAGGCAGCCAGGCAGGCACGCATCGCCTTTACGCGTGCCGGGCAGCCACCATCGCCCGACCTCTTGCGGCCGCCCGGGATCGCGAAGATCGACCGTCACCCAGATCTGATCGTCGAGCGTGTTCGTTGGTTCGAAGTCGCGCATGCCGGTCGTCAAGTGCGCGAACGCACCATCGACGAACCAGAGGTTGTGCACGCCGCGAGAACTGGGACCCGACGTGTCGAAGAAGGAGAGCTTCAGATCGTCGAGGCTCTTCGCTGCGATGACCTTCGCAGGAGTCGAGACATCGAGGACCCACATGCCTGCCGGAGTCCCGCCCGCCTTCGCGGCCTGATTCGCAACGGCGAGCACGTTGCCGGACAGTCCTAGAGAATTGCAGCGCGTCACTCCGGGTGCAGGGGAGGGCAGCTGATTGAGCAGCACCGGTGCCTCGGGGCGCGTGACATCAATGACGCTCAGGCAGCGCTCGGGCGCTTCATGCGCCAGATACAGGATTCGTCGTCCGTCAGACCACTGGTGCAGCGCGAGCCCTTCGCCACCGTCGCCACGACCGTTGAGATCGTTGTGGCCGACCAGCTCCATGTTGCGCGCATCTGCGCCGCCTTGCGATTGCGCGGAGCCGTAGGCGATCAGGACGAGACACACGCAGGTCGTCGCGCAAAGCAGGCGCATCATGGGCGGCTATTCTACGCCCTCGTTGACGGCGTCAGGCGATCCCCTAACGTGCAGATCCAGGGGCGCTTCCGCTGATTACGTCAAGATTCGACACCGCCTGCCGATTCACGTCATAGAACGATCTATGTCTTCGTCCGGGCCGGATTTACGCGTGGTGCACGTCGCACGTCAGGGCATTCTTGACGCTCGCGGACACGTCATTGGGTACGAACTGCTCTATCGCGGGGGGCCTCAGGATCCTTCAGCGACCGCCGATGGCGACTTCGCGGGTGCGCGACTGCTCGCTGATGCCGTGCTCGACCTCCGCCTCGATACGATCACCGACGGCAGGACCGCGTTCATCAACCTGACCCGATCGCTGCTCCTCAGCGGCGCGGCCACGCTGCTGCGTCCTGAAGTCGCAGTCTTCGAGCTGGGCGACGACATCCCGGTCGATGGTGACGTTCTCGAGGCATGCCGAAGTTTGAGCTCGTCCGGCTTTCGCCTGGCGCTCGATGAATTCGGCCCAGACTCACCCGCCGAAGCGCTGCTGCCGTTCGCCTCGTTCGTCAAGGTCGACGTGATGAAACAGGCGAGGCCTGACGTGATGACGCTGGCCAAGCGTCTTGCCGATCGCGGCATTCCCCTCATTGCGCAACGAGTCGAGACCCACGAGGTCTTCGAATGGACGCGCGAGGCCGGGTGCACCCTGTTCCAGGGGCGATACATCTGTGAGCCGCAGTCGCACACCGGAGGCGGCGTGGCCACGCGGGTCGCGCACCTGCAATTGCTGTCGGCGCTGAACCAACCGCGCATCACGATGGACGAACTCGAAGAGCTCGTGAAGCAGGACGCCGTCCTCAGCTTGCGAGTACTTCAATGCATCAACTCGGCGGCCTACGCCATCCGGCGCGAGGTGCATTCGATCCGTGAGGCGCTCGTGTTCCTTGGCATGGGCCCTATCCGGAAGTGGGCGTCCGTGTGGTGTCTCGCGAAGCTGAATGTCGGCTCGACCTCCGAGCTCGCCACAATGGCGATGTTGAGGGCGCGCGCCTGCGAACTGCTCGCTATGGACCTGGAGGAGGTCGACGCCAACGAGATGTTTCTCGTCGGCCTCTGCTCGCTCATGGATGCCATGGCCCGCAGGCCGATGAAGGATGCTCTCGCGGAGTTGCCGCTCTCCGATCGCGCGCGCAAGGCGCTCCTCGGCGAGCGGAATCCGCTACGCTCTGTGCTCGACGCAGTGATGGCCTACGAGACCGGCTCCTGGGAGGATGCCCTCGCGTCCGAATTCGTCACCGACGAACTGATCCTTCCGCGCGCCTACGGCAGCGCGCTTGCCTGGGCGCGCGAGCTGTCTGCGGCCAACTTCAGCGCGTAGCGCGGTCGAGGACCACGACGGTCTCGATGTGAGGCGTGTGTGGAAACATGTCCACGGGCTGCATCGACGCGATGGCGTAACCACGCCTGGTAATCCGGGCGAGGTCTCGCGCGAGCGATTCCGGATCGCACGACACGTACACGACTCTCGCCGGGCCACGCTCACTGAGCAGACGATCGACAACCGCCGCGTCGCACCCTTCGCGAGGCGGATCGAGGACGACCGCATCGAATGTCCGAGCCGGAAGACGTCCGGCCGGGCTGAGCGCGACCTCGACCGGCTTCGCAACGAACCGGCAGCGCGCCTCCGGTACTCGACTGAGACGCAGGCTCGCCTCGCCGTCTGCGACTGCGGCACGGTTCTCTTCGATGGCCACGACGGTGTCGCCACGCAGGGCGAGAGGCAAAGCGAAGAGGCCGGCACCCGCATACAAATCGAGGACTGACGCGCCGGCTGGAATGGCTGTGAGGACGTGTTGCACGAGAATCTCGGCCGCACGGACGTTGGTCTGGAAGAACGATGTCGGCGAGATCAGGAACGACGCTCCGCCGACGTCCTCACGCAGACGCTCGGGACCAGTGATGTGTCGGGTGTCTTTGCCGAAGATGAATGCATCGCCACGCGGGTGCACGTTGACGTGCAATGACGTCGGTGCCGCCGGCCCTGCCAGCGCGCGTTTCGATGCCTGCCGCACCCGCTTGTCGCTCTCGCTCGCCACGACCAGCGTCGCCATCGTTTCCGCACGGCTATGGCTGGCACGAACGGCGATGCCCTTCACCTCGCGTGTGTCTGCCCGCTGGCAGGCATCGCGAAGTGCGAATGCGACGGCATTCCCTCGCTCGTCGTGCACCGGGCACTCATGAACGGCGACGACGCGGCGCGAGAAGCGCGCGTAGTGTCCCATGACGAGCGTCCCCGAACGCATGCGATCGACGACGAAGTGGACCTTGTGTCGAAAGTGCCAGGGATCATCGACCGGTGTAGCCGCGAGCATCGCTCGCGCCGCCGGCGCCGAAGGCACCTTCGCTCGAACGAGTCGCGTGACGAGATCGGTCTTGAGTCTGAGCTGCTCGGGATAGGCGATGTGCTGCCATGAACAGCTGCCGCAGGTTCGACCGCCCTCGGCCTGAGGGCCGAAATGCCGGCACCCGGGCTCGACGCGATGCGGTGACGCGTGTAGGACCTCGACGAGCGCCGCCGATCTCACGCCCGCGTGAATGGCGCCGACGCTTACGCGAACACGTTCACCAGGAATCGTGAACGGCACGTGCAACGGCGTGTGCCCGACGCGAGCGACGCCGTCTCCATTCAGTGCAATCGATTCGATGTCGACGTCGGCGAGATCGGAACTCAAGACTCAGAACTGAAAACTCAGAACTGAAGGCTCAGCACTCAGAGGATCACCTGACGTCGAGCAGTTCGACCTCGAAGAGAAGCGTCGCGTTTGGCGGGATGACGCCGCCCGCGCCCTGGCTGCCGTATCCAAGTTGCGGCGGGATCGTCAGCGTGCGCTTGCCGCCGACCTTCATCCCCGCGACTCCCTGATCCCAGCCCTGGATGACTTGTCCACCGCCGAGTCGAAACGCGAACGGCTCGTTGCGATCGCGCGAGCTGTCGAATTTCTGTCCCTTGTGATCGGCGCGCGCGGGATCGTACAGCCAGCCGGTGTAGTGCACGCTGACCTGACGTCCCGCAACGGCTTCGTTTCCGCTGCCGGCGACGTCATCCTGTTTGACAAGGTCTGTGATGTTCGACTGCGCCATGCTCGGTGACTCCGTCTTCTCTGCGTTCGGTCCACAGCCGTAGGCCGTGACGAGCAGGGCCAATAGCAGTGCTCTCGATGGTTTCAACACGAGGGGGATTATCTCAACTCCCAAGCGAAACTCCCAACTTCCAACGCCCAACTCTCAAAAGCACTCGAATCCCGAATCCCGAATCCCGAACCCCGAATCCCGAACCCCGAGTCCCGAATCCCGGACAAAGAGCACCGTACAATGAGGCTCCACTTTCCAGGAGGTCGTCGTGGCTGCACGCCGAGGTGTTCGTCTGGTCCTGTCGCTCATCGGGCTGGCGGTGGTCATTTCGATGGTCTCCGTTGTGTTGATGTTCTTTGCCGCGTCTCGCGGGCCGTCCGTGCCGTCCTCGGCGACGCTCATCCTCCGGCCCGGCGGCGAACTGCCTGAGGTTGAACCTGACGATGTCGTGGGGCAGGTGTTCGGGCGGGATGTGAATACCGTCCGCGGCTTCGTGGATGCGCTGCACAAGGCGAGTCGCGACAGCCGTGTCCGCAGTGTCCTGCTGATGCCCTCGACCCTGGAGCTGCCGTACTGGGGCAAGGTCCAGGAAATGCGGGATGCCATCACGGCGTTCCGCAAGTCCGGCAAGAAGGTCACGGCGTTCCTCGAATACGGCGGCGATCGCGAGTATTACCTGGCCAGTGCCGCTGACCAGGTGTTCCTGATGCCGTCGAGCTCGCTCGACCTTACAGGCGTGGCCTCCTACGAGATGTTCCTGCGGGGCACGTTTGACAAGATCGGCGCCTATCCGGACTTCGTCCACATCGGCGATTACAAGACGGCGCCCAATCAGTTCACGCAGAAGGGTTTCACGCCGGCGCACCGGGAGATGGCGCAGTCGCTCAATCGCGACATGTACGAACAGCTCGTGAGCGGCATCGCGGAGGGCCGGAAGAAGAGTGAGGATGAAATCCGCACCCTCTTCGATCAGGGACCGTTCGTCGCCTCGAAAGCACTCGAGGCCGGACTCGTTGACGAGCTCGCATACGAAGACGAGCTCGACGATCGGGTCCCGGAGCTTGGCAAGGGCAACGATCGGCGAATCGAAGGCAGCGACTACCAGCGCATCTCGCTGGCATCAGTGGGTGTCCGGCCGCGCTCGCGTATCGCCGTCCTCTACATCGTCGGCACGATCGCTTCGGGTAAGGGCGGCTTCGATCCGGTCAACGGCACGATCGCCGGATCCGAGTCGATCGTCGAACAGATCAGGAAGATTCGTGACGACAACTCGATCAAGGCGATCGTGCTCCGCATCGACAGCCCGGGTGGATCGTCGGTCGCGTCCGATGTGATCTGGCGCGAGCTGACGATCACGCGCCAGGACAATCCAGGCCGGCCGATCGTGACGTCGATGTCGGATCTCGCGGCGTCCGGTGGGTACTACATTGCGATTCCCGCGGATGCGATCGTTGCGCAGCCGGGGACGCTCACCGGATCGATCGGAATCTTCGGCGGCAAGATCGTGATCGGCGGGACGCTCGGCAAGGCGGGCGTCGGTACCGAAACCGTAACCTCTGGCGCCAATGCGGACATGTACTCGCCCTTCACGCCGTTCACTCCGCAGCAGCGGGCGAAGGTCGAGGAGTTCATGCAGGACTTCTACAAGGGCTTCGTCGGGAAGGTCGCCGAGTCGCGCAAGTCGACGCCCGAGATGATTCACGCGGTAGCGCAGGGGCGTGTCTGGACAGGGCGCCAGGCGCTGCAGCACGGGTTGGTCGATGCGCTCGGTGGGCTCGATACGGCGGTCGCCATGGCCAAGGAGCGGGCCAAGATTCCGGCGGATGAAGACGTGCAGCTCGTCGTCTATCCCGAGCGTCGAAACTTCTTCGATGCGCTCTCCCAGCAGTTCGGCGGAACAGGCAGCGCCGGACTGTGGAGCATGCTCGCCGGTTCGAGCGAGCGTCGCGCCGTTGCCGCGCTGTCGGCGCCAACGCGACTCTTCCGGCGTGGCGAGCCGCTCGCTCTGATGCCCTTTACGTTTGTGAGGTAGCGATGAGGACTGTGTGGTGTATCGCGTTGTGCGCCTGGGCCGTGGCCTCGTCGATCTCGGCGCAGCAACCAGCGGCCCCGGCGTTTACGAGCGCGGGTCAATTGGTTCGTCCACTCGACTATCGCTCGTGGGTGTTCGTGACGAGCGGGCTCGGGATGACTTACGGTCCGGCGAAGCCCGCTGAAGGGCAACCACCGCTCTTCGACAACGTCTTCGTGACGCGCGAGGCCTACAACGAGTTCCTGCGCTCTGGCACCTGGCCGGACAAGACCATGTTCATCCTCGAGGGGCGCCGTGCGGAGGCGAACGTGTCGATCAACAACGGCGGCCACACGCAAGGCCAGATGGCGTTCATGGAGGCTGCGGTGAAAGACGTCGCGCGCTTCAAGAACACCGGAGGCTGGGGATATTTCAGCTTCGACAGCCGTAACGGTCTGGTCGAGAGCGTGGCGGCGATGCCGCCGACAGCAACGTGCTACGCCTGTCATTCGGCGAACACGGCTGTCGACAACACGTTCGTTCAGTTTTACCCGGAGCTCTTCGCGGTCGCGAAAGCGAAAGGAACGGTTAAAGCGACGTACGATCCGAACAAGAAACCCTAATCTTGGTTAGTGGTTAGTGGTTAGTGGTTAGTGGTTAGTGGTTGGTGGTTGGTGGTGGGTAGTAGTTCAGGGGTTCAGGTTCCACCTACCACCTACCACCTACCGGTCCTACAGCTGATAGGCCGCCAGCACGCGACGGACCACCTCGGTATTGATCTGGACCTTCATCTTCTCCTTCGCCTTACCCATGTAGGCGGAGAAGAACCGCGCGCGGCGCTCGTTGAGCAGGTCGGCCCGGAAGGCTTCCTGCGCCTGTTTCATTTTCTCCGGCGTCACATCTTCACGATTGACCACGCGGACGATCACCGTACCGTCGGTTGTCTGAATCGGATCGCTGACGGATCCGGCCGGAAGCGAGAACGCCACGCGGTCGATCTCCGGGCTCACGCCGATGTCGGGAATTGCGGCTCCACGCGGAACGAGCTCGGTGTCCTTGGCCTCGAGTCCCTGCGCTTTGGCCGCAGCCGCAAAGTCCTTCGCTGACTTGAGCGTCGCAGCCACGGCGGTCGCACGCTCTTTGCTCGCTTCCGTGGCTCGCGTCTTGATCAAGTCTTCGCGCACGCGTTCCTTGACCTCGTCCAGCATCGGCACGTACGGGTCCTTGCGATCGGACACCGCAATGAACACCGGACCACGCGTGGTGCCAAGCGGCGCGCTGGCCGCCGTGCCCTGCAGCGTGAAGGCCGCGGCGGCGACCTGCGGTGCCGCGCCCAGTCCGGGCACGGGATCTTCGCGCTGGAAGTAGCCCGATTCCTGGACCGTCAACTGCAGTTCGCGCGCCGCCGTTTCCAGGTCAGCCATGTTCTTGATCCGGCTCGCGAGCTGCGACGCCTGATCGGTGATGCGCTGATCGGCGAGCTGCAAGGAAAGCTGCTCGGTGATCTGGTTGCGCACCGTATCGAGCGGCGTCGTCGATGCCGGCCGCTTGTCGATCACCTTGATGATGTGGAAGCCGAACTGCGATTTCACCAGGTCACTGACCTGTCCCGGCTGCATCGAGAACGCGGCATTTTCGAACTCCGGCACCATGCGGCCGCGGCTGAAATAATCGACGTCGCCACCGTTCGCCTTGGAGCCTTCGTCCTCCGAGTACTTCTTGGCCAGCGCGGCGAAATCACCGCCGGCCTTCACCTGCGCGAGGATGCCTTCCGCTTCCTTGCGCACCGCGGCTTCGTCCTTGCCATCGGTCTTGAGCAGGATGTGGCTGGCCTTGACCTGTTCCGGCGTCTGATACTGCTGGATGTTGTCGTTGTAGTAGCGCTGCACGTCGGCCGGTGGCACCGCGATCTTCAGGCGAGCCTGATCGCGATCGAGCAGCAGGTACTTGATCTTTCGCTGTTCGCCGATGCGGTACTCGGCCTTGTGCGCTTCGAAGTGTGCGGCGATATCCGCGTCGCTGACGTTGACGCCGCTGCGGAACTTCGCCGCGGTAAACGCGACAACCTGCAGCTTGACCTTCTCGTTGCGCTGCTTGTATTCGCTCTGCACGTCGCCATCGGACACCGCCATCCAGTCCGTCAGCGCCGCGCGCAGTTTGTCGAGCACCATGCTGCGCCGCAGCGTCTCTTCGAACTGCGACTTCGTCATCGGCGGATTCTGGCTTTGCAGCAGCTGCTCGTAGCGCTGTTCGCCGATGAAGCGTCCGTTTTCCTGCAGGGCGGGAATGGAAAAGATTTGCTGCGCGAGCTCGTCGTCGCTGACCGTGATGCCGTTCTGCTCGGCTTCGATCAGACCGACTTGCTCGTCGATCATCTGCGACAGGATCTGCTGGTCGATCCCGAGTTGCCGCAGCAACTGCGAGTTCAGACTGCCCCCGAACTGCTGACGATACGCCGCCACCTGCGAGACGTAGCGCTGCTGAAAATCGCCTGCGGTGACGGTGCGGCCGTTGATCTCGGCGACCACCTCACGTGCTCCGGCGCCAGTGCCGGTGGGCGTGGTCTGAACAAAATCAGGAATGTAAAGGAGCACGAAGGTCAGCACAACAATCGCAAGGCTCCACTTGAGCCAGTTCTTGTGCCGGCGCATTCGGTCAAGCATCGTCATAGGCGAGAAGTCCTCGAAACCCTCATCGTACGCTAGGAAGTGACACCACGGCAATCGTTTAACCGCGCTTGTGCCCCTACAGAACAAAGCCTCCGGAACCGATTTAAAGAAGGGATGTCACAGCCCGGCCCTGTCAAGGGGTCATGATATTATTTATTACATTTAGAAGGACTTAGCGGCTTTCGAGCTGACTCTGACAGACCAGATGCCCGCGTCTTCTCGGCGAGCGCTGAGACCCATCTCGAGCAAACGTCACGCCTCGCCTCGCCCGGCGCGAGGGACCCGGCGGTTGGATCTGGCCGCACGCCTGAAGGCGCGCGCCAGGGCCCTGAGGCTCAAGACGGAGCGCCGGGATACCTTCGTCGAGGCCGTCCGCGAGTCCAACGCCAGCCAGGATCCCCGAAAAGTCGCTGAATGGATGGTCCGTCAGGCCCAGAGCTGGGTTCCGGCTCCGTGCTGGGTGGTCATTGCCCACGACGTCAACGGACATCTCAACGTGCTGGCGGACGTCGGCCTGGTGCCGAGCCTTGGTCCCTCGCTGTGGTCCGCGGCGAACTGGGTCATGCGTCACAACGCCGAGTTCTTCTCCGGCGATCTTGCCAAGGACTCCCGCGGCGGAGCTGGATCCGCCGGATCCGCGATCGCTCTGCCGTTGACCTGTCGCAATCGCAGCGTCGGCGCGCTCGTATGCCTCGACCCTCAGCCGTCGCGTTCGACGCCGTCGATGGGACCGTCGCTCGTCGTATCCTTGCGATTGCTGCTCGAGCCGTCCGCGATTGCGTTGGATAATGCTCTGGCACTGCAGCGCGCGGAAGCGCTGTCGGTCACTGACGAACTCACGCGCCTCTCGAACTCGCGTTATCTCAATCAAGTGCTGCGTCGCGAAACGAAACGATCCGTGCGCAACGGCAGTCCGCTGTCTTTGCTCTTCCTCGATCTGGATAGCTTCAAGCAGGTGAACGATCAGCATGGCCATCTCGCGGGAAGCAAAGTGCTGATGGAAGCCGCGGCGGTGATTCGCGGCTGCGCTCGTGAGACGGACGTCGTCGCGCGCTTCGGCGGCGATGAGTTCACGCTGCTGCTGCCGGACACCAACACCGAAGGCGCTGTGCAGGTGGCTGAGCGCATCAGGGATCGCCTGCGCGCCTCGCGCTTTCTGGCCTCGGACGGGTTGTCTGTGCGTCAGACCGTTTCGATTGGTGTCGCCACGCTTGAATCTGACAAACCCCGCACTGCCGATGAACTCATGCGAGCGGCCGATATGGCCATGTATCGCGTGAAAGCCGCCGGCAAGGACGGAATCTACGTAGCCCAGGACGGCGCATAGCTTGTCTGCCGGCTCATTCACCCCAGTGTCTCTGCGCCAGTGCGCCGGTCATTCCGGCGCAGCCCAGGAGGGCTCGTAATTTTGCCGCTCGGCTCGTTCTTCTCGCTGTTTTCGAGTGACCTCGCCATCGATCTCGGTACCGCCAACACGTGCGTCTACGCGCGTGGCAAGGGGATCGTCGTCAACGAGCCGTCAATCGTCGCCATCAACAAAGTGAACGGTCGTGTCGAGGCTGTCGGCAAGGAAGCCAAGGACATGCTCGGCCGCACGCCCGGGAATATCGTCGCGATCAAACCGATGAAGGACGGAGTCATTGCCGACTTCGAGGTCACGGAAAAGATGCTGACCTACTTCATCAAGAAGGCGCACAACCGCAACGTCTGGGTGCGTCCGCGCATCGTCATCGGCGTGCCGTCGGAAATCACGCAGGTGGAGAAGCGCGCGGTGAAAGACAGCGCGTATCGCGCGAAGGCAAGCGAGGTTCACCTCGTTGAGGAAGCGATGGCGGCCGCGATCGGCGCGGGCATGCCGATCACCGAGCCGTCGGGGAACATGATCGTGGATATCGGCGGCGGCACCACCGATATCGCCGTCATCTCGCTCGCAGGCATCGTCTACAGCAAGGCCGTGCGCGTGGCTGGAAACGAGATGGACGAAGCCATCATCCAGTACATCAAGAAGGCGTACAACCTGCTGATCGGCGAGCGCACCGCGGAACAGATCAAGATGGAGATCGGATCTGCGTTCCCGCTCGACGAGAAGATGACGATGGAGATCAAGGGACGTCATCTGATCGAAGGCGTGCCGAAGACGATCACGATCAGTGACGAGGAGATTCGCGAGGCGTTGACCGAAACGGTCAACGTGATCGTCGATGCCGTCCGCGTGGCGCTCGAGCGCACGCCGCCGGAACTGTCGGCGGACATCGTCGATCGCGGCATCGTGCTGACCGGCGGTGGATCGCTGCTGAAGAATCTCGACAAGCGGTTGCGGGAAGAAACCGGTTTGCCGCTGGCAATGGCCGAGGATCCCCTCTCCTCGGTGGTACTCGGAGCGGGCAAGATGCTCTCTGACTTCAACCTGCTCAGAAAGATCTCAATTGACTAGTAGGTGGTATGCGGTAGGCAGTATGCAAAATTACGTTGCTGATTCGACTGCCTACCGCCTACTGCCTGCTGCCTACTAAGAAATGGCAGTACTCGATATCCGACAACGCACCGGCTGGTTGTTCATGGGCGTGATCGTCGGACACATCCTGCTGATCTCGGCGCAGGTGAACACCCAGCGCGGTGTCCCCGTGCTCGAGGAAGTCACCTTCGGCACCTTCGCTGAGATCCAGCGCGGCGCGGCGTCGGCGTTTGCCACCATTCGCGACAACTGGGTGAACTACGTCGCGCTTCAGGATGTTCGCGCCGAGAACGCCAAGCTCAAAGAGGAGCTCGCGTCGCTGCAGGTTGGTCTTCAGCAGGAGCGCGCGCTCGCGCAGCAGTCGCGTTCGCTTCAGGGGCTGCTCGAGCTCAAGTCCACAGTGCCATTGAAGACGACCGCAGCGGCTGTGATCGCGGGCGGCGCCAGTCCCGAGTTCCGCACCATGACCATCGACAAGGGAACTCGAGATGGTCTGGCCGCCGATATGGCCGTGCTTGCACCAGCCGGCGTCGTTGGCCGAATCGTGCTGCCCGCCGGTCGAGCTTCGAAAGTTCAGTTGTTGATCGATCGCGATGCGGCGGCCGGCGTGATTGTCGAGCGAACGAGAGCGCAGGGCGTTGTCGTGGGCACCGGCACGGACCGTTTCCGTCTGGACCACGTGCCTGGTGCGGCCGACATACAGATGGGAGATCGGGTGGTGACGTCGGGAATCGAAGGGATTTACCCGAAAGGCTTTGTCATCGGTCAGATAGAATCAATTGACCGCCAGGCCGGAGAGTTCACCAACGTCGTGGTCCGCCCGGCGGTGGAGTTTTCAGCGCTCGAGACCGTGCTGGTCGTCGTGACGCCGCCGCCCGGCGAGGCTCAGTGAAGACGGTCGGCGTCCTGATTGCGGTGGCGTTGGCGCTGGCGCTCCAGACCACGCTCGCCAAATTGCTCGTTGGCGGGAGTGCGGCGATCGACCTCGTGCTCGTTGCCGTGGTTTCCGTCGCGCTGACGACAGGGCCCGTGGGCGGGATGTTGGCGGGCAGCGCCGCCGGCCTTATCCAGGACTCGCTGTCCACGGGTGTGCTTGGCATCGGCGGGTTGTCGAAGTCAGTCATCGGGTTCGTGGCAGGTGCGATCAGCCAGCAGTTCATCCTGACATCTGCTCTGCCGCGTTTCCTGATGTTCGTGGGCGCGACGATCGCGCACGCGGCGCTGTTCATGGGTTTGAACGTCCTCCTCGGCTTGCGCGCCTTCCCGTCACCATGGAAGGCGGTTGCGAGTCAGGCAGTGGGCAATGCGGTCATCGGCATGGTGGCGTTCGCGATCATCGAAGCGCTTCCAGGCGTGATCGAGCGGCGGCGTGCGGGACGACGGCCGCGGGGTTAGTTGGGACTCGTAGGCCGGGTCCTGTTCTGTGGACCCGGCGGATCAACGGCTGGTCAGAAGTGGGCAGTAAGCGGTAGGCGGTAGGCGGTTCGATATGTCTACGGGTGAAAATCGCAGGCGAATCGGCGAGCGACTGGTCGTACTCCAGGTCGCCGTGATCGTGGCGTTTGCCGCGCTCGGCGTGTGTTTCTGGGTCCTGCAGATCGCTCAGCACGACAAGTACGAGGAGATGGCGGAGAACAACCATCAGCGCACGCTCGCGCTGCGCGCGCCGCGTGGGATCTTGTTCGACCGCAACGGCAAGGTGCTCGTCGAGAACCGTCACTCCTTCACGATCTCCATCCTGCGCGAGCACTCCAAGGACCTTGATCAGACCGCGCGACTCCTCGCGCGCGTGGCGGGGCTCGACCTGAAACTGGTGCAGGACATCATCGAGCGCCATCGAGGTGAGCCCTCATACCGGCCGATCCTCGTCGTCGAGGACGCGACGCTGGCGCAGGTCGCCGCGATCACGGCACGACGGCTCGACTTCGAACTGCCGGACGTCAGAGTCGAAGAGGTGCCCACCCGCAAGTACCCCGAGTCGCTCGCGGCACATCTGTTCGGTTATGTCGGTCAGGTCAGCGACTCGCAGGTCGCGTCCGATCCGGAGTTCAAGAGCGGTGACATCGCCGGTCAGTCAGGGATCGAGAAGGTCTACAACGCGGACTTGAAGGGCGCCGACGGCGCGCGCGTGGTGGTCGTCAACAGCATGGGCCGCGAGATGAGCGTCCTGCAGGAGGAGAAGCCGACCGAAGGCAAGCGGCTGCAGTTGACCATCGACTACGACGTGCAGCGGGCAGCGGAAGACGCGTTCAACGCCGTCAGCATGGCGGGCCTGACCAACGCCGGGGCGGCCGTCGTGCTCGATCCGCGGACGGGTGAAGTGCTCGCGTTCACGAGCCGGCCGACCTATGACCCGAACGCGTTTGCGGCGGGCATCGATCGCGGAACATGGGCGTCGCTGAACAGCGACGAGCAACGCCCGCTGAACAACCGCGCGACACAGGGCCGGTACTCGCCTGGATCGACCTTCAAGATGGCGGTCGGCCTGGCCGGCCTCGAAGAGGACGTCATCGATCCGAACTTCCACGTGCACTGTGGAGGCGGGGCCAACTTCTACGGACGCTATTTCAAGTGCTGGAAGAAGGGTGGCCACGGGTCGGTGGACCTCAAGACGGCGATTGCGCAATCGTGCGACGTCTACTTCTACACCGTCGCCAACATGCTCGGCGTCGATCGCATCAACAAGTGGGCCACGCTGCTCGGGCTTGGCGTGAAGAGCGGCATCGATCTTCCCAACGAAGTCACGGGCCTGGTGCCATCGACCAAGTGGAAGCAGGAGACCCGGCACGAGAAGTGGTACGCCGGCGAAACGATCTCGGTCGGAATCGGCCAGGGCGCGGTCTCCGTGACACCGGTGTCGATGGCGGTCTACATGGCGACCATCGCCAACGGCGGCACGCGTGTCACGCCCCACCTTGTCAAAGCGATGGACGACGGCAGTGGTACTGGCTGGAAGCAGATACCGACGCCACCGGCACAGTCGAAGTTCGACATCACGCAGGAGAAGCTGCAGGCGATCCGCGACGGGATGTGGGCGGTGGTCAACGGCAGCGGTACCGGCGGACGGGCGCGCGTCGCGGGCAAAGATATCGCCGGCAAGACCGGGACGGCTCAAGTTATCTCGAACCAGGGACGCCTCGCGGCGCGCGGGAAGCGCGACCTGCGCGACAACGGATGGTTCTCGTTCTTTGCGCCACGCGACAACCCGACGATCGCCGGCATCGTGTTCCTCGAGCACGGCATGCACGGGCCGAACGCCGCGTCGGTTGCCCATCACATCCTCGACACCTACTTCGCCAAGCAGGACGGCCGTCCGCTGCCTGCGGCGCCCAAGCCGGAGGAGATGCGGCTCGACTTCTCCGACTCCGCCGGCGACAGCGGTCCGCGCGAGTATCCCGATCCGCCGGCGATGCCGGCTGATGATCAGGGACCAGCCGAACCGCAGGAAATCGCTCTGCTCGACCGACGTCCCGCCGATGCCGGCCCTGCTGTTACGGGGCTCGCGAGGTAGGCATGTTCGAACGACGCCTCTACTACCACGTTGACTGGGCGATGCTCGGGGCCGTCCTCGCGCTCTGCGTGATTGGCGTCGTTCAGATTTACAGCGCCACCGGCGGGTCGGGCCTCTACGTGACGCAGATGTACGGCATCGCGCTCGGCCTCGTGGCGCTGCTCGTTTGCCTCACCATCGACTACCGCTCCCTTGCGGACAAGTCACACTTCATCTACCTGGGAATACTCGCTCTCCTGGTGTTCGTGCTCTTTTTCGGCGTCGTGCGCGGCGGCTCGCGGCGCTGGATCGATTTGGGACCACTCAACCTGCAGCCGTCCGAATTCGCCAAAGCGGCAGTCGCTCTGGTTCTGGCCAAGTATTTTGGTGAGAGCCGGCGCGGTGTCGTCGTTCCGAGTGACCTGATTATCGCGGGCGCGATCGTCTTCGTGCCCTTCCTCGTGATTTACCAGCAACCCGATCTGGGCACGGCGGCGACGCTCCTGCCCATTCTGTTCATCGTTGCGTTTGCGGCGGGCATGCCAATGCGGGTGTTCGGCATTCTCGCGGTGGTTGCCCTGATGGCCGCCCCAGTCGCATGGAAATTTGCGCTCAAGGACTATCAGAAGGAGCGCGTATCGACGTTCCTGGACCCCGAGGCCGACGCTCGGGGAGCCGGGTATCAACAGCTTCAAGCCCGCATTACCACCGGGTCAGGCGGGTCGTGGGGAAAGGGATTCCAGAAGGGAACACAGGGTCAGCTGCGTTTCCTTCCGGTGGCACATAATGACTTCATCTTTTCGGCATTCGCCGAGGAGCATGGGTTTGCCGGCGTCTTCGCGGCGCTTGGCTTGTATCTATTTGTGATTTTGAGAGCGATTGAGTCGGCCAGGCTGGCAAAGGACCGGCTCGGGGCGTACCTGGTGCTGGGAGTCCTGGCAAGCTTCACGTTCCAGGTGCTGTACAACATTACGATGTCGGCCGGCCTTGCGCCGGTCAAAGGTCTGACGCTTCCGCTCATGAGTTACGGCGGGTCCTCCATGATTGCAACGCTGGCAGGATTCGGCCTCATTCTCAACGTGCGGATGCGACGATTTACGAATTGAGGACCATCGCGTGATCACGCTGCTCTTCGCGATCGTGTTGACGTGCATTCTGCTGTGCACGGCTGTCGCCGAGGCCGGACGTGTCTCACGGGTCCAGCGGAGTTACGGGCATGAGCAAGGAGATGATCATCTCCTCGAGCGCCCACGAAACACGGGTCGCAATACTCGAGGACGACCAGGTCGCGGAAATCTTCATCGAACGCGAGCGTTCGCGCGGAGTGGTTGGCAACGTCTACAAGGGCCGGGTTTCGAAGGTGCTGCCGGGAATGCAGTCAGCCTTCGTCGATCTGGGACTCGAACGTGACGGCTTTCTTTACGTAACGGACGTCGTCGCCTCGCTCGAGGAACTGGATCGGTTCGAGACCGAGGACGAAGACGTCTCGGCCGCACCTTCAGGTCAGGCCGGTGGCAACGGCGGTTCGAGCGCCGGACAACGCCGCGATCGGCCGTCGAGCCACGGAGGGCGGCGCGATCGCGAGCGCGAAAAAGGCCCCGAACCCAAGATCGAGGAGCTCCTCAAGGAGGGGCAGGAGATCATCGTCCAGGTGGCGAAAGAGCCGCTTGGCACGAAGGGCGCCCGGCTGACATCACACGCCACCATGCCGGGGCGCTTCCTGGTCTTCATGCCGACCGTCGACCACGTCGGCGTGTCACGGAAGATCGAATCGCGTGAAGAGCGCTCACGACTGCGCGGCATCGTCCGCGAGTTCCGCGAGCAGACCGGCTTCACCGGTGGCCTCATCATCCGCACGGCTGCAGCCGGCCGCCCCAAGGAAGACATCGTCTCAGACCTGAGCTACTTCCATAAGGTGTGGACCGAGATCCGCCAGAAGGCGGAGACGTCGCGCGCACCGGCGGTCGTCTACCAGGAGCAGAGCCTGGTCGCCAAGCTGCTGCGTGACCTGCTCACCGACGACTACTCGGCAATCCGGATCGACAACGACCTCGAATTCCGCCGCGTCGTCGAGCTGATCGAGCGGATCATGCCGGCGCTCGCCGGCAAGGTGAAGTTGTACGAGAAGGAATATCCGATCTTCGAGGAGTACGGCGTTCAAGCGGAGATCGATCGCGCACTGCGCAGCAAGGTCTGGCTGAAGTCAGGCGGCTCGATCGTCATCAATCAGACCGAGGCGCTGGTCGCCATCGACGTCAACACCGGGCGCTACGTCGGCAAGAAGACCGCCGGCCGGCTCGAGGACACCATCCTCAAGACCAATCTCGAAGCGGTGAAGGAGATCGTGCGCCAGATTCGCCTGCGCGATCTGGGCGGCATCATCGTGCTCGACTTCATCGACATGGAGGAGAAGAAGAACCGGCAGAAGGTCTTCCAGACGGTGGAGCAGGAGCTGCGGAAGGATCGATCGCCGTCGAAGGCGCTGCAGGTCTCAGACTTTGGTCTGGTCATCATCACGCGCAAGCGCGTCAAACAGAGTCTCGAGCGCGTGCTCACCGAGCCATGCCCCTACTGTGCAGGGAGCGCTGTGATCAAGTCGGCCTCGACGATCTGTTACGAGATCCTGTCAGAGGTCAAGAAGATCAGCGCCGACCTCAACGGACAAAGCCTGGTGCTGCGCGTGAACCCCGACATCGCGCGCGCGTTCCGTGACGAAGAACGCGCCGTCTTCAAAGACCTCAAGCAGTCGCTGGGACGCGACATCGCGCTGCGTCCGGACGCGCAACTCCATCACGAGCAGTTCGATTTGATGGCTATTGGGTAGCTGGGTAGCTGGGTAGCTGGGTTGCTGGGTTGCTGGGTAACCAGGGGTAGTAGAGGCGGGCCTTCAGGCCCGCCTTTTTCATTCGCCTCGGCTCTACGTACGCCTCGACGCAGCCTCAAGGTGCAGCAACCGCCGCTTCCGCCACAAGCCCCCGCCGTAACCACCAAGATCACCGTTCTTGTTCACCACCCTGTGGCAAGGCACGACGATCGCAATCGCGTTCAGGCCGTTGGAGGTGCCGACGGCGCGAACCGCTGCGGGGCTGCCAACGCGGCGCGCCATGTCCGCGTAGGAGCGCGTCTCCCCATACGGAATCTCCTGAAGCGCTCGCCACACGGACATCTGGAACGGTGTGCCGCGCATGTCCACGGGCACATCGAAGACCTGCCGCTTGCCCGCGAAGTACTCGCCAAGCTCCCTGCGCAGCGTCGTCAAGTGGGCATGGCGACCGGGTGCGAGTCCCGCCTTGTAGCGTCGCCTCAGCGTGACGAGCTGCTTCTCGAGCATCCGCCGATCGGTGAATTCGAGCAGGCAGATCCCGTTGTCGGTTGCCCCGGCCACCATCGGCCCCATGGGTGTGTCGAGCCATGTGAGCCGGATGCAGTCGGCTTCCGCGGTCCGTCCCGGCGGCAGGCCAAACGTCTTCTGGAACGCCTCACGGAATCCGCTGTGCGATTCGTATCCCGTCTCGAAGACGGCATCGTCCAGTGAGCCGCCATGACGGATGTGCTCAAACGCCTGTGCGAGCCTTCGGGCTCGACAGTATGCCTGGAAGGTGAGCCCATACCGGGTGGAGAAGTAGCGGCGGACGCGCGCCGGTTCGACACCCATCGTGCGCAAATCGCGTTCGCGAATGCGCGTAT
>Ga0310810_10001779_pt1 | contig 22831 bp, 24 predicted proteins | sample NCmetagenome_FD_207641 | JGI IMG/M metagenome (GOLD analysis project Ga0310810, IMG submission 207641) | Soil microbial communities from experimental microcosm in Duke University, North Carolina, United States - NC | ecosystem: Engineered > Artificial ecosystem > Soil microcosm > Unclassified ... | reverse complement strand
CGGCGACACGCCGGCGGTCTTGCAGATCTCGTCCGCCACCGCCGGCGACACGCGGCTGAAGTCGCCGGCGAGAAACGCGGTCAGCGTGTGGCTCGCCGTGTCTTGCAGCATCTTGAGGAGCATGCCGAGCTCGATGCCGTAGGGATGCGGCTTGATCTCGCGCGGCGCGGGCGGCAGCTGCTCGAACGTGCGCCGATATTCGCGGCGCTCGCCGTCGGGCGCGACGTACGTCAGCTTGACGTGCGGGTTGGCGATGATCGTCTGCTCGACGTACTCGTCGACCGATGCGCGCCCTTTCTGATAGCGCCCCTCGATCTCGAGCGTCACCTGCGTGCCGCGCGGCGCATCCCAGTCGATCTGCTTCTTCTCGAGGATGCGCGGCTCGTTCTTCTTGGTATCGATCTGAACCTCGAAGTAGTGCGCCGGCGAGCGCGGGCTCGTACGCGAGACGATCACGACGGGCTTGCCGGTCGTGAGCTGTCCGTACATGCCGGCCGCCGAGATGCCGATGCCCTGCTGGCCACGGCTTTGCCGCAGCCGATGGAACTTCGACCCGTAGAGGAGCTTGGCGAAAATCGGTGGAATCTGCTGGCGCACGATCCCGGGGCCGTTGTCCGTGACGGTGATCCGAAAGCGGGTCGCCTGGCTGGCCGGCGGCGGCGCGGCGCCGTTGCCCGCGACCTCGACGGTGACCGCGATATCGGGAAGGATCCCCGCCTCTTCGCACGCATCGAGCGCGTTGTCGACGGCCTCCTTCACGCAGGTCAGGAGCGCCTTGCGCGGGTTGTCGAAGCCGAGCAGATGTCGGTTCTTGGTAAAGAACTCGGACACCGAGATGTCGCGCTGGCGCGCCCCCATCTCGACGGCGGTGACGGTCGGTGCGGGCTTGCCCGCGGGTGGCTTCGCGGGCGTCGGAGGCGCTTGAGGCGGCGGTGCGGGCGCGGCGACCCGCGCGGCGCGCTTGGCGCGAGGCTTGAGCTTGGCAGACATAGGCCCATCAAACAAAATCCCGAGCGCAGACTCAAGTTTTGAGCGTCGTATGTCCTTGACCATCCCTCCCCGGCTCCCCTAGCATCGCCACGCGCATGAACCGTCCAGAGCGCGCGGTCGCGCTGCTGCGCGTCGTCATCGGCGCATGGTTCGTCAAGGCGGTGTGGACCAAGGTCGCCTGGAGCGTCGCGGCGGGCCTCGTGCCATATCCGATGGTGTCGCCGCGCTTCCTCGCCTTTCATCCGCGACGTGTCGCGGAGTTCGCGGCCGGCAACCCGATCGGCTGGTACAAGGACTTTTTGCAGCACACTGTGCTGCCGCACGCATCGCTGTTCGCGACCCTGCAAACCCTCGGCGAGGTCGCCGTGGGGCTGGGGCTCGTGCTCGGCGTGATGACCCGGCTGGCGGCGGCGGTGGGCCTGTGCCTGGCCATCGCCTACGGCTTGGCCAGCCAGTGGATGAGCTTCAGTCAGCAGGGTCTGCATCTGCTGCTGGTCACCTCGATGATCATCTTCCTCGTGACAGGCGCCGGGCGCGCCTGGGGTTTCGACGCCTGGCTCGCGACGAAGGGCCGGCGGGCGCCCGCGCTGCGATGGCTCGCCGCCCTCGCGCTCGTGGCCGTCGCGTCCGAGGCGCACGCCGAGCTGCGCGTATTCGTCACGAACGAGAAATCCGACGACGTCACCGTGATCCAGGCCGACAGCGGCACGGTGCTGAAGACGATCGCCGTGGGCAAGCGGCCGCGCGGCGTGACGGCCAGCGCCGACGGCACGCGCGTGTACGTCGCCAACTCCAACAGCGATTCGCTGAGCGTCATCGATGCGAGCGCGCTCACGGTGCTCGCCTCGATGCCGGCCGGACGCGACCCCGAAGGCCTCACCCTGACGCGCGACGGCGCGCATCTGTACGCCGTCAACGAGAACGATGCAGCCGTGACAGTCATCGACGTCGCGTCGTCTCGGATCGTCAAGACGATCGCGGTCGGCACCGAGCCCGAGACCGCAGTTGCCTCGCCGGACGGTCGCTGGATCGCGGTCAGCAACGAGACGTCGAACGACATCTCCCTGATCGACGCCGCGGGGCACGTTATGGTCAAGAAGATCGCCGTGCCCAAAAATCCGCGCGGCATGCGGTTCACCGCCGATTCACGACGGCTGTTCGTCGCCAGCGAGCAGGCGCACGTCGTGTCCGTGGTGAACGTCGACACGGGCAGCGTCGAGAAGTCGGTGGCGACCGGTGGGCAGCGCCCGGTCGACGTCATGCTGAGTTTTGACGGCACGCGCGCGTGGGTATCGCACGGCGCGTCCGGCGACGTGCGCGTGCTCGATGCCGCCACGCTCGACGTGCAGGCCACGATTTCCGTCGGGCCGCGCGCGTGGTGGACGGCGCTCACACCCGACGGTCGCCGTCTCTACGTGACGGTCGGACGGGCCGGCGAGGTCGCGGTGATCGATACGGTTGCGCGCCGTGTGGTGGCACGCATCCCCGCCGGCACGCTGCCGTGGGGCATCGCGATCGTCGACGTGCCGTGAGGCGCTAGAACTCCCGCGTTCGCGCGCGCGCCGGACAGCGTTGGGAGTGCGTCATGCAGCGGTGAGGCTCACGGGGTGGGCGCGCTCTCACGGGGCGGGCGCGCTCTCACGGGGCGGGCGCGCTCTCACGGGGCGGGCGCGCTCTCACGGGGCGGGGCGCGCTCTCACGGGGCGGGCGCGCTCTCACGGGGCGGGCGCGCTCTCGAAGCCGAGCTGTCGCAGCGCCGCGCACGCCTGGCCGCGGTGCTCGCTGGTGGAGAGTTGCGTCGTCCCGCGCTCGAGCTCTCGCAGACGGTATGCGCACGCGGTCTCTTGCCAGACCCGGGCCTGCTGGCGCTGCTCGTAGCCCCACCCCACCGGCAGCACAATAGCGGCAATCAGCACGGCAACACCGATCACGGCGAACAGCCGCGCTCGAGCTCGGGAATGAAGAAGCGCATATGTGCCTCCGCGTGGTGTTCAGACGCGCGACGGTCCGTGAAAGTTTCACGAATCGTTCTCGCCGTCAACCGTCGTTGCGGCCGTCAACCGTCGTTGCGGCGGTCAACGTTCGTTGCCGCCGTGAACCTGTCAAATCGGCCGACAGGACCGGCGCACGGACCTAGAGTCGGCGTCGTGCATCGCGACGCGCGACTGCTCGTGTGCGGGGGTGGTTGTGCCGGCTATCTCTCGCCGGCACGCTCTGTCGCGCGCTTCGGCGCCGCGCTCAGCCCCGGCCGGCGGGATCGCGCTCCTGCGCGTGCATGAGCGCCTCGAACCGAGCGATCAGCGCGCCGACGCTCTGCTCGGCCTGGGCGAGAATCGCCGCCGCGTCCTTCCGAAACGTCGCGTCGGCGGCGCGCAGCATGTGAAGCTCGGCGGCAAGCCGCTCTACCTCGTGACGCAGCCGGTCGTTCTCGGCGCGCAGCCGACCCGCGTCATCGCGTAGCGCGTTGCTCTCGCGCGCGCCCGCGAGGACGCGCTGGTGCAGCTCAGCGTAGGATTCGACACGCTGCCGAGCGACGAGCGTCGGGTACACGCTGAGATCGTCCCACGGTGTCGTTGGGCGGCGGCGCTCCGCCCGGCGCCGATCGACCGCGCGCGACGCGACCGAGGTGCGCCGCTCGCAGCATCGCCGATCGACGATCACGTCGATGCGCGCGTCGCCCTGCAGCCGCTCCGTGACTCGGGCAAGAATGTCGGGGCGATCGCGGGCGACGACGAAGAAGTACCGCACGGTCGGCCCGGTCGCGCCGGTGATCGTGTCTCTCGCGGCCATCGGATTCGGACCATACCATGCGGCACGATACCTCGCGCGTCGATCGGTTTCGCCAGTCGATTGATTCCTAGCCGTCGGTGCTGACATCGGTGGATGACAATGGACCAGACGCCTCGGCCTCGGGGTGACCACCGCGGCCGCTTCCGCCCTTTTAGGTGAAATTTAGCTCTGGCACGGGCGTTGCTCCCCTATGCCCGCGATGAACGCCGAACAGCGAAAGCCACGAATCCTCGTCGTCGACGACGAGCCGGAAGTCCGGGCGTTCGTGACGGACGCGCTGGCCGTGTTCGGTTATGAAACCATCGGCGCCGGCAATGCCGAGGAAGCGTTCGCCGCCGCGGCCGGGACGTCGTTCGATCTCGTGTTGAGCGATCTGCGGCTGCCAGGACTGCGCGGGTGTGATTTCGTCGCGAAGCTCCACCAGCTCGCGCCGAGCATGCCCGTGATCATGCTTACGGGATCGTCGCCGGACGACGCGGATCTTCGCCGCGTGTCCGAGGCCGGCATCCTCGTGCTGCACAAGCCGGTGCAGCTAGCGCAGCTCCAGACGGCGCTCGGTCACGCGCTGCGCGGGAGAGCAGCGTGAGCATGCACATGGCGACGACCGTCGCGTTTCACGCGGTCGAGGGCCCGAATCGATGGTGCATCGACGTCGTCGCCGACGGCATCCTCGTCGGCCACATCTATCGCAGCGGTGACGCCTACCGCTACTTCGAGGGCGTGTGCAACGAGGTCATCTGGTCGTACGCCGATCCCGACCTCGCGCGCCTGCAGGCGCGTATCCGCACGACGATCATCGCCACGCCCGCCGTGGCGCGCTTGCGCACGGCCCACGCCGGCGCCTGACGCAGCTAGCCCGGCGCCTGAGGGAGCTAGCCCGGCGCCTGAGGCAGCTCGAGCTGACCGTCGGCTCGCGGCGCCTGGGACGCGCGGCGACGCCCGGGCGACCGGCCCACCCGCGGCGGTGGAAACCGCACGCCGAGCTCGTGCGCCAGCACCTGGAACAACATCTCGGGCTGCGGCAGCCCCGCGAGCCGATGTCGCCCGACGCTACGAAACCGCACGCCCGTCGGCGGTGATGCCGCCACGGCCGCGCGGGTCGCGGCGGAGACGAGGATCTGCCCGCCGTGCCCGGCGGCACACACGCGCGCGGTGACGTGCACCGCCAGGCCGATGTAGCCGACGTCGGTGAGCGTCGGCCGGCCGCTGTGCATCCCGATACGCACCCGCACGTCGGCGCCGTCGGCGCGGGCCTCGCGCGCCGCACGGCGGTCGAGCGCGCGCTGGATCGCGACGGCGGCCTCGATGGCCGCGCCCGCCCGCTCGAACACGGCGAAGAACTCGTCGGCGCGCGCGTCGATCTCGCGCCCACCCGCGCGCAGCACGGCTGCGCGCACGATCGCCCTGACGTCGTTCAGCACGGCGCCGTAGCGGTCGCCCAGGCGGCGCAGCAGCAGCGTCGAGCCCTCGATATCCGTCATCAGGAACGTGAGGAAGCCGGTCGGCAGGGTCGTCGCCTCCGTCGCCGTCGCGGCGATCTGTCCGCGCAACCGATCGCGCTCGACGACGGATCGCACCGCCTCCAGCACCGTCTTCGTCAGCTCGCGGTCGGCCAGCCGTTGACGGGCGTGCACGAGCGCCGTCATCGGACGTCCCTGGCGCTCGAGGTACGTGACCGCACGCGCAGCGCCTTCCGCGGGCAGCGGCACCGGCGTGCCGCGCCCATCCAGATAGGCGCCGGCCGCATCCGACCAGTGCAGCACGACGAGGGTCGGGTCACGCAGCACCGTCCGCAGCCGCTGCTCGAGCTCGCCGGCTGCGGGATTGCGCCCGAGCTCGATCACGAGCCGACCCACGGTGGCGTGACGTTCCTCGGACCGCAGCTGACCGGTGATGAAGCCGACCGGCACGATGCGGTATTTCTTCGCCGCGTTCAGCAGGCGGCGCCGCGCGCGCTCACGCGCCTCGTCGCTCTCGAACGCGACCTGATTGAACCGCGCGAGCGCGTTGCGTACGTGCGCCTTGTCGTGGATCGGCAGACGGCGACGCCCGCGCGCATCGATATACGCGAAGGCGCGATCGGGGAGGCGGGCGCGGCGGGTGCCCTTGAGCCGAGCCATCGCTCGGACGATAACGCGCCTGACGCGTGCGCGCCACGCCGGGATGAGCGGGGTGACGCGCTACCATGCAGACGATGGCAAAGGCCCGGGAGGCGGAGCTGCACGTGGCGGGGCGCGAGGTGACGATCACCAACCCCGACAAGGTGTTCTTTCCGCGCGCGGGGCACACGAAGCTCGACCTCGCGCGCTACTACGCCGCGGTGGCGGACGCCGCGCTCCGCGGCATCGCGGGCCGGCCAATCGTGCTGAAGCGGTACGTCGACGGGGCAGAGGGCGAGCCGTTTTTTCAGAAACGCGCACCCGAGCGGCATCCCGACTGGATCGAGACGGTGGAGCTGCGCTTCCCTTCGGGTCGGACGGCGCGCGAGATCGTCGTTCGCGACGCGGCGCAGCTCTTGTGGATTGTCAATCTCGGCTGCATCGATCTCAATCCACACCCTGTCCGCGCCGACGACCTCGAGCACCCCGACGAGCTGCGCGTCGATCTCGATCCGGGACCGGGTGTCGCGTGGGATGACGTGCGGGGCGTGACACTGCTCGTGCGCGACGTGCTCGAGGAGCACACGCTCCGCGGCTGGCCGAAGACGTCGGGGTCGCGCGGCATGCACGTGAACGTCCGCATCGAGCGCCGCTGGACCTTCGACGAGGTTCGGCGTGCCGCGCTCGCGCTCGCGCGCGAGGTCGAGCGTCGCGCCCCCGATCGTGCCAGCAGCAAATGGTGGAAGGAGGAACGCCGCGGCGTCTTCCTCGACTACAACCAGAACGCGAAGGATCGCACGGTGGCGTCCGCGTGGTCCGTGCGTCCGACGCCCGAGGCGCGCGTGTCGATGCCACTCGACTGGAGTGAGATCGCCGCGTGCGACCCGGCCGCGTTCACGCTCGTGACCGCGCCGGCTCGACTCGAGGCGCGCGGCGACGCCGCGGCCGGGATCGACGCCGCGGTCGGCTCACTGGAGTCGCTGCTTGCGCTGTCGGCGTCTCAGGAGGCCGCCGGCCTCGGCGATGCGCCGTGGCCGCCGCATTACCGTAAGCAGCACGGCGAGCCGCCGCGCGTGGCGCCGTCACGACAACGGACGACCGGCGCGCGCCGCCGCTCGACGCAGCCGCTGATCACGGTGGCGAAGGCTGCGCACGCGCGGGACGCGCTGGCCGGCCTGGAGCGGTGGAAGGCGCGCCATCCGGACGCGGCCGCGCGGCTGCACGCCGACGACGTGCTGATCGATTCCATGCGCGGGCGCTCGACCACGTGGACGCGCATTCGCCTGAACCTGCGCCACGTACCGGAGACCGAGCGTCCGGCCGAGGAGCCGCCCGATCCGGACTATGACCCGTGGTCCGCGCCGGCGCGCACGCGCGCGCCGAACACGCGCGCCAGCTCGTAGGCGGGCGTCACCTCGAGCTGATCGTAGCGGCACTCGCGCGGCCGCTTGTCGGGCCGCCATCGAACAAAGTGGGCGGCGTGGCGAAATCGCGTTCCCTGCATGTGGTCGTACGCGACCTCACACACCCGCTCGGGGCGCAGAGGCTCCCAGCTGAGATCCTTGCCGCGATTCCACCGACTCGTCCCGCCCGGCACGCGCTGGCCCCTCGCCGGCGCCTCCCCGTGCGCGTCCGCCCAGTCGCGCCACGGATGATCGTCGAGCGAGTGCTCGCGCAGCGGCGCCAGCTCGGTGACGAGCTGCTTGCGCATTTCGGTGGTGAACGCGGCCGTGACGCCGACGTGGTGCAGCGTGCCGCCATCGTCGTAGAGCCCGAGCAGGAGCGAGCCTACCATCGTGCCGGCGCCCTGCTTGTGCCAGCGAAAGCCCGCCACGACGCAGTCGGCGGTGCGCTGGTGCTTCACTTTGATCATCGTGCGCTCGCCGGCGCGATACGGCGCGTCGACACGCTTGGCCATCACGCCGTCGAGGCCGGCCCCCTCGAAACGACGGAACCAGTCCTCGGCCAGTGCGCGATCGCGTGTCGCGGGCGAGACATGCACCGATGGGACGGCGTCCGCGAGCGCTCGCTCGAGTCGCTCGCGCCGTTCCGCTAGCGGGGCATCGCGCAGGTCGTCATCACCGATCGCGAGCAGGTCCCAGGCCACGAACGACGCCGGCGACTGCTCGGCAAGCAGCTTCACGCGCGAGGCGGCCGGATGAATGCGGAGCAGCAGCGCCTCGAAGTCCAGTCCGTGCGCGCCGACGATGACGATCTCGCCGTCGACGACGCAGCGGTCGGGCAGGGCGCGGGCGAGCGGCGCGACGAGCTCGGGGAAATAACGGTTCATCGACTTCTCGTCGCGGCTCTGCAGCAGGAGCGTGTCGCCGTCGCGAAAGACGAGCGTGCGAAAGCCGTCCCACTTCGGCTCGAATTGCCAGCCCACCCCGTCGGGCAGACGGGCCGCAGCGGTCGACAGCATGGGCGCAATCGGAGGCGCAAACGGCAGACGCATGCGTTCGACCGCCGCGGCGCGCGACCGGATCAGTCGGGGTCGCGTCGTGTCGTCTTCATGCGCTCCCACATCACCTGCGACGCTTGCCGTGCGATTTCCGTGCGTCGCTCCGGCGACAGTGATTGCGCACGCGCGATTCCGCCCAGACGCGCTTCGGGCGGTCCCGTACCGACGCCGTTGCGGAACCGCTCCCACCGCGCGGCCGCAGCCCTGCGCGCGATCTCGCTGCGCCGTTCCCGCGAGAGCTTGGCGGCACGCGCCAGCCCGCCGAGCGTGCCGCGCGGCGGCCGAGTCGGCTCCGGATCCGACAGCGGTGCGCTCCTGACGAAGTCATTCGCAAGCTGTTGGGTGTCTTCGCCATCGGGCGTGCTGCCGAGCGCGTCGCTCGCGCCGAGCACCGGACGGATTCGGTGCATGCGATACGACACGAGCAGATCGCGCGTAACGTTCAGCAGCCGTTCCGATCGGGCGATAGCGCGCCGGCTCGCCGCCAGGTGGTAGGCGCCATCGTCGAGCAGTTTCGTTGTCCGAGACAGCGAATCGTTACCGGAATACGTAAGTCGCATACTTCAGTATGCCCCCCGCGGCAAGCCGCGTTGGCTCGGGGACCATGAGGCTGACATTCCCCGTCATTGAGCGTGCCGAATTGCTCGACGATACCAGCAATACCTCCGTTATTTCAGTGGGTTATATATGGTATCGCGGTTGCTAAATGCAGTCCTCCATGAAGCGCGCGGTCAAGGCGGTCGTGTTCCTGAGCCTGCTTGCCGTTTCGACGGTCGCCTGGTATTCGGGCGGGCCGCTGGGGCTCGAGAATCGGATGGTCAGGCTCGCCAATCACCCGGAAGCGCGGACCGCATTTCAGGATCCAGAGAGCGGACGCAGCGACGCAATGGTGACGCTGATCTCGTTTGCCGTGCTCACGCCGGTCGCGGCGGCCATCGCGGCGACGATCGTCATCTTCGCCATCAAGGCGTTCGAAACCGTACTCGCCGTCGTTCGGCTGCCCGCGTGGCTCTCGGCGCCGATCGTTATCGCCGCCGTCGTTGCAGGCATCTATGCGACGACCGAGCTATGGGTGCCGAATTCGCTCTATGCCGCGGGAATGGTCTCGCGCGCGTATCTCGTCTATTCGTACGGCGCCGTCCCAATCTTCCACTAACTCCGTCCTGACGCCCGCACGAGTACCGGCAGCGCGGGCGGCCACTGCGCGCGGAAGCTCGCATCGACGCAGCGTCGAGCGCAGCCGATCGCGGCGGGGTCATCGAATGCCGAGCACGCCAGCACACAGCCGCGCTGCATCACGACTTCGACGTCACGGTCCGCCCCCGCGCACCAGAACACGTGGCGTACAGCACGCTGCCGATACCATGCGACCAGCGCGGCCAACACCACGACGCTCACGATGAGCCAGGCCGTCAGCATGCTGCCACCCGACGTAACGTCGACGCGCTCGACATCCAGGTACGGCACGGGTTCCCACGCGCTGAACCAGTCCATTGCTCGCCTCCTGGCGACGAGACGAGTGCATCAATCGCGCCCTCGCCAACAGCTGCAAAATTCGCTGTTTGCCGCGATCGCCACCGCGCGACGACTGGCCCGACAGCGCCCCAGGCGGACACCGGGTGTGGCGTGAGCGCCTCAGCCGCCGGCGATGACCTCGTCCACCGCCGTCGCAAATGCCTCGACCGCGAACGGCTTAGGGAGATAACGGGCCGCGCCGGCAGCTCGCGCCGCCAGCTGGCCCGGCTCGGATGCCCGCCCCGTCATCACCACGGCCGGAACGCGCGGCTGCATCGCGTGGGCCACGCGCACGACATCGAGACCGTCGCCATCCGGTAAGCTGACATCGCAGACGAGCAACGCGGGTTTCGCCTCCGCACGCAGAACCGCGAGCGCGGCTTCCCGCGAACTGGCGGTGATGACGCCGTGTCCGCGCCTGCGGAGCAGTCGCGCGCACGTCACGGCGAGATCGGGCTCGTCTTCAACAACGAGAATCATCAACCGGCTCCCACGTGGTCGATGGGCAACGCGGGTGCCACGCCGACGCGACACGAAAACGCGCGGTTGCAAACGAGGGCGCGACGTTCGATGCGGCGCGAGTGCCGCAGCTGGGGCGCCGCGTCCCGCGATCACGCGGGCTCAGCGAATGCCGTGCTTGCTGACGAGCCGGTGGAACGTCTTGCGATCGACTCCGGCGGTCTTCGCGGCGGCGGAGATGTTGCCGTGATGCCGCTCGAGCAGCTGGCGCAGATACGACGCCTCGAGCACCCCCATCCACTGCTCCTTGGCGTCCTTGAGCGGCAGCGAGGTGGCATCGAGCGCGGCGTCCGCGGGCACACCGGACGCGGGACGTCCGCCACCGACGACGTGCTCGGGGAGGTCGGAGCGCACGATCGCCTCGCCTTCGGCGAGCGCACACGCCCGCTCGATGACGTTCTGCAGCTCGCGCACGTTGCCGGGCCAGCGATACGCCTCGAGCGCGGCCATGGCGTCCGTGTCGCAGGCGTGCACGCGCGCCTGCCCGTAACGCCGCAGGAACGCGTTCACGAGCAACGGAATGTCGCCGGTCCGCTCGCGCAGCGGCGGCAGCCGAATCTCGATCACGTTGATGCGGTAGTAGAGCTCTTCGCGGAACGTACCCTTGACGATGGCGTCGCGAATGTCACGATTCGTCGCCGACACGATGCGCACGTCGACGTTCACGAGATCGGTGCCGCCGACGCGCCGGATCTGGCGCTCCTGGAGCGCGCGCAGCAGCTTCGACTGCAGACCGAGCGGTAGCTCGCCGATTTCGTCGAGAAACAGCGTGCCGCCGTCGGCGAGCTCCATCAGCCCGGGCTTGGCGCGCACGGCGCCGGTGAACGCGCCCTTCTCGTGCCCGAACAGCTCGGACTCCAGCAGGTTCTCGGGCAGCGCCGCGCAGTCGACCGGAATGAACGCGTGCGGCGCGCGTGGGCTGTTGGCGTGAATCGCGCGCGCGATCAGCTCCTTGCCCGTCCCCGACTCGCCGAGCACGAGAATGTTCGCCTCCGAGCGCGCCGCCTTCTTGACGAGCTCGAAAACCTGCGCCATGGCCGCGCTGCGTCCGATGACATTGTCGAGACCGAGCGCCGCCGCGAGCTGCGCGCGGAGGTTGCGGTTCTCGACGCCCAGCGCGCGCTGCCGGAGCGCGCGCTCGACGTCGACAGTGAGATCGTCGACGGAAAAGTTCTTCGGCAGATAGTCGAACGCGCCGGCCTTGATCGCGGCCACCGCCGATTCGATGCTGCCGAAGGCGGTGATCATGATGACCGGCAGCGTCGGATCGACCTCGTGCGCACGGCGCATGAGCTCCATGCCGTCCATCTCGGGCATCTTGAGATCGGTGAGCAGCACGTCCGGATGCTCGGATTCGACGAGCGTCAGGGCACGCTCGGGATCGGTCGTCGCGAGCACGCGATACCCGGCGCGGCGCAGGATTCGCGTGCAGTTTTCGACCATGTCCGGCTCGTCGTCGACGATGAGAATCCGCCGGTCGCCCATCGCCGACGAGCGTATCACCTTGGAACCTACATAGCCGCTATGTAGGTGCGGCGCCGCCGCCCCACGGTGAGGCCTACCGGCCTCACGGTGGCCGTCGAGCGTGCGGCATAAGTCGCCGTCCCGCCTGGTGTCCGGCGCGGCATCGAGGATGCAGCTCATCCAGGCATGGTCGCACCAGTCGCGCGGCAGGCGGCATCGGAAAGGGCCAGACGGATCCTGCATCCGACCGATTTTTCGTCGGCCGCGGACCCGGCGTTCGAGTACGCGCTCGACGTCGCCCGCCGTCATAGCGCCGTGCTGATCATGCTGCACGTCATCGAGCCGATCTCGGCGTTCGCCGACGAGGCGTATGTCGCGCTCAAGCATGCCGGTCCTGAGGCGGCGGAGACGGCGGCTCGCACGCATTTCGACCGCCTTCTAGCACGGGCGAAGGCCGCCGACATCCCCGGCGCGGACTTGCTGCGGTATGGGCGCGCCGCCGAGGAGATCGTCCTCGCCGCGGAGAGCGAGCGTGCGGATCTGATCGTGATGGGTACGCACGGACACCGGGGGTTGCGACGGCTCGTGCTCGGCAGCGTCGCGCAGCAGGTGGTCGCGAATGCGCCGTGCCCCGTTGTGACCGTCCGCATGAAACCCGAGCACGCGGGGGATCAGCCATGAGCGGTGTGAAACGCGTCATGTTCGCCACCGACGGCTCCGAAGATGCGACGAAGGCGCTCGGCTGGCTGGCTGACTTCCCGCTGCCGGCCGACACCGAGATCGAGGTCGTGAACGCGGTTCGGCTGCCGTTCCCGATGGACGCGGTCGTTACGCTCGGATGGAAGGAGTTCCTCGCCGAAAGCGAGCGCGTGGTGGCCGAGGCGCAGGCGCGGCTGCAGACGCGATGGTCGACGGTCACCGGGCGCGTCCTCGAAGGCGATCCGCGCGAGGCGATCGTCGACGCGGCCACCAAGGCCGGATCCGATCTGATCGTGCTCGGCGCGCGTGGCCTGGGCGGCGTCGCGTCGTTTCTGCTCGGCAGCGTCTCGCTCGGGATCACGCGCCGGGCACCGTGTCCCGTCCTCGTCTGCCGCGCGGCGCCGCGTCCGGTGCGCACGGTGACGATCGGTGTCGACGGCTCCGCGGATGCGCAGGCCGCCGTCGACTACTTCAGCGCGCTGCCGCTGCCATCCGATGTGCGTGTCAGGCTCGTCGGTGCCGTGGAGCCGCTGCACTACCCGAGCTCGGCCCCCGGCTTCATCGGAGCCACGCTACGGGCGGCAATGCAGGATGCGGAGAACGAGCGGCGCCAGCATTTGGAACGGGCGCTGGCGCCGCTCGCGGGCGCATTGCGGGCGCGCGTGCGCAGCATCGTGACGATGACGCCGACGGGCGCGCCGGCCGCCTCGATTCTGCGCGAGGCGCGCACCGACGACAGCGACCTCATCGTCGTCGGTGCCCGCGGCCTCGGCACGCTCGAGCGGATGGCGCTGGGTAGCGTGTCGGAGGCCGTGCTCCGCCACGCCACGTGCCCGGTGCTCGTGGTGCGGCCCCGCGGATAACAGGCAGGACTACGGCGCGGCGACGGGAAACGTCAGAACGAACCGGGTGCCGGCGCCCGGTCGCGAGTCGACCTCGACCGTGGCGTTGTGGTCGTTCAGGATGCCGTAGGTGACCGAGAGGCCGAGCCCCGTCCCTGCCGGCTTGGTGGTAAAGAACGGCTCGAAGATGTGCGACAGGTGCTCGGGCGGAATACCGGGGCCGGTGTCCGCAACGACGAGCCGGATTCGCCCCGCCTCGTGTGCGGTTGTGATCGTGATGTCGCCGCCCGTGGGCATCGCCTGCGCCGCATTCGTCACGAGATTGAGCACGACCTGCTGCAGCGCGTTCGCCTGACCCAGGACCGGCGGGATCGGCGACGACAGCTCCTGATGCACGCGGACGCCCTGGCGCTCGTACTGCCGGCCGACGAGCACCAGTACCGCCGTGACGACCTCGTTGAGATCGAGCACGGTGTGGTGCTGTGGGCCCTGTCGCGCGAACGCGAGCAGACTGTTCGTGATGCTCGCCACGCGCTGCGCGTGGCGGTGCAGCACCTTCAGGTCGTCGACGACTTCGGCGGGCAGCTTGTTGGCGTCGGCATCCATCAGCATCAGCTCGATGCGCGTCGTCATCACCCCGATCGGATTGTTCACCTCGTGCGCCAGACCGGCGGAGAGCTGCCCCAGCGAGGTCAGGCGCTCCGTCTGCCGGCTGGCGCGCTCCATCGCGCGGCGGCGCGTGATGTCGGTGACGAACGCGAGCGCACGCAGGCCTTCGTCGCTCTGCACGTAGCTCAGGGAGATCTCGACGGGGAAATCGGTGCCGTCGGCACGCCGCGCGAGCAGCTCGAGGCCGCGCCCCATCGGGCGGACGTGCGGATCACGGAAGTACGTCGCGCGGTGCTCGACGTGGCGGTCGCGGAGGCGGTCGGGCAGCAGACGCTCGATCGATTGGCCGACGAGCTGCTCGCGCGGCGTGCCGAACATCACTTCCGTCTGTCGATTGACGGAGAGGATCGTGCCGCGCTCGTCGGAGATGACGATGCCCTGCCCGGCCGCTTCGAGCACCGCCCGAGCTTGCGCCTCGCTGCGACGCAGCGCCTCTTCGGCGCGCGTACGCTCGGTGATGTCGTCGACGAACGCGACGTACAGCACGCCCTCGGGCGCGCGTGTGTGGCTGAGATGAATCTCGATCGGAAAGCGGCTGCCGTCTTTACGCTGGCCGGCCAGCCCGAGCCCGGCGCCCATGTGACGCTCCCGAGGATCGGCCGCATAGCGGGCGCGGTGCGCGACATGCGCGGTGCGAGCCTCCGCGGGGACGAGCACCTCGACCGGCTGTCCGAGGAGCTCGGCGCGTGAATACCCGAACATCGCCTCGAGACGCGCGTTGACGAGCCGGATCTTTCCCGCCTCGTCGACCGCGACGATCCCCTGCGAAGCCGACTCGAGCAGCGCCCAGAACGTCGATGAGGTCTCGTGCAAGTCTTCGTGCTCGGCCACGCCGCGATGATAGCTCACGCGGTCCGCACGCCGGGGCACCGGGCCCGCCGTTACCGGAGCGACGCGAGATATTTCGCGAGCGCGCGGATCTCGTCCTCGCTGAGATTCAGCCGCGGCATGTGCGCGCTCGGCTTCTGGCTGGCGGGATCGCGGAGCCATTTCGCCAGATCCGCTTCCGTGTACTTGCTGCCGATGTGCGAGAGGTCGTACGCGATCGGGGTGCCGGCCACGCCCAGCCGGTGGCAGCCATAGCATCCCTGTGTGAAGAACACTTGCCGTCCCGCCTCGCCGGCATCGCCCGTCGATTGCGCGGCGGCGGAGGTCACGAGCACCTGCGCGGCTGCGGGGGTGACGAGCAACAGCCAGCCAGCAACGGCAACGGTCATCGTCTTGGACATCGGCCTCTCCCCCTCGGCGGCCGCGCAGATCGCCGTGGTCGCTTCCGCGCGACCGTGCCGGCCGTTTGGATCACGGAACCAAGCATGCCACGACCGCCGAAGCCGGATCGCCGCAGCTTGGCCAGCGCCTGTGCCTCGATCTGGCGGATGCGCTCGCGGGTGACCGCGTACCGCGCGCCGATCTCGTCGAGTGTCTGCCGACGACCGTCGCCAAGTCCGAATCGCGAGCGCACGATGTCGCGCTCGCGTGGCGTGAGTCGATCGAGCAGTCGATGGAGCGCGGCCGTCCGATCCGCCTCGAGCAGCCGGTGCACGGGTGACGTCGCGGTGGGGTCCTCGACGAAGTCCTTGAGCGTCGTCGTCTTGTCGTCCCGGACGGGTGCATCGAGCGACGTGGGCTGCCGCGTCGCGTCCATCAGCAGCTGCACCTTCGCAGACGGCACATGCAGGCGTTGCGCGAGCTCGACGATCGTCGGCTCGCGATCGAGCTGGGCGAACGCGTCCGCCCGGCATCGCGATAGCTTCCTCAGCATCCCAAGCATGTGCGCGGGGATTCTGATCGTCCGGCCCCGGTCCGCGAGCGCGCGGCCGATCGCCTGGCGGATCCACCACGTCGCATACGTCGAGAACCTGAATCCGCGGCGGTACTCAAACTTGTCGACCGCGCGGAGCAGACCGACGTTGCCGTCCTGGATCAGGTCCTCGATCGGCATTCCGCTTCGCGCGTAACGCTTGGCGATGGACACCACGAGGCGGAGATTCGCCTGCGCCAGCGCGTGCCGGGCGTCGCGCAGCGCTGCCTCCGCACGGTCCAGGGCGCGGCGATCCCGAGGAGCGGCCGCGATCGTTCGCCGCGCCTCTTCGATCCGCCGGCCGAGCTCGCGCTCCTGTTGCGGCGTCAGGAGCGCGACCCGGCCGATCTCGCGAAAATACGGTGCCGTTGCGCTCATGCCGCGACATCGAACAGCGCCGTCACGTCCGACGGATCGAACAAGCAGTCGTCCATCATGCAACGGGCGAAGCGAATGAGCGCCGTGCGCACCGCCATGGGGAGCGTCGGATACCAGCGCGGGTTGGCGAGCACGAGCGCGCGAAAGGCCAAGAACGGCGGCATGACTTTGCAAAGCTCGCCGTCGCCCGAGGCCTTCAAGTATGTCTCGAGAAACACGCGGAACAGCGTGAGGAACGGCTCGACGTCGCCCGTCGCGACGCGTCGACGCAGACCGAAAAACAAATAGTTGATCGCGAGCGCCGCCACGTCGTCCGCGGGCTCGCCCCACTCGCCACGGCTGCGATCGAGCACCGAGAAGTCCGTGCCGTCGCGGAACAGCAGATTCCATGGATGGAAGTCGCCGTGCACACGTGAGAGCCGCCCGGCCCGCTCGCGCAGCCGCCAGCGCCAGCCGACGGCCGCGCGCTCGATGGCTTCGCAGGCCTCGCGCGGCAGCGGCGCAAAGGGATGCGGATAGCTGTCGAGAATGCCCATCAGGCACTCGCCGTGGCCCACGAGCTCGCGGATCCGACGCTGCCACAGCGTGGGCTCGTCGTGCTTGTCGCGGTGCACGTCGGCGAGGAAGCGGGCGAGGGTCTCCGCGCGAGCGAGGTCAACCTCCTGCAGGTCTCCATCGAGTAGGCGCTCGAGGTCGCGCCAGTACGGCTGCCCGGCCGCTTTCTCGACGACCTGAAAGAACTCTTGCGCGTCGCCGGCGGAGGCGAGCTCGCCGGAGGCGCGCGCGAAGCCGACGTCGAGGCTCCGCACGTGACGCGGAAAGTCGTTGTACGCGACGTGGGCGTAGAGCGCCTGCCACGCGCGGTCGGCGGCGTAGTCGTGGCCGAAGCCCTGGACCGGCTTCGAGCGCGAGATGACGAGCTCCCGCGTAGCGCTACCGACGCGGCAGCGCACGGCGAGCGGAATGCCGTAGCCAAAGCGCTTGACGTCGCTGCCCTGCGGCTCGCCGAGCGCGCCGACGTCGAGAACTTCGACGGGCTGGCCAAACAGGTGCGTGAGATACGGCGCCAGGCCGGCGGCGTCCACGGTTACATCCTCCCCGGTTGCCGCTCGGCGCTCACTCGACTTCGAGCAAGTCGCGGACGGCCTCCAGCACATCGATGTAGCTGACGATGCCGACGAGCTCTCGCGTCTCCCTGTCGACGACCGGGACGGCGCCGATGCGATTCTCGACGAGCAGATCGACGACTTCGCCGAGGTCGTCGTCCGGATCGACGTCGATGACGTCGGGGCTCATCACCTTGGCAACCGGCGTGGCGAGCGCACGGCGAAGACCGTCGGCGCCCTCGCTCGTGAGCACGCCCGCCATGTCGAAGTGCGCGAGGTCGCGATCGCTCAGCATGCCGACGAGCACGCCTCGCTCGAGGACCGGAATGTGCCGGATGCCGCGCTCACGCATGAGATCCCAGACCTCGGCCACGCTGACCTCGGGTGACACCGTCACCGGATTCGGGCTCATGACCTCCTGAACGCGCATCGGCCCCTCCTTCGCCACCTCGTTCGGCCCCGCTCTCGGTCGTAACGGTTGGCTGCAACGGAAGTGCCACGGCTGCGCGGCACAGAGACGGCGAATTCGCGGCGATTTCAGCGGTGGTGGCATCGACCGAAGCCGCGACGTGGGGCAGTCGTGGGACAGTGGGAAGCGGATGTCCCGTGTCGCGCCGCCCGCCTCCCGCGGACGCACGCGTAAGTCCCCGATCCGCCGGCCGTCGCGTTCGGCACCGGCGTTGCTGCATCATCGAGCCATGACAGACTCCAGCGTGCGCTCACGTCGATCGCCGGTCATCACCCTCGAAATCGCGGGAGCCACTGTTGCGACGCCGCTTCGCGCCCGTATCGCGCGCCGCATGCGACGCGCCCTCGTCGGCGTGCGGACGAGTCCGGTCCGTGTGCATGTCAGCTTCGCCGACGTCAACGGGCCGAAGGGCGGCCCCGACGTGCGCTGCGCCATCGACGTGCGAATTCCGCGCACGGCGCCGCTGCACGCGGAGGCGTTGGCCGAGCGCGACGTGCTGGCGTTCGAGCTCAGCGCGGACGCGATGACCCGGCGAATCGCCGCGCGCCTGCTGCGGCGGCAGGACGCTGCGCGGCGGCCGAAGAAGTACTACGCGGCCCGTCGACTGCTCTGATCCAGCGCTCGGCCCGCGCCGGCGGACACGCGCGCTCAGTCCCGCGCGCCCGGCAGCGGACCGGGTAGCGGTCGCTTGACGCGCACGCGCGCATCGACCACGACCGCTCCGCGCTCGGCCACGATCACGGGGTTCAGGTCGAGCTCGACCACGGCCGGCAGGTCGTCGGCGAGCATGGCGACGCGGAGCACGATGTTCTCGACCGCGGCGGCGTCGTACGGCGGCGCGCCCCGGAAGCCCGTGAGCAGCGGATAGCTCTTGAGGCTTCGCACCATTTCGGACGCATCCTCGACCGTGAGCGGCGTGAGCCGGATCGCGACGTCCTTCAGAAGCTCAACAAGCGTTCCTCCGGCGCCGCAGACGACGAGCGAGCCGAACTGGGGATCCTCTGCAATGCCGACGAGCATCTCGACACCGCTCGGAACCATTCGTTGAACAATGAACCCGGTCGGCTCGTGTCCCGCGCCGCGCAGACGGCCGACCATCGCCTCGGCGGCGTTTCGCACGGCGTCGGCGTCCGCCAAGCCAAGGCGCACCGCGCCCGCTTCGGTCTTGTGCACGAGTCCCGGCGCAATCGCCTTGAGCGCGACGCTCGCGCCGATCTCGCGCGCCGCCGCCACGGCCTGCTCGACGTCGGGCACGGTCCGCGTCTCGACCATCGGCACGCCGTAGCAGGTGAGCAGCGCGCTCACCTCGTCGGCGGGAAGCCAGCCCTCGCCGCGGCCAAGCGCGCGGGCGACGAGCGCCGCGGCCTCATCACGCCGAGTGTCGGCGAATTCCGGCCGCGTGCCCTCGGGGCGCCTACGCCACTCGCCGTACCGCGCCGCGCGCGCGAGCGCGATCGCCGCGTTTTCGGGAAACGGATACGACGGGATGCCGACCTCGGGGGCGCGCAGCGCGTCCGGGACGCCGGCCGCCGACATGAAGACGGTGAGAACGGGCTTGTCCGGACGCTTGCGCTTTGCGGCGAGCGCGCCGGCGACGATCGCACGTGCCACGTCCTCCGGTCGCGTGACGACGGGCGGGATGTAGATGACCACGACCGCATCGACATTCGGGTCGCTCCCGACGATGTCGATCGTCCGCTCGTACTGATCCGCCGTCGCGGCCGCGATCATATCGACGGGATTGGTCACGCTCGCCTGCGGCGACAGCAGCGTGCGCAACAGCTTCTGCGAGGCGGGGCTGAGCTCGGGGACTTCGAGTTCCTCGGCTTCGCAGGCGTCGGCGCAGAGAATTGCGGGCCCGCCGGCGTTCGTCACGATGCCGACCCGGCGCCCCTTCGGCACCGGCTGATGCGCGAGGAGCGACGCGACGTCGAACAGCCCGGCGAGCGTGTCCGTGCGGATGACTCCGCACTGCCGGAAGAGCGCCTCCACAGATACGTCCGAGGAGGCCACCAGCGCGCCGGTGTGCGAGCCGGCCGCACGCGAGCCCGCGCGCGAGCGTCCGCTCTTCACGGCGACGATCGGCTTGGTGCGGCCCACCACGCGCGCGATCCGTGAAAACTTGCGCGGATTGCCGAATGATTCGAGGTACAGCAGGATCACGTCGGTGCGCGGATCGGTGTGCCAGTACTGGAGCAGATCGTTGCCCGAGATATCGGCCTTGTTGCCGACCGAGACGAACGTCGACAGGCCGAGCCCGAGCTCGCTCGCGCGATCGATCACCGCCAGCCCCAGCGCGCCGCTCTGCGAGAGAAAGCCGATCCGTCCGTCGGGCGGCATCCCGGGCGCGAACGTCGCGTTGAGCGGTCCGGCCGGATCCGTGTTCAGCAGGCCCATGCAGTTCGGACCGATGAGTCGCATGCCCGCCGCGCGGCAAACTCGCAGCAGCTCGGTCTGCCGTCGCCGTCCCGCATCACCGACTTCACCGAAGCCGGCGGACAGCACCACCAGCGCGCGCACGCCCTTGCGCGCGCACTGCTCGGCCGCTGTGAGCACATCGTCCGCGGGCACGGCAATGACCGCGAGGTCGACGGGCCCGGGCACGCTTTCGATCGTCGGGTGCGCGGTAACCGACTGGACGACGGTTGCCGCGCGATTCACCGGATAGACCGGGCCGGGAAATCCCGAGCTGAGAAGATTGTGGAACACTTCGCCGGCGACGGTCCCGCGCCGCCGCGAGGCGCCGATGACCGCGATGGAGCGCGGAGCGAAGAACAGCTTGAGCGCATTGGCCGCCGCGCTCTCGTCGCGCGCCTCGAAGCGCGCCAGCGCCTCCGGCGTCAGCGACGTCGGAAACGTCAGCCGCACCTGGCCGGGTTCGGGATGGACATCGACGGGAAAGCCGGATTCGCGGACGACGGCGAGCATGCGGTGATTGCTCGCGAGCACCTCCGCGTCGAAGATGCGGATGCGATTGGCCGCCGCGGCCTCGGCGAGATGCCCGAGGAAGATCGTGCCGAGGCCCCGTCCCTGATAGGTATCCGCCACGGCAAGCGCGATCTCGGCGTGATCGCCGCGCGTAGGGACGTACAGCGCCTGGCCGACGATGTCGCCGGCAGATCCCGCCGTCGCGATCAGGCTGAACGTGCCATTGTCGGGGACGGCGGAACGGCGGGCCGCCTCGGCGATGAAATGCTCGCCGCCGCCGCCGAAGAACCGGAACCACCGCGACTCGTCGGACAGGCCGCGAAAGAAGACGCGCAGCGCCGGCTCGTCGTCCGGCCGCACGGGCCGCACGTGCAGCGTCGAGCCGTCGCGCAGGACGATGTCCGCTTCGCGCGCGCTCGGCTCTGTGGCCTGCACGGTCATGCTCGGACTTGCGGTGTCGGCGCTCACGGGCGGACGCGGGGGCCGGCGCTCACGCGACGCGCTCGGTCCGTGCGCCGCCGCGCCACGCCGTCTTGACCGCATAGCCCTTGGCCGCGAGCGCCGCGATGGCGCCGCGCGGGTCGATCGTCGCGACACGGATGACGGCGTCCTTGGCGCCGTCGGCACCGGGCAGCGTGACGATGCTCGAGATCGGCGCGCCGACGTCTTGCACTGTCGCGACGACCTCGGGCAACGCGGTGGCGCTGGCGCGAATGACGACATCGATACGACTGGACGGCTCCAAGGCGCCAAGCGCCTTGACGAAAAGCCGGACCACGTCGGTCTCGGTCACGATGCCGACGAGCCGACCGGAGTCCGTTACCGGCAACGCGCTGATCTTCTCCGCGAGCATGACGTGCGCGGCGTCCTCCACCGGCGCGCTCGGCTCGATCGTGATCACGGTGCGCGTCATGATGTCGCCGACGGTCCACTCGCCCAGGCGCTCGTGCAGCGCGTTCGCCTGCTTCAGGTCGCGGTCGGAGACGATTCCGACCAGCTTGTCGCCCTCGACGACGACGAGGTGACGGATGCCGCGCGTGCGGAGAACGCCGAGCGCCTCGGTGACGGCGGTCTCCGGTGTGGCGGTCGTGACCCGCGACTGCATAATGTCGCTCACCAGCATGGACGGTCCCTCCTCGGCCCGCGCCGGCCGTCGTGCACCACGCGAATACGGCTGGCAAGGCAAGTGCCAGAGCACGCAACCGTGGAATCGGATACTTGCGCCCGCGCGGCGCATAGTCGAGCGTGGCGTGATCGCCTCCCCTATCCTGTCGCCGCCCCACATGCGACGCCCGATGCGGTCCACACACGGCGTGTCCGCTTCCTTTACACGGTGGAAGCGTACACGGTGGAAGCGGCCGAGTTCGGCGCCATACGGACTAGAACACAACGCGCCGCGAGTTCGCCACAGGAATGCACCGCCCAGTGGGCCTGCTCGCACTCGGACCGTTCACGACTGCTGAGATCGACGACGCGCGGCGCATGATCGTGATCCAGTTCGGCCGGATGCAGCGCGAAAGCCGCGTCGGGCTCTACAAGTCGACCGCTTGCGCGATCAAGATCGCGCGGCCGAACTGATCAGCGGGCGAATGCTTGCGCACGACCGGGGTCGCTGTGCCTGTAGCGATCGAGTGGTGGAAAGGGCCGCCGGAGTACGACCCTGACCGTTCCAGGCGCCAGCGCGTAGACGCGCATCCGCGCCGACGTCAGGGCGCAGCAATCAGCCCGGTCAGCAGCGTCTGCGACACGGGCTTCACGAGGTGTGCGTCGAAGCCCGCGTCCTTCGACCGTCGTCGGTCCTCCGGCTGACCGTAACCCGTGACCGCAATGAGCGTCATCGTCTTGCCGCCCGGGGCGGCGCGCAGCGCCCGCGCCACCTCATAGCCGTCGAGCCCCGGCAACCCGAGATCGATCAACGCAACTTCCGGCCGGTGGTGCAGCGCGAGCGCGACACCGTGCGAGCCGTCGCCCGCGGCGACGACGCGGTGTCCGAGCGATTCGAGCAGCAGGCGCATGGACTCGCGGGCGTCGTCGCTGTCTTCGACCACGAGGACGCGCCGGCTTCGGCCGGACGTGCGCGGCGCGGGCGCCGCGGCGGGCG
>Ga0310810_10001778_pt1 | contig 22833 bp, 20 predicted proteins | sample NCmetagenome_FD_207641 | JGI IMG/M metagenome (GOLD analysis project Ga0310810, IMG submission 207641) | Soil microbial communities from experimental microcosm in Duke University, North Carolina, United States - NC | ecosystem: Engineered > Artificial ecosystem > Soil microcosm > Unclassified ... | reverse complement strand
CGGCCAGCCCGGCGCCCGATAAAGGCAGAGCGGCAGCACGACAAAGACGATCACAAACTGCATCGCGGCCGGGATGGCAAGCGGCGCGTGAGCGCGCACGGCTTTGCCGAGCTTTATTCCCGCCGTCCCTGAAAACAAGGGCAAGGAGCAAAAAGCGGGAAGGAAAGGCGTCAACGGATTCATCAGCGCGACCACCTTGCCGGAGATCTGGTAGTGCCGGGAGCCAAAGGAGAGAGCCATGTTGCGCCCGCGCGCCTCGATCAGCGCCTGCCCGCGCTCAAGCAGCACCACGCAGTCGAAGAGATAGATCGCGGCGGCGAGCGCGACGAGCGCCGCCTCGCCGATCATTGCTGGCCGGGCGAGGGCGGGGCGGGCGGCGGAACGTCGCGCCGGCCGAGCAGGCGCTTGAGCAGCGACCAGCCGCCGGCGATCGCGCCGCCGATGATGACCCAGAGGAACTTGCCGAGCGACTTGAGCAGCCCCGACTTTGCCGCCGCCGCCGCGGCGCCGCCGATCACGAGCGCCGCCAGTCCGTACTCGGCGATCTTGTCGCCCGACTTGAACTCGGCGTAGCGCTCGCCCGAGACGAACTCGTAGCCTTTCAGCGCGCCGCTGAACGCCTTCATGTCCTCGTTCAGCGTCTGCGGCGAGGTGACGAGCACCGCGCTCATCACGCCGGTGCGCCCGAGGATCCGGCTCGTGTAGTTGACGTTGGTGCGGCCCTTCTCGTCGCGCAGCCGCAGGCCCCACTCGAGCCGCTTGCTGTCGCTGTCGTAGTGCGGCGGCACATGCCACCCGTCGGTGTAGATGGGCGACATGCCGAGGCGCTGGCGCTCCTCGTTGCCGCGCTCGTCGCCCGATTTGAGGTCTTTCAGCAGCTGCTCGGCGTCGATTTTCTCGTCGTCCTTCACGTAGCCGATCGGGTCGAACGAGAACACCGCGAACCAGTCGAGCGACGCCGGCGCGATCATGTAGTGGCCGTCGCGCGGCGGGTTGCCCATGAGCTCGATGAAGCGGCGCGTGTTGCGCTCATCCAGGAACGCGTAGCCCTGCGGGATTTTGATCGTCGCCTTGCCGGCGATCGCGCCGTCGCCCGGCCCTTTCTGCCAGGCGAGCTTCTGCAGCTCCTGCAGCACGTAGTTCGCGTCGCGCGAGCCCGGGCTCTGCGCGAGCGCAGGCGTGGCGAAGACCAGCAGCAGAAGAAACATGCGAACCCACGTCATCCCCACTCCCCCGCGGTTCTACCGCATGCCCGGCAGCATACCCTTCATGTTGCGCATCATGCGTTGCAGATTTCCGCCTTTCATCATTTTCATCATCTGCTGCATCTGCTCGAACTGCTTGAGCAGGCGATTGACTTCCTGCACCGGCACGCCGGCGCCCGCGGCGATGCGGCGCTTGCGCGAGGCCTTGATCAGGTCCGGATTGGCGCGCTCGGCGCGCGTCATCGAGTTGATGATGCCCTCGATCCGCGCGAGCTGGCGCGTGTCCTGGAGCTGAGCGGGGTTGACCTGGGCGGCGAGCTGCGCCGGCAGCTTGTCGAGCATGGAGGCGATGCCGCCCATCTTGTTCATCTGCTGCAGCTGGTCCTTGAAGTCCTCGAGGTCGAAGCCCTTGCCCTTCTTCACCTTCTCGGCGAGCTTCTGCGCTTTCTCGACGTCGATCTGCTTGTGCGCCTCCTCGACGAGCGAAACGATGTCGCCCATGCCGAGGATGCGCGCGGCCATGCGCTCCGGATGGAACGCCTCCAGGCCCGAGAGCTTCTCGCCCGTGCCGGCGAACTTGATCGGCTTGCCGGTGACCGCGCGCACCGAGAGTGCCGCGCCGCCGCGCGAATCGCCATCGAGCTTGGTGAGCACGACCCCGGTGAGCGGCAGGCGCTCGCCGAACGCGCGCGCCACGTTCACCGCATCCTGGCCCTGCATCGCGTCGACCACGAAGAGCGTCTCGGCGGGCTTGAGCGCCGCATGCAGCGCCGCGATCTCCTGCATCATCTGCTCGTCGATGGCGAGACGCCCCGCGGTGTCGACGATGACGACGTCGTGATAGTGGGTCTTGGCGAATTCAACCGATTGTCTTGCGATTTCCACGGGCTGATTCGAAGGGCTGGAATAAAAATCAACCCCGGCCTGCGACGCCACCGTCCTCAACTGCTCGATGGCGGCCGGCCGGTACACGTCGCAGGACACCGTCAGGACTTTCTTCTTCTGATTCTTGAGCACGAGCGCAAGCTTGCCCGCCGTGGTCGTCTTGCCCGAGCCCTGCAATCCCGCCATCAGGATCACGGCCGGCGGCGTCACGGCGAGCTCCAGGCCCGCGTTCGCCTCGCCCATGAGACGGGTCAATTCGCGGTGCACGACGCCGATCAGCGCCTGCCCCGGCGAGAGGCTGCCGATCACCTCCTGGCCCAGGGCCTTGGCGCGCACCTCGTCGATGAACTGCTTCGCCACCGGCAGCGCGACGTCCGCCTCCAGCAGCGCGACCCGCACTTCGCGCAGCGCCTCCTGCACGTTCGATTCGGTGAGGCGCGCCTCGCCGCGGACGTGCTTGACGATTTTCGCGAGCCGCGCGGTCAGGTTGTCGAGCATGAGGGAGTCAGGCCGGGTGATACACTGAATCGGTGCCCGACATTGTAATTCACGTCGTCGCGTGCGCCCTCTACGCCGCGCTGGCGGCGCACCTGTGGAACACCAGGTGGCGCAAGGCGGCGACATCCGGGCTGGCGACGCGCGCCACGGGCCTCGCCCCATGGGAGCGCGCCGCGCTCCTCGCGCCGATCGCGCTGCACGGCTGGCTTCTCTATGACGCGATGTTTGCCGGCGAGACGCTGCGCTTCGGCTTCGCGCAGGCGCTCTCGGTCATGCTCTGGCTCGCAATGGCGATCTTGTGGCTCGAAGGCCTCGTCTATCGGATCGAGCTCCTCTATCCGATGGCGCTCGCCGCGGCCGCGGTGTGCGCGCCGCTGCCCGGATTCTTTCCCGGCCGGCCGGCGCCCGAGGCCTATCCGATCGAATTCAGGCTGCACCTCGTCGCCGGAATGCTCGCCTACAGCCTCTTCCTGGTCGCGACGTTCCACGCCGTGCTCATCTCGATGATGGAGCGCCAGCTGCATGCGCATGCGACGGTGGTCGACCGCGGCATGCCGCTGCTTTCGCTGGAGGCGCTCGTCTTCAGGCTGACGGGAGCGGCGTTCGTGGTGCTCACGCTCACGTTCGTCGTCGGCATCGCCTACTCGGAGAGCATGGTGGGACGCGCCTTCCGCTTCGACCACAAGACGGTGTTCGTCGTGCTCTCCTGGCTCACCTTCGGGCTGCTGCTCCTGGGGCGGTGGCGCTACGGCTGGCGCGGGCGCACGGCGTTCCGCTGGACGCTCGCCGGCTTCGTCATGCTGATGCTCGCCTACCCGGGCAGCCGCTTCGTGCTCGAGGTCATCCTCGGCCGCCAGTGATGGAGGCGATCCCGCTCAGCTGGCTCGTCGGCGGGCTGGTCGCGATGCTCGTTCTCGGCGCGTTCTTCTCGATCGCCGAGACCGCGATGATGGCGATCAACCGGTACCGGCTGAAGCACCTCGTCTCGGAGGGCAACAAGGCGGCGGCGCGCGTCGCCGGGATGCTCAAGCGCACCGAGCGGCTGCTGGGGGGCATTCTCATCGGCAACACGCTCGCGATCACGATCGCGACGACGATCGCGGGACTCATCACGGTGCGGCTGTTCGGCAACGACAGGATGGCCTACCTGCTCAGTCCCCTCGTGGTCGGTTTCCTGATCATCGTTTTCTCGGAGATTACGCCGAAGGTGATCGGCGCCACGCACGCGGAGCGCGCCGCGTTGCTGCTCTCGCTGCCGCTCAAGTTCACGCTGCGCACGCTCGACCTGCCGGCCTGGTTCGTGAACCTGTTCGTGCGCCCGCTCCTGTGGGCGCTGCGCATGACCCCCGATCCGGACGCGGAGGCGCAAAAGCTCTCGCCCGAGGAAATCCGCACGCTCGTGCTCGAGTCCTCGAGCTTCATGCCGAAGAAGCACGTCTCGATCCTGCTCAACCTCTTCGACCTCGGCGATCTCACCGTTCAGGACGTGATGGTGCCGCGCCCGCGCATCGAGTCGCTCGTGCTCGAGGAGCCGCTCGAGGACCTCGTGCGCAAGATCTCGACGGCGTATCACATGCGCCTGCCCGTCTTTCGCGATCACGAGGGCGAGCTGATCGGCGTGCTCCATCTGCGCAGGGCGCTCGGGCTGCTCGCCGCCGGCGGCCTCGACAAGCGCTCCCTCGAGGAACTCGTCGCCGAGCCTTACTTCGTGCCGGCGAGCACCCCCGCGCTCGCGCAACTCCAGTACCTGCAGGAGCGCAAGGAGCACATCGCGCTCGTGGTCGACGAGTACGGCGAGCTGATGGGTCTGGTGACCGTCGAGGACATCATCGAGGAGATCATCGGCAAGTTCACCACCTCGCTCCCCTCGATCGCCCCGCTCCTGTCGTGGGATGCAGACGGGAGCGCGCTCGCCGACGGGGCCATGCCGGTGCGGGAGGTCAACCGGGCGCTCGGGCTCGAGCTGCCGACCGACGGGCCGAAGACGCTGAACGGCCTCATCCTCGAGCATCTGCAGGACATTCCCGAGGCCGACGTCGCCGTCAAGATCGCGGGCGTGCCGATGGAGATTGTCCACACGCACGGCCGAGCGGTGAAATCGGTGAGGGTTTTCCGCCCGGTCGCCCCGCGGCAGGCCGCCGAGGCAACTTAAGGTGACTTTTCTCCTGTTGCGGCCAGAGCTTTGACCCGGCGCTAGAAGTTTTGCAATAGAATCCCTTCTCACAGGGGATTCCGGGCAGGGAGAAGGGCATGGCGACTGCGGCGGCTGCGGCAAAGGGCAAGGAAATCACCTTCGTCTGGGAGGGCAAGGACAAGGGCGGCAAGACCGTCCGCGGGGAGATGCGCGCCACCGGCCAGAACATGGTCGAAGCATCGCTCCGTCGCCAGGGCATCACCGGGGCCAAGGTCAAGAAGCAGGCCCGGAAAATGGGGGGCTCGGTCTCGGAGAAAGACGTGGCCCTCTTCACGCGCCAGATGGCGACGATGATGAAAGCGGGCGTGCCGCTCCTGCAGGCCTTCGACATCGTCGGCAAGGGCGCGACCAATCCCGCGGTGTCGCGGCTCCTGAACGACATCAAGACCGAGGTCGAGACGGGCTCCTCGCTCGGGCAGGCGTTCCGCAAGTACCCGCTGCACTTCGACGCGCTGTACTGCAACCTTGTCGCCGCCGGCGAGGCGGCCGGCATTCTCGAGAGCCTGCTCGATCGTCTGGCGATCTACAAGGAAAAAACGCTCGCGATCAAATCCAAGATCAAGTCGGCGCTCTTCTATCCCGTGTCGATCATCGTGGTGGCCATCGTGATCACCGCGGTGATCATGATCTTCGTGATTCCGGCCTTCAAGAGCGTGTTCTCGAGCTTCGGCGCGGACCTGCCCACGCCCACGCTCGTCGTCATGGCGATCTCGGACTGGACGGTTGCGAACTGGTACATCCTCTTCCCGGCGATGGGCGCCGCGATCTACGGATTCCTGGAAGCGTGGAAGCGCTCGCTCGCGGTGCAGATCTTCATGGACAGGCTGAGCCTCAAGCTGCCGATCTTCGGCCCGCTCCTGCGCAAGGCCGCCATCGCAAAATGGACGCGCACGCTCTCCACGATGTTCGCGGCAGGCGTGCCGCTGGTGGAAGCGCTCGACTCCGTCGGCGGCGCCGCCGGCAACGACGTGTACCTGCAGGCCACCCTGCGGATCAAGGCGGAGGTGTCGACCGGCACCGGCCTCACCGTCGCGATGACCAACGCAAACGTGTTCCCGCCGATGGTGCTGCAGATGTGCTTGATCGGCGAGGAGACAGGCGCGATCGACGCCATGCTCGGCAAGGTTGCCGACTTCTTCGAGGCCGAGGTGGACGAGGCGGTGGAGGCCCTTTCCTCCCTCATGGAGCCAATCATCATGGTCGTGCTCGGCACGTTGATCGGCGGCATGGTGGTCGCGATGTACCTGCCGATCTTCAAGCTCGGCGGCGCGGTCTAACCCGGGCTGTCGACCGGGTTGTCGATTACAGACCTGGGCTGGCTTACCCAGCCCGCTGTCTTTCCCTGGGTCGCGCTCGCCTTCGGGCTATGCGTCGGCTCGTTCCTGAACGTCGTCATCCATCGACTGCCGGTGATGATGGAGCGCGCCTGGCGCGCCGACTGCGCGGAGCTCGCGGGACAGGAAGCCCCGAAGCAGGAGCGCTACAACCTCGTCGTCCCGCGCTCGGCTTGCCCCGGCTGTGGCGGCGCGATCAAGGCATGGCAGAACGTTCCGGTCCTCTCGTGGATCCTTCTCAAGGGACGCTGCGCGAGCTGCAAGACGCCGATCAGCCTCCGTTACCCCCTGGTCGAGCTCCTCGCGGGCCTGGGCGCGGGTGCAGCGGCCTGGCATTTTGGCGCGAGCGCTGCCGCGATCGGCGCGACGCTTTTCCTCTGGGTCACGATCGCGCTCGCCTTCATCGACCAGGCAACCGGCTACCTGCCCGATGACCTCACGCTCCCTCTGGTATGGGCGGGACTGCTCTTCAACGTGGCGGGAACCTTCGTGCCCCTCGCCGAAGCGGTGACGGGCGCGGTGGCCGGCTATGGCAGCCTGTGGGCCGTGTACTGGGGCTACAAGCTCGTCACCGGCAAGGAAGGCATGGGCTATGGCGATTTCAAGATGAATGCCGCCGTGGGCGCCTTCCTCGGCTGGAAGGCGCTGCCCCTGGTGATCCTGCTCTCTTCGGTGGTGGGGCTCGTCTTCGGGGCCGCGCAAATGCTCGCGGCGCGCGGGCGCTGGGACGGCGGCTTTCGCTTCCACTTCGGTCCCTACATCGCGATCGCGGGCGTGATCACGCTCTTCTGGGGGCGCAGAATCATGGATCTCGTTCCCGCGATCCGCATGCCCTGATGGCGTTCGTCGTCGGCCTCACCGGCGGCATCGGCAGCGGCAAGTCGGCGGCCGCCGAAGCATTCGGCCGGCTCGGCGCGGGCGTGGTGGATACCGACGCGATCGCGCACGCGCTCAGCGGCCCCGGCGGGCCTGCGATCGCCGAGATCCGGCGGATTTTCGGGCCTCGGTTCATCTCTGAATCGAACGCGATGGACCGCGACAGGATGCGCGAGCTTGTTTTCCGCGACCCCGCGCAAAAAAAGCGCCTCGAGGCGCTCCTGCACCCGATGATTCGCGCCGAGTCCGAGCGTCAAATCCGCGACTCGACCTCCCCGTATGTCGTGCACGTCGTGCCGCTCCTTGTCGAATCGCCGGACTATCGCAAGCGCGTGCAGCGCGTGCTCGTCGTCGACTGTCCCGAGTCGCTCCAGATCGAGCGGGTGCGCGCGCGCAGCGGCCTCGCGCCCGGACAGGTCGAGGCCATCATCAAGTCGCAGGTTTCGCGGGAGAAAAGGCTCGCTGCGGCGGACGATGTGATCGACAATTCGGGGTCGTTTGACGCACTGCAGCAACAGGTCGAAACGCTGCATGAAAAATACCTTTCGCTGGCGTCCCCGGCGACGTGAATTTGTCTAGATAGCGTAAATCACTCAGAATCCGGGCATTTTCGCCCTTCGGCGAGGCGCGCCTGGCTGTGATCACGTACGAGTACCCGCTCAACGAGCGCATCCGGACGCTGCTGCGCTTGGAGGACCTGTTCGAGCGCTCGCGCCACTTCATCGCGCGCACCGACCCGCTCGATCACCACGTCGCGCTGCTGACGCTCTTCGAGATCCTCGAGGTGGCCGGCCGGGCCGACCTGAAATCCGATCTCCTGCAGGAATTGGAGCGCCAGAAGCAGGTGCTGCTGTCGTTCCGCAACAACCCCGAGATCTCCGAGGAAGCGCTCTCGGGCGTTCTGCGCGACATCGAGCAGGCGGCCGCCGCGCTCTTTTCCATGCAAGGCCGCATCGGCCAGTACCTGCGCGAGAACGAGTGGCTGATGTCGATCAAGCAGCGCACCGGCATCCCCGGGGGCGCCTGCGAGTTCGACCTGCCCTCCTATCACTACTGGCTGCACCGGCCGGCCGAGGAAAGGATCGGCCAGCTCGCCGCCTGGACGAGCCCGCTCTACCCGCTGCGCGACGGCTCGGCGATCATCCTCAGGATCCTGCGCGAGTCGGGCAAGCCGCAGACCCTCTCGGCGCCGCTCGGGACCTTCCAGCAGATGCTCGGCGGCAAGACGGCGCAGATGCTGCGGGTGCGCCTCGAGCCGGGACTGCCCTGCGTGCCGGAGATCAGCGCCAACAAGTACGTGCTCAACATCCGCTTCCTCGCCCAGAACGGCGAGGAGGCGCGCGCCAAGACCGCCGACTGGGACGTCGGCTTCGAGCTGACTTTCTGTAATTTGTGACCACGAAGACGGTTCCGTGCCCGCGCTGCGGGACGCTGTCTTTGTTCGCGCCTGCGAATCCGTGGCGGCCGTTCTGCAGCGAGCGTTGCAAGACGATCGACCTCGGCGCGTGGGCCTCGGAGTCGTATCGCGTCGCCGGCCCCGGGCAGGGCGACCCGGAAAAAGAGCCGACCGAGTGAGCGCCAAAGACGTCGATCCGCTGCTGCAGAAGGAAGACGCGGCGCTCATGGGCTGGACCGAGCCCGCCGAGCGGCTGCGGCTCGCGCTGGCGAAAAACGAGCTCACGCTCTTCTGCCAGCCGATCGCCGCGCTCTCCGGGCCAGTGCGCTTTCCCATGGCGGAGGTGCTGGTGCGGCTGCGCGAAGAGGAAAAGGCGCTGCTGCCGCCGGGCGAGTTCATCCCCGTCTTCGAGCACTACCGGCTGATGCCCGATCTCGACCGCTGGGTCGTGCGCGAGGTGCTGCGCCAGTTGAAGCAGGGCCTGCGAATTCCGCGCTTCACGATCAACCTCTCCAGCCAGACGGTCGACGACCCGGAGTTCGCCAAGGCGGTCGCGCTTGCCCTCATCGAGGCAGGGGTGCCGGGCAAGTCGCTCCTCTTCGAGATCGGCGAATCCGACACGCTGCAGCGCCTGGAAGCGGCGATCCGGCTCGCCAACGGCTTGCGCGCGGTCGGCTGCGGCATCATGGTCGGCGGCTTCGGCCGGCGCACCGCCACCTTTGCGCCGCTGAAGGCACTCAAGCCCGATTTCGTCAAGGTCGACGGCGTCATCGTGAGGAAGCTGCTGAGCGCGCCCGCGGTCGAGGACAAGCTGAAGGCAATCCTGCGCGTGGGCGAGGTGATGGGCTACGCGGTGGTCGCCGAAATGGTGGAAGAGCAGGACATCCTGACCCGGCTCAAGGCGCTCGGAGTCGCGTATGCGCAGGGCTTCGGCATCCGCCAGCCGCACCCGGTCGAGCTGATCCAGAACTCACGCCCAGCTGCCTGAGATCATGGCGAGGCCGTGGGCGCCCGCGCGCCTCGCTTCGTGCAGGTCGGCGGGACGCAGGCCGCCGATGGCGTAGACCGGGATCGACGCGTGCTCGGCGATGCGCCGGAAGCCGTCCCAGCCGATCGGCTCGGCCTGCGGATGCGATGCGGTCGCCTTCACCGGCCCGAGCACGACGAAATCCAGGCCGATCGCCATGGCGTGGCCGAGCTCCTGCCCGGTATGGCAGGACGCCGCGTAGAGAAGCTTCGCCTCGGGACGCGCGCGCAGCGTCATCAGCTGCTCGGCGGTGAAGTGAATCCCGTCGGCCGCCGGCCCGCCGTTGACGAGCACCTTGGCGCCGTATTGCTTCGCCATGCTGCGGATGACGTAGATCAACCGAGCGCGCTCCCAGTTGTCCTTGTCGCGCACCTGCACGAGGCGCAGCCCTTCCTTCATGCGCGCCTCGACTCGCGCCAGCTGCTCCGCGGCGCCCAGCGAATGCGCGTCGGTGATCGCGTACTCGAGCGGCAACGCCAGCGAAGCAAGCACGGGCCCGTTCGCGGGCAGCACCGGCTCGGCGATCGGCGCATCCAGGCGCTGCCAAAGGAGCGCCTGGCCTTCGCGCGCGCGCGGCGCGCCGGACCATTCGATCACGCGGAAGAAATGCAGCATCACGGTGGCGTGCTCGTAGACGTGCACGCGCGTGATCCAGGGGTAGGCGCGCGCCACGTCGATGCCGAGCTCCTCGTGCAGCTCGCGCGCGAGCGCGGTCTGCAGGCTTTCGCCCGCGTCCACCTTGCCGCCGGGGAATTCCCACCAGCCGGCGTAGACCTTGCCGGCGGGGCGCTGTGCGAGGAGAAAGCTGCCGTCGGGCCGCTCGATCACCGCCGCGACGACTTCAACCACCGCTAAGACTTCTTTGCGTGCCTGCCCGCCCAGTCCCGGGCGAATTGGTAGGCGACCCTGCCGCTGCGCGAGCCGCGCTGGAGCGACCACTGAAGGGCCTCTTCTCTCGCTTCGGAAATTTTTCTCCTTTCGGAAACGCCAAAGCAGCCCAGCCAGTGCTCCACGATCTTCAAGTACTCGTCCTGGTCGAACGGGTAGAACGAGACCCAGAGCCCGAAGCGCTCCGAGAGCGAGATCTTCTCCTCCACCGTCTCGCCGGGATGGATCTCGTCGCCGACGTACTTGGCCTCCAGGTTCTCGGCCATGTATTCGGGCATCAAATGGCGCCGGTTCGAAGTGGCATAGATGAGCAGGTTTTCGGAAGTGGTGGAGATCGAGCCGTCGAGCGCGACTTTCAGCGCGATATAGCCCTCCTCCGCGCCGTGGAAGGAAAGATCGTCGCAGAAGACGAGAAACCGCTCAGCCCGGGAGGCCACCGCGTCGACGATGTTCGGCAGGTCGGCGAGATCGCTCTTTTCCACCTCGATCAGCCGCAGGCCCTGCTTGTGGTACTTGTTGAGCAGGCCCTTCACGATCGAGCTCTTGCCCGTGCCGCGTGCGCCTGTGAGGAGCACGTTGTTCGCGGGCTTGCCGTCGAGGAACTGGCGGGTGTTCTGCTCCACCTTCGCGATTTGCGGACCGATGCCCTGCAGGTCGGAAAGCCTCATGCGATGCACGTGGCGCACCGGCTGCAGCCAGCCGCCGGCGGAGCCGCTGCGGCCCCCGCCGCCCTTGCGCCAGCGGTAGGCGATGCTCGCGCTCCAGTCGGTCGGGGCCGGCGGCGCGGGCAGCAGCTGCTCGAGCTTCGCCAGGAGCTTCTCCAAGTCCTTCGATTGGCTCATGTCCGGTATTCGGCGTTGATTTTCACGTAGTCGTACGAAAAGTCGCAAGTCCAGAGTGTCGCCCCGGCTTTGCCGCGATTGAGCACGACGCGGACGGTGAATTCCGGCTTTTGCATGGCTTTCATTCCCAGCTCTTCTCGATACGCTGGATGCCGGGCGCCGGCCTTGGCAAACCCCACTTCATCCAGGAACACATCCACCCTGGAAACATCGAGTGGTACGCCGGCATAGCCGATCGCCGCGAGGATTCGCCCGAGGTTGGGATCGGAAGCGAAGAACGCCGTCTTGACGAGCGGCGAATGGGCGATCGCGTAGCCGACTTGCCGGCACTCCGCGGGAGTACGCCCGCGCTCGACCCGGATCGTCACGAATTTTGTCGCGCCCTCGCCGTCACGGACGAGAGCCTGCGCCAGAACTTTCGAGACTTCTGAAATTGTTTTGTGAAGTTCCAGAAGATCCTTTTTGGTGGAAACCGCCGGACCCTTTCCGGTCGCCATCAAGACATAAGAGTCATTGGTGGAGGTATCGCCATCGACGGTCACGCAGTTGAACGACTCGTTCGCTGCCGTCTTCACGATTCGATTCAGGTCCGAGCGCGCGAGCTTCGCATCGGTCGCCACGAACCCGAGCATCGTCGCCATCCCCGGCCGGATCATCCCCGAGCCCTTGGCGATGCCGGTAACCGTTGCCTCGCCGCGCGAGAGCTTGACCTTGCGCGACACCGCCTTCGGCACCGTATCGGTCGTCATGATCGCCTCCGCCGCATCGAGCCACGTCGCCTGCTTGAATTGGGCGGCGGCTATCTTGTCGACGGGCAGCTGCTCCATGATGACGCCCGTGGAGAAAGGGAGAATCTGGTCGGGTTTGCAGTTCAGATCTTTCGAGATCGAACGGCACACGGCAAAAGCACGATCGATCCCTTCCTTGCCCGTTCCGGCGTTTGCGTTTCCCGTATTCACGATCAGCCCGCGCACGGCATTCTTCAGGTGCTTCTTCGCGAGCGTGACGGGCGCAGCGCAAAAGCGGTTCTGCGTGAAAACGCCCGCCACCGCGGCGCCCGGCGCAAGCCTGATGACCAGCAGGTCCTTGCGGTTGGGCTTCTTGATGCCCGCCATCGCGACGGCGAGCTCGACGCCGGCGACGGCGAAAAGCTGCAATGGATCCGGCGGAGCCAGATTGACGGCCATATCCCCCTGCTTCCTCAGGCCAATTTGCCGTGGCAGTGCTTGTATTTCTTGCCCGAGCCGCAGGGGCACGGATCGTTGCGGCCGACCTTCTGCGTCGCGCGCACGGGCTGCGGGGGCTTCTTCTCCTCCTCGGCCGCGGCGAGCGCCGCCTCGTAGTCCGCGTGCTGCATGCGCACGTTCTCGACGTGCGCCGTGTCGTCCACCTTGGGCGCCTCCTCGGCGGCGCGGATCTCGACCGCGTTCAGGACCTTGATCACCTCGAGCTTGACGGCCTGCACCATCGCGCCGAAGAGCTCGAAGGCCTCGCGCTTGTACTCCTGCTTGGGGTTCTTCTGCGCGTAGCCGCGCAGGTGGATGCCCTGGCGAAGATGATCGAGCGCCGCGAGGTGCTCGCGATAATGCCCGTCCAGGATCTGCAAGGTGACGTAGCGCTCGTACTGGCGGAACTGGCCCTTCGCCGACTCGGGAACCTTCGCGTCGTAGGCCGCCTGCGCCTGGGAAACGATGCGCTCGAGGAGCGCCGAGTCCTGCAGCTCGGGCTCGGACTCGAGCCAGGCCTTCACCGGCAGGGTCAGGTTGAACTCGCTCTTCAGCGCGTTCTCCAGTCCGGCGATGTCCCACTGCTCCTCGACGCTTTCCTCGGGCACGAACTGGCGGAAAAGATCCTCGACCACGCCCACGCGCAACCGCGTGATGGTCGCCGAGACGTCGGCCGAGTCGAGGATTTCGTTACGAAGCGCGTAGATCTCCTTCCTCTGGTCGTTGGCGACGTCGTCGTATTCGAGCAGCTGCTTGCGGATATCGAAGTTGCGCGCCTCGACCTTCCTTTGCGCGCTTTCAATCGAGCGCGTCACCATGCGGTGCTCGATCGCCTCGCCCTCGGGCATCTTGAGCATCACCATGATGCGGTTGATGCGGTCGCCGGCGAAGATCCTGAGGAGCGGATCTTCGAGCGCCATGAAGAAGCGCGAGCTGCCCGGGTCGCCCTGGCGCCCGGAGCGGCCGCGCAGCTGGTTGTCGACGCGCCGCGACTCGTGGCGCTCGGTGCCGATAATGTGCAGTCCGCCCGCCTTCACGACCTGATCGTGCAGCGCCTGCCATTCACCGCGCAATTTCTCGGTTCTCTTCTGTTTTTCGGCCGGATCCAGACTGGGATCGGCCTCGACGAGGTCGCACTGCTTCTCGACGTTGCCGCCGAGCACGATGTCGGTGCCGCGGCCGGCCATGTTGGTCGCGATGGTGACCATCTTTGGCCGGCCGGCCTGCGCCACGATTTCGGCCTCGCGCGCGTGCTGCTTGGCGTTCAGCACCTGGTGCGGCAGCTTCTCCTTGCCGAGCAGTCCCGAGAGAAGCTCGGAGTTCTCGATGGAGGTCGTGCCGACGAGCACCGGCTGGCCCTTCGCGTGGCAGGCGCGGATTTCGTCGATGATCGCCTTGTGCTTCTCCTTGGCGGTGCGATAGACGAGATCGAGCCGGTCTTCGCGGATCATCGGCAGGTTCGTGGGGATGACGACGGTCTCCAGCCCGTAGATCTCCTGGAACTCGTAGGCCTCGGTGTCGGCCGTGCCAGTCATGCCGGAGAGCTTGGAGTACATGCGGAAGTAGTTCTGGAACGTGATCGAGGCGAGCGTCTGGTTCTCGTTCTGGATCGCGACCTTCTCCTTCGCTTCGACCGCCTGGTGCAGGCCGTCGGACCAGCGCCGGCCGTGCATGAGGCGGCCGGTGAACTCGTCGACGATGATGACCTCACCGTCCTGCACCACGTACTGCTGGTCGCGGTGATAGAGGTGGTGCGCGCGCAGCGCGGCGGTCAGGTGATGCACGAGGTTGATGTAGGCCGGCTCGTACAGGCTCGCCCCCGCGGGCAGCATGCCCGCGCGCGCAAGAAGCTCCTCGGCTTTCTGGTGTCCGGCGTCCGAGATGACGATCTGGTGGTTCTTCTCGTCGACGAAGAAGTCGCCCGGCGGCTCGGGCTGGTCGGGCTTCTTCTCCTCCTTCTGCGGGGTCAGCAGCGGCGCCACTTCGTTCATGCGCTGGTAGATCTCGGTGCGGTCCTCCGCCTGACCCGAGATGATGAGCGGCGTCCTTGCCTCGTCGATCAGGATCGAGTCCACCTCGTCGACGATGCCGAAGGCGAGGCCGCGCTGGAAGCGCTCCTCCACGTGCATCGCCATGTTGTCGCGCAGGTAATCGAAGCCGAACTCGTTGTTGGTTCCGTAGGTGATGTCGGCGCGATAGGCGGCGCGCTTGGCCTCCGGATCCATCTGCGGGATGTTGACGCCCACCGTCAGCCCGAGAAAGCCGTAGATCTTGCCCATCCACTCGGCGTCGCGGCGCGCGAGGTAGTCGTTCACCGTGACGATGTGCACGCCCTTGCCGGCGAGCGCGTTCAGGTAGGCGGGCAGCGTTGCGACGAGCGTCTTGCCCTCGCCCGTCTTCATCTCGGCGATCTTGCCGTCGTTCAGCACCATGCCGCCGATCATCTGCACGTCGAAGTGGCGCATGCGCAAAGTGCGCTTGGAAGCCTCGCGCACCACCGCAAAGGCCTCGGGGAGGAGCTCCTCGAGGGTCGCGCCTTCGGCCAGGCGCTTTTTCAGCTCGCCCGTCTTGCCCTTGAGCGCGCCGTCCGAGAGCTTCGCCAGATCCGGCTCGAGGGCATTTATTTTCTTGACGACCTGGGAATAGTGCTTCAGCAGCCGCTCGTTGCGGCTGCCAAAGATTCTTCTCGGCAAACCGAAAAGAAACTCAAAGATCTTTCGGAAGAATTCCAAGATTGAGCGGAAGGATTCTTTGAATTCCGCGGGAAGACGCTCTAAGCCCGCGAAAAAACGGCGATTTTATCATGCCGCGGCGAGCGCCCCGCCGCGCTGGGCGGACTAGGGAACGGCCTTGGCCTTGAGGATGCCGGCCTTCGCGAGCGGGGCCTGCGGGTTGTTCGCGAGCAGGAACTTCATCGGGTTCTGCGCCGCGCCCCGGAAGCGCACTTCGAAATGCAGGTGCGGCCCGGTGGAGCGGCCGGTCGTGCCGCTCTCGGCGATGCGCCGCCCGCGCTGAATCAGGTCGCCCTCCCTCACCAGAACCTTGGAGAGGTGCGCATAGCGCGTCACGAGATCGTTGCCGTGGTCGATGTCGATCATGTTGCCGTACTGCGGATGAAAGCCCGCGAACTGGACGACGCCCCCGGCGGCGGCGACCACGGACGTGCCGGCGTCGGCCATGAAGTCGATGCCCTCGTGCATCGCCTGCTGGCCCGTGAAGGGATCGATGCGGTAGCCGAAGCTCGAGGCGTTGTAGGGGCTGTTCACCGGCATCATCGTCGGCATCGCCTTCTTCCTGACCGCCATCTCGAAGAGCTGCGCCTCGAGCAGGCCCAGCATGTCGCTGCGGCTTTCCATCTGCCGCGAGAGCGTGGTCACTTTTTCGTTGAACTGCGAGAGCGTCAGGTTCTGCGGCGGCAGCAGGGTCGATTGCGCGCCGCCCATCCCGGGCGTCTCGGAAAAGCGGAATTCCTGGGGGCGGATCCCGGCGAGCGCGGAAAGCCGCTCGCCCAGCGCGTCGAGGCGCGTGAGCTGCGCCTGCATCTCGCCGATCTTCACCGCCATCGCGTTCAGGTTCTGCTGCATGAACTCGCGCGAGCGCTCCGATTCGGTCTTCTGCACGGCGAGCACCAGCTGGTGCACGAGCGGAATGCGGATTTCGGCGGCATAGCGCAGGCTGAGCCAATACAGGCCCGCCGTCAGGGCGACGAGGACGAGGCTCGCGAGCCCGAGCGAGGCAACGACATGGCGCAGCGACAGCGTCAGCGAGCGCGCCTTTGCCAGCCGGTCCGAGATCACGATAACCTGCACGCCGTCTCCTCTACACGGTACCCGTGCACCCCACCAAAGTCGGCCGCCTCCTGGAGTCCGACCCCGGCTTGCAGCCTGTTGTCGCGAAAGCGCGCGAACTGTCTGCGCTTTCCAGGCTTTGTTTGGACTTTCTGCCGGCTGAGCTCGCCCGCAGGATCCGGGCGGTGAATCTCAAGGACGGCCGGCTGGTGTTGCTTGCCGCGACCCCTGCCGCGGCGGCGAAGCTGAAGCTCCTGTCTGAAAGCCTTGGTAAATATCTGTCAGAGCAGGGCGCAAAGGTTAATTCAGTTCTGGTGAGGGTGCAACCCGGAAATCCGGGCGTGCAAGAAGTCACATCCAGGCCCCGCAAGAACCTTTCCGCCGAGGCGCAAAAGGCCTTGCGCGAGCTCTACGAGAAGCTACCGGACTCGCCGGCGCGCGCGGCGTTGAAAACCCTGCTCGATCATCACCTTAAGCGCTAGCCTGGCGGAGCAGGCCGGCGACGCCTGCGGGCGCCTCCTCCGCGCGCTCGAACGTTACCACTTCGCAGGCGGCGGCATCGGCGAGCAGCTCGCGCAAAAGACGGTTGTTGAGCGTATGGCCGGACTTGTGCGCGCTGAAAGCGGCGAGCAGCGGCTTGCCGATCATGTACAGGTCGCCGATCGCATCGAGCGCCTTGTGGCGGATGAATTCGTCGGCGAAGCGCAGGCCCTCGCTGTTCAGCACCCGGTATTCGTCGAGCACGACCGCGTTCTCGAGGCCGCCGCCGAGCGCGAGGCCGACGTTGCGCAAATCCTCGACGTCGTGCATGAAGCCGTAGGTGCGCGCGCGCGCGACTTCCTTCAGATAGGACGTCTCGGCGAAGTCGACGGTGAGCGCGGTGTTCGATTTCTCGATCACGGGGTGGTCGTAGACGATCGAGAACGAAAGCTTGAAGCCCTCATAGGGCTCGAGCACCGCCCACTTGTCGCCGTCGCGCGCCTCGATCCTCTTTTTCAGGCGCAGAAAGCGCTTGGGCGCGCCCTGCTCCTCGATGCCGGCCTGCTGCAGCAGGAGCACGAAGGGCGCGGCGCTGCCGTCCATGATCGGCACCTCGGGTCCGTCCAGGTCCACATAGGCGTTGTCGATGCCCAGGCCGGCGAGCGCCGACATCAGGTGCTCGACGGTGTGGATCTTCACCTCGCCTTTCACAAGGCACGAGCACAAGCGCGTCTCACCGACCAGGTCGGCGCGCGCGGGCAGGTCGACGGGCGGAGCGAGATCGGTGCGGCGGAACATGATCCCGGTATCGGGCTGCGCCGGCCGCAGCGTGATGCGCACTTTCTGGCCGGTGTGCAGGCCCACGCCGGTGGCGTGCACGAGCGACTTGAGCGTTCTCTGGCGCAGCATGGAGAACGTGATTTTAGAGGAGAACCCGCGATCCGCCTTGCGCGAGCTGTAACGAGATGTTCCGGCCAGACTATGCCGCGCGGCGCGGCGGCAGCGTCATCTCCGGGTCGTAGAAGCGGTGCGTGCCGCCCCCCTGCTGTTTCGCGAGGTACATCGCGAGATCGGCGAGCTTGAGCAGGCTTTCGGCGTCCTCGGCGTCCCAGGGGTAAATCGCGATGCCGACGCTCGCCGAGGCGGCCAGTCGGTGGCCCTCGATCTCGGTCGGCCGCTCGAGCGCCGCAGCCAGCTTGCGCGCCACGAGCTGCGCATCCTCGACGCGCTTCAGCATCGGCAGGATCGCGCCGAATTCGTCGCCGCCAATTCGGGCCACCGTATCGCCCGAGCGCACCGCCGCGGTGAGGCATTTGCCGATGCGGGCGAGCAGCCCGTCGCCGGTGGCGTGGCCATGGCGGTCGTTGACGGCCTTGAAATCGTCCAGGTCGACGTACATGACGCCCACGCGCCAGTCGCAGCGCCGTGCCGTGGCGAGCGCGACCCGCAGCCGGTCCTCGAACAGGTGCCGGTTCGGCAACCCGGTCAGCGCGTCGTAGTGCGCGAGCCGGCGCAGGCGCTCTTCGTCGCGGCGCTGCGCGCGGCGCGACTCGGCCCGGCGCAGCGCGCGATCGAGCGCGCCAGGCAGGCGCAGCAGATTGTTCTTGAGGACGTAATCGGTCGCGCCGTCGTGCAGGGCGCGGATCGCGTTTTCCTCGCCGATCGTTCCGGACACGAAGATGAACGGCACCTCGGGCGCGAGCTCGCGCGCAATACCGAGGGCCCTCAGCCCATCGAAGGCCGGCATCGAGAAATCCGAAAGAATGACCTGAGGTGCGAAGCGCGCGAGCTCGGCCCGGAACGCCGCCTCGGTTTGCACCCGCTCGCACTCGCAGCTAACGCCGGCGTGCTCGAGCATGCGCAACGCAAGACCCGCGTCGGCTTCGGAATCTTCGACCAGCAACAGCCTGAGTTTTTGCGTCACGCAAAAACGCTAACTGCGTTCTGCGCGGTCTGTCTCGACGATATGAAGGCTTTTGTGAAGAACTGCAAATCTGCGAGGGGTACGTCATCTTTTGCACTACACCCGCCGATCCAGCACGCACTACACAACAGAATGGAAAGGCGGGACCCCTGGCAAGGACGGGGTCCCGCTTTTCTGTCGGCGTCAGTCCGCCTGTTTGCGCAGAAACGCCGGAATGTCGTACTTGTCGACGCCGCTGTTGGCCAGCGCTTCCACCTGCGCGGCGCGGTCGCGGCGACGGAACACCGCCGGCGTTTCCGCCATCGCGCCGTAATCGGGCGCCGCCCCCGGCATCGCTGCGGAAGAAAACGCCGGCTGATTGTCCGTGCCCGTCTTCTGCGACACCACGAGCTGCGGCTTCGGCTGGCGCACCATCATCGGCTGGCCGAGGCCGGTCGCGATCACCGTCACGCGCAGCTCGTCGCCCAGCGTGTCGTCGAACACCCCGCCATGGATGATGGTGGCGTCCTCCGCGGCGAACGCCCGGATCGTGTTCATCACTTCCTTCGTCTCGCGCAGCTTGAGGCTCTGGCGCGAGGCCGTGATGTTGACGAGCACGCCGCGGGCGCCCGAGAGGTTGACGCCCTCGAGCAGCGGGCAGGCGATCGCCTGCTCGGCGGCGACCCGCGCGCGGTCGATGCCGCTCGCGGCTGCGGAGCCCATCATCGCCATGCCCTGCTCGCTCATGACGGTGCGCACGTCCTGGAAGTCGACGTTGACCACGCCATCGCGATGGATGATGTCGACGATGCCGCCGACCGCATTGCACAGCACGTCGTCGGCCGCGACGAACGCATCCTGCTGCGTGACGTCGTCGCCGAGCACTTCCTCGAGCTTGTCGTTGAGGATCACGATGAGCGAATCGACGTGCGGCGCAAGCTCCTCGATGCCCGCCTCGGCGTTCTTCATGCGCTTGGAGCCTTCCCAGGTGAAGGGCTTGGTCACCACCGCCACCGTAAGCACCCCGAGCGAGCGGGCGACTTCCGCGATCACCGGCCCGGCGCCCGTCCCCGTTCCGCCGCCCATGCCGGCGGTGATGAACACCATGTGCGCGCCCGCGATGGCCTCCTCCAGGCGCTCGCGCTCGGCCAGGGCGGCGGTTCTCGCCTCCTCCGGCTTGGCGCCCGCGCCCAGCCCGCTCGTGCCGAGCTGGATCTGGTTCTTCGCCTTGTTGCGCGAGAGCACCTGCGCGTCGGTGTTGACCGCGAAGAACTCCACCTTCTCGACGCCGCGCTCGATCATGTGATCGATCGCGTTGCCGCCCGCCCCACCCACGCCGATCACCTTGATGACCGGCCCCGCCGTGCTTTCGTTCACGATCTCGAACATAGGTTTTTTCTCCTTGCCAGTGTTGGAACCAAAAACTCCTCCGAAATCAGAAATTCCTCTGGAACCAGTCGCGCATGCGGCCGAACACCGCGCGCACCGACCCGTTCTGCTGGGAAACGCGCCCCTGCTGCAGCTGCGCCACCCCCTCGAAAAGAAGCCCCATCGCGGTGGCGTAGCGCGGGCTTTTCACCACGTCCGCGAGACCGCCCGCATAGCGCGGCACGCCAATGCGCACGGGCATGTGGAAGATCTCTTCGCCCAGCTCGACCATGCCCTGCATGACGGCGGAGCCGCCGGTGAGCACGACGCCCGAGGAAAGCAGCTCCTCGTGGCCCGACTCGCGCAGCACCTGCTGCACGAGCGAGAAGAGCTCCTCGGCGCGGGGCTCGATCACCTCGGCGAGCGTCTGGCGCGAGAGCGCGCGCGGCGGCCGGTCGCCGATGCCGGGGACCTCGATCATCTCGTTCGGATCGGCGAGCTGGCGCAGCGCCACGCCGTGGCGGATCTTGATCGTCTCGGCCTCGGGCGTGGGCGTGCGCAGCGCCATGGCGATGTCGTTCGTGATCTGGTCGCCGGCGATCGGAATCACCGCGGTGTGGCGGATCGCGCCGTGCGTGAAGATCGCGAGGTCGGTGGTGCCGCCGCCGATGTCGACGAGGCACACGCCGAGGTCCTTCTCGTCCTCCGAGAGCACCGCGCGCGAGGAGGCGAGCGGCTGCAGGATGAGGTCGTTCACATCCAGCCCGCAGCGGCGCACGCACTTCACGATGTTCTGCGCCGCCGAGACGGCGCCGGTGACGATGTGCACCTTCACCTCCAGGCGCACGCCCGACATGCCGACCGGCTCGCGCACGTCCTCCTGCCCGTCGATGATGAATTCCTGGCGCAGCACGTGCAGGATCTGCTGGTCGGTGGGGATGTTCACCGCGCGCGCGGTCTCCATCGCGCGCTCGACGTCGATCGCGCTCACCTCCTTGTCCTTCACCGCCACCATGCCGGTTGAATTGAAGCTGCGGATGTGGCTGCCGGCGATGCCGGTGAAGGCCGAGGCGATCTTGCAGTCGGCCATGAGCTCGGCTTCCTCGAGCGCGCGCTGGATCGCCGCGACCGTGGCCTCGATGTTGACCACCACGCCTTTCTTCAGGCCGCGCGAGTCGTGGTTGCCCATGCCGAGCACTTCCAGGGTGCCGTCGGGGCCGAGCTCGGCCACCAGCGCTGCCACCTTGGAGGTGCCGATGTCCAGGCCGACGACCAGGTTGCGATTTTCTTTTGGCATCCGGATCAGCCCTTCCAGCCGGCGACGCGCAGCGCGAAGCCGTTCGGGTAGCGCAGGTCGACATGCGGGAACGAGGCGGCATCGCGCCTGGCGAGCCGCCCCAGCGTCTCGGGGAAAACGGCGACGAAGCGCGCAAGGCGCTGCTCGACCGACTCGGTGCCGTCCCGGCCCAGCTCGAGCGTGAGCCCGCTCGCGAGGCGCAACTGCCAGGCGTGGCGCGGCGTCAGGACCACGCGCTCGACCGACTCGCCAAGCGGCGCGAGGATCTCGACGAAGCGCCGGTAGCGCCCGGCGACGAGCGCCTCGCTTCCGGCCGGACCGGCAAGGAAGGGCAGCGCTTCCTCGTTTCGGCCGACGAAGCGCTCCCCGTGCGTGTTGACGAGCGCATCGTCGCCCCAGCGCGCGAGCGCGACGTGCTCCTCGATTTTCGCCTCGACCCGGTCGGGCCAGACGCGGCGCACGTCGACATGCCTCACCCAGGGCACCTGCTCGAAGCGCCCGCGCACCGCGCGCAGGTCGAGGGCGAAGAAGTTGCCGCCCAGGCCCGCCGCCGCGTGCTCCAGGTCCGCGCGCAACGCATGCTTCAGCGCGCCCTGCACTTCGACTTCGCGGACGGGAAAAAGCGGCGAGCGCACGAGCGTTTGCAGCGCGGCCGCCCCGAGAATCGCCAGCGCGACCGCGAACAGGACGTTCGCCGCAAGATTCAACAGGCGCGGGTTATCCCACATGGGCTCCCTCCAGGATCTTCACGCAGAGGTCCTCGTAGGAAATTCCAACCGCGCGCGCCGCCATCGGCACGAGGCTGTGCCCCGTCATTCCGGGGGCGGTGTTCACTTCCAGGAGCCACGGCGCGCCGGCCGCATCGAGCATCAAATCGACCCGGCCCCAGCCGGTGCAGCCGAGCGCCTTGAAGGAATCGAGCGCAAGGCGCTTTAGCGTTTCCTCCCTCGGCTCGGGCAGCCCGCAGGGACAGACGTACTTCGTGTCGTCGGTGAAGTACTTGTTCTGGTAGTCGTAGTTGCCTTTGGGCGCATCGATGCGGATGAGGGGCAGCGGCCGGTCGGCCACCACGCTCGCGGTGTATTCGGGCCCCTCGATGCACTTTTCGGCGATGACCGCACTGTTGCAGTTCACCGCGAGCGCATAGGCCTCGTCGAGGTCGCCGGCCGCCTGCACTTTGCTCACTCCGATCGAGGAGCCCTCGAGCACGGGCTTCACCACGATCGGCAGCCCAAGTCTTTTCGCGACCGCCTGCATGTCGCTGCCGCTCTCGAGCATTTCGTAATCGGGCGTTGGCAAGCCGCGCGCCTTCCAGACGAGCTTGGCCCGCTCCTTGTCCATCGCGAGCGCCGAGCCGAGCACGCCGCTGCCCGTGTAGGGAATGCCGAGAAACTCGAGCGCCCCCTGCAGGCTGCCGTCCTCGCCGCCGCGGCCGTGCAAGGCGATGAAGCAGCGCGCGAAGCGGTCGCGCTTGAGCTCCGCCAGGTCGCGCTCGGCCGGATCGAAGGCGTGCGCATCGACGCCCTTGGAGCGAAGCGCCTTCAGCACGCCCGTGCCGCTCATGATCGAAATCTCGCGCTCGGCCGATTTGCCGCCAAAGAGCACCGCCACCTTGCCGAAGCCGGC
>Ga0310810_10001776_pt1 | contig 22845 bp, 21 predicted proteins | sample NCmetagenome_FD_207641 | JGI IMG/M metagenome (GOLD analysis project Ga0310810, IMG submission 207641) | Soil microbial communities from experimental microcosm in Duke University, North Carolina, United States - NC | ecosystem: Engineered > Artificial ecosystem > Soil microcosm > Unclassified ... | reverse complement strand
CGAAGTCCACTTCCACCGACTGCGTCGAGCGCTCGATCACCGGGTGCTTGAACTCGATCGAGAAGGAGAGCTTGTAGCCTTCGTAAGGCTCGAGGCGCGCCCATTTGTCGCCTTCGCGCACCTCGACAGTCTTGCGGATCCTGAAAAACTTCTTCGGCGCCGACTGCTGCTCGATGCCGGCCTGCTGGATGAGCAGCACGAACGGCGATGCGCTGCCGTCCATGATCGGCACTTCCGCGGCATCGAGGTCGACGTAGGCGTTGTCGATCCCCAGGCCGCCGAGCGCCGACATGAGGTGCTCGACCGTGTGCACCTTGACGCCGTCGCGGGACAGGCACGAGGCGAGCCGCGTGTCGCCCACCAGGTCGGCGCGCGCCGGAATGTCGACCGGCGAGGCGAGGTCGACCCGGCGAAACACGATGCCGGTATCGGCCGGCGCGGGACGCAGCCGGATGCGCGCCTTCTGGCCGGTGTGCAGGCCGACGCCGGAGGCGGCAACGACGGACTTGAGGGTGCGCTGGCGGAGCATGCCTGGGTTTGCTGCGCTGCAAAGTCTAGCAGGTCACGAGCGCTCAGTCCGCCTGCTTGCGCAGGAAAGCCGGGATGTCGTACTTGTCGACGCCGCTCTGCTGCAGAGCCTCCACCGTCGAAGCGCGGTTGCGGCGGATCACTGCCGGCACCGAGTCGAGCTCGTTGTAGTTCACCGGGCCCGGCAGGTTGTCCGTGCCGGTCTTCTGCGCCGCCACGTTGTTCAGCACGAGCTGCGGCTTCGGCTGGCGCGCGGCGCTCGCCGCGCCGAGGCCGGTCGCGACCACCGTGACGCGCAGGTCGTCGGCCAGCGCGTCGTCGTACACGCCGCCGTAGATGATCGTCGCGTCCTCGGCGGCGAACGTGCGCACGATGTTCATGACTTCCTTGGTCTCGCGCAGCTTGAGGCTCGCCTTGGAAGCGGTGATGTTGACCAGCACGCCGCGCGCGCCGGCCAGGTTCACGCCCTCGAGCAGCGGGCAGGCGATGGCCTGCTCCGCGGCGATGCGCGCGCGGTCGATGCCGCCCGCCATCGCCGAGCCCATCATCGCCATGCCCTGCTCGGACATCACGGTGCGCACGTCCTGGAAGTCGACGTTCACCAGCCCCGGGTTGTTGATGATCTCGGCGATGCCCGCGACCGCGTTGGCGAGCACGTCGTCGGCCGCGCGGAACGCGTCCTCCTGCGTGACGTCCTCGCCGAGCACCTCCTCGAGCTTGTCGTTCAGCACCACGATCAGCGAGTCGACGTGCGGCCCGAGCGCTTCCAGCCCGGCCTCGGCGATCTTCATGCGCTTCGAGCCTTCGAAGGTGAAGGGCTTGGTCACCACCGCCACCGTGAGGATGCCCAGGCTCCTCGCCACTTCGGCGATCACCGGCCCGGCGCCGGTGCCGGTGCCGCCGCCCATGCCGGCGGTGATGAACACCATGTGCGCGCCGGCGACCGCCTCCTCGATGCGGTCGCGCTCGGCGATCGCCACGGCGCGCGCCTCCTCGGGCTTGGCGCCGGCGCCGAGCCCGCTCGTGCCGAGCTGGATCTGGTTGCCGGCGCGGTTGCGCGACAGCACCTGGGCGTCGGTGTTCACGGCGATGAACTCCACGCCGTGCACGCCCTGCTCGATCATGTGGTTGACGGCGTTGCCGCCGGCGCCGCCCACGCCGATCACCTTGATGATCGGGCCGTTCGCCTGGTTGTCTACGATTTCGAACATGTTGTTGTCTCCTTGCCGTTGTTATCGCTTCAGAAGTTTTTCTGGAACCACTCGCGCATGCGCCCGAGCACGGCCCGCACCGAGCCGCCCTGACGCGAAAGCTTTCCCTGCTGCAGCTGGGCCCGCCCCTCGAGCAGCAGGCCGACCGCCGTCGCATAGCGCGGCGTGCGCACCACCTCGGCCAGCCCGCCGGCGTAGCGCGGCACGCCGATGCGCACCGGCATGTGGAAGATCTCCTCGCCGAGCTCCACCATGCCCTGCATCACCGAGGAGCCGCCGGTGAGCACGACGCCGCTCGAGAGCAGCTCCTCGTAGCCCGAGTCGCGCAGCACCTGCTGCACCAGCGAGTAGAGCTCCTCGACGCGCGGCTCGATCACCTCGGCCAGCGTCTGTCGCGACAGCGAGCGCGAGCCTCTTTCGCCGATGCCCGGCACCTCGATCATCTGGTTCGGGTCGGCGAGCTGGCGCAGCGCGACGCCGTGGCGGATCTTGATGTTCTCCGCGTCCGAGGTCGGCGTGCGCAGCGCCATGGCGATGTCGTTGGTGATCTGGTCGCCCGCCACCGGGATCACCGCGGTATGGCGGATCGCGCCGTGGGTGAAGATCGCGATGTCGGTGGTGCCGCCGCCGATGTCGAGCAGGCAGACGCCGAGGTCCTTCTCGTCCTCGGCGAGCACCGCGCGCGACGAGGCGAGCGGCTGCAGGATCAGGTCGTTCACCTCGATGCCGCAGCGGCGCACGCACTTGATGATGTTCTGCGCCGCCGACACCGCGCCGGTGACGATGTGCACCTTCACCTCCAGCCGCACCCCGGACATGCCGATCGGCTCGCGCACGTCCTCCTGGCCGTCGATGATGAATTCCTGGCGCAGCACGTGCAGGATCTGCTGGTCGGTCGGGATGTTGACCGCGCGCGCGGTATCCACTGCGCGATCGACGTCGAGCGCGCTCACCTCGCGCTCCTTCACCGCCACCATGCCGGTCGAATTGAAGCTGCGGATGTGGCTGCCGGCGATGCCGACGAAGGCCGAGGCGATCTTGCAGTCGGCCATCAGCTCGGCCTCCTCCAGCGCCCGCTGGATGGCGGCCACCGTCGCCTCGATGTTCACCACCACGCCCTTCTTCAGGCCGCGCGACTCGTGGCTGCCCATGCCGAGCACTTCCAGCCGGCCGTCGGCGGCGAGCTCGGCGACCAGGCAGGCGACCTTCGAGGTGCCGATGTCGAGCGCGACGACGAGGCTTCTCGCTTCCTTGGCCATCAGCCCTTCACCCTCACGGCGAAGCCGTTCGCATAGCGCAGGTCCACGTAGTCGTGCCGTCCCGGGATGCGGCCGAGCGTCGCGGCGTACACGTCGACGAAGCGCTGCAGGCGCTCCTCGGCGAGCTCCGCGTCGCGGCCGAGCATGAGATTGAGGCCGTTGCCGAGGCGCAGCTGCCAGGCGTAGCGCGGCGTGAGCACCACTCGCTCGAGCGGCGCGCCGAGCGGCTCGAGCAGGCGCGCGAAGCGCGGATAGCGGACGGCGAGCTCCGCCTCGCTGCCTTCCGGGCCGACGAAAAGCGGCAGCTCGGCGCCGGCCGAGCCGGCGAAGCGCTCGCCGTAGGTGTTGACCGAGCCGCCGGCGGCCCAGCGCGCGAGCGCGACATGCTCCTCGAGCGACACCTCCAGGCGGTCGGGCCAGACGCGGCGTACCTCGGCGCGGCGCACCCAGGGCACCTGCTCGAGCGCGCGGCGCAGCTCGCCGATGCGCGCGCCGAAGAAGTTGCCGTCGAGCTGGCGCTGCACGGCGCGCTCGATCGCCTCGCGCGGCGCATGCTTGAGCGGCGTCAGCACCTCGACGCTGCGCACCGGGAAGAGCGGCGAGCGCAGCGCGGCGCGCACCCCGGCGAGCGCGAAGGCGCAGAGCGCGAGCCCCACCAGGAAGCCGGCGGCGGCGTTCAGCAGGCGCGGGTTATCCCACATGCGCGCCCTCCAGGATCGCGAGGCACAGATCCTCGTAGGAAAGGCCGACCGCGCGCGCCGCCATCGGCACGAGCGAATGGTCGGTCATGCCCGGCGCGGTGTTCACCTCGAGCAGGTACGGCCGCCCGCGCCGGTCGAGCATCAGGTCGACGCGCCCCCAGCCCGCGCAGCCGAGCGTGCGGAACGCCGCCAGGCAAAGCGCCTGGATCGCCTTCTCCTTCTTCGGCGCAAGCCCGCACGGGATGAGGTAGCGCGTGTCGTCGGCGACGTACTTCGCCTGGTAGTCGTAGAACTCGCGCGGCGTTTCCAGCCTGATGATCGGCAGCGCGCGCTCGCCGAGGATGCCGACGGTGAGCTCGGTGCCTGCGACGAATTTCTCCGCGATCACCACGCGGTCGTAGTTGGCGGCGAGGGCGTACGCCTCGTCGAGCGCGGCGGCGCTCTTCACCTTGGACATGCCGATCGAGGAGCCCTCGGAGGCGGGCTTCACCATGAGCGGCAGGCCGAGGCGCTTCGCCACGGCGCGCAGGTCGGTGTCCCTCTCGAGCAGCGCGTACGGCGGCGTGGGCAGCTTCTCCGCCTGCCAGATGCGCTTGGTGCGCAGCTTGTCCATGGCGAGCGCCGAGGCGAGCACGCCGCTGCCGGTGTACGGAATGCCGAGCCACTCGAGCACGCCCTGCACCGTGCCGTCCTCGCCGAAGCGCCCATGCAGCGCGATGAAGACGCGCTCGAACCTGTGCTTCGCCAGCTCCTCGAGCCCGCGCGCCGCGGGATCGAACGGATGCGCATCGACGCCGCGGCTCTGCAGCGCCTTGAGCACCATCGCGCCGCTCTTCAGCGAGACTTCGCGCTCCGCCGATCGGCCACCCAGGAGCACGGCGACCTTGCCGAATTTCATGCCGGCTCCCCGACGATGCGCACCTCGGTCTGGAGCACCACGCCCTTCATCTGGTAGACGATGCGCTGGATGTGCTGGATCAGCCACTCGATGTCGGCGGCGCGCGCCACGCCGCCCGGGTTGACGATGAAGTTGGCGTGCTTCTCCGAGACGCGCGCCCCGCCGCGCTCGAAGCCTTTCAACCCGCACGACTCGATCAGGCGCGCCGCGTGGTCGCGCGGCGGGTTGCGGAACACGCTGCCGGCATTGGGCAGCGAGAGCGGCTGCGTCGCCATGCGGCGGGCGAGCAGCTCCTTCATCACGCCGCGCGACGCCTCGCCGTCGCCCGGCTCGAGGCGGAACCAGGCGGCGGCGAACCACTCCTCACCGCTCGCCCGGGGCGTGCACTGGCGGTAGGCGATCTCGAAGTCGAGCTTCGGCCGCTCGCGCAGCGTGCCGGCGCGGTCGACGGTGAGCACCCGCTCGACGAGGTCCCAGGTCTCGCCGCCGTAGCAGCCGGCGTTCATGGCGAGCGCGCCGCCCACGCAGCCGGGGATGCCGGCGAGGAACTCCGCGCCTTCCAGGTCGTGCTGCGCGGCGAAGCGTGCCACCTTGGGGCTCGCCACGCCGGCCTCGGCGTAGATCAGCCCGCGGTCCATGCTGGGCCGGCGCTTCGCGCCGTGCGTCATGATCACGGTGCCGCGCCAGCCGCCGTCGCGCACCAGCAGGTTGGAGCCGAGGCCGACGAACAGCACCGGCTCCTCGCGCGGCAGCAGGCGCAGGAACGTCGCCAGGTCGTCGACGTCGGCCGGGGCGTAGAAGCGCTCGGCCTCGCCGCCGGCGCGCCAGCTGACGTGGCGCGACATCGGCTCGCCGTGCTTCAGCTCGCCGCGCAGACCGGTCAGTCGTTGCCAGTCGCTCATGTTCATGTCAGCTGCGCGGGCACGTTGCCGATCGACCCGGCACCCATGGTGAGCACGACGTCGCCCGGGTGGGCGACGCGCCGGATCGCCGCCGGCATGTCGGCGATGTCCTCGACGAACACCGGCTCGACCTTGCCCGCGACGCGCACCGCGCGCGCGAGCGAGCGCCCGTCGGCGGCGACGATCGGCGCCTCGCCGGCGCCATAGACCTCGGCGAGCAGCAGCACGTCGGCGCTCGACAGCACCTTCACGAAGTCCTCGAAGAGGTCGCGCGTGCGCGTGTAGCGGTGCGGCTGGAACACCAGCACCAGGCGCCGCTCCGGGAACGCGCCGCGTGCCGCGGCGAGCGTCGCCGCCATCTCGGCCGGGTGGTGCCCGTAGTCGTCGACCAGCGTGAAGCCGCCGCCGCCTTCCAGCGCGACCTCGCCGTACGCCTGGAAGCGCCGTCCCACGCCGCGGAACTCGGCGAGCGCGCGCGCGAGCGCCGCATCGGCGATGCCGAGCTCGCCGGCCACCGCGATGGCGGCCAGCGCGTTCAGCACGTTGTGCCGGCCCGGCAGGTTGAGCACCACGTCGAGCGGCGCGGCGCCCGGCCGCTGCGCGCGGAAGCGCATGCGCGGGCCGTCGTGGACGATCGCCTCGGCGCGGATCCGGCAGTCCTCGCCGGTGCCGTAGGTCAGCACCGGCTTGGAGACGAGCGGCAGGATCTCGCGCACGTGCGGGTCGTCGCCGCACAGGATCGCCGAGCCGTAGAAGGGCAGGTTCTGCAGGAACTGGACGAACGCCTGCTTGAGCCGGCCGAAATCCTGGCCATAGGTATCCATGTGGTCGGCGTCGATGTTGGTGACCACCGCGATGACCGGCTGCAGGTGCAGGAACGAGGCGTCGGACTCGTCGGCCTCCACGACGATGAACTCGCCCGTGCCGAGGCGCGCGTTCGATCCCGCGGCCACGAGCCGTCCGCCGATCACGAAGGTCGGATCAAGCCCGCCCTCGGCGAGCACGCTCGCCACCAGGCTCGTGGTGGTCGTCTTGCCGTGCGTGCCGGCGATGGCCACGCCCTGCTTGAGGCGCATTAGCTCGGCGAGCATCAGCGCCCGCGGCACGACCGGAATCTGCCGCTCGCGCGCCGCGAGCACTTCCGGGTTGTCGGCCGGCACAGCGGTGGACACGACGACCGCATCGGCGCCTTCCACGTGGCGCGCGTCGTGGCCGGTGCGGATCGACACGCCGAGGCCGGCCAGGCGGCGCGTCGCCGCGTTGGCGGCCACGTCGGAGCCGCTCACCGCGTAGCCGAGGTTGACCAGCACCTCGGCGATGCCGCTCATGCCGGAGCCGCCGATGCCGACGAAGTGGATGCGCCGGACCTTGTGCCTCACCGAGCCCTCCGGGCGAGCCCTTCGCCGAGCTCCATGCATGCGCGCGCAACGCTTCGGGCCGCATCGGGCTTGCCGAGCTCGCGCGCCCTGCGCGCCATCTCGAGCAGCGCCGGCCGGTCGAGCCCGCCGATCAGCTCGGCAAGGCGCGCCGGCGTGAGCTCGCCCTGCGGCAGCAGGATCGCCGCCCGGCGCTCGGCGAGGAAGCGGGCGTTCGCCGTCTGGTGATCGTCCACCGCGTGCGGGAACGGCACCAGCACGCTCGCCATGCCGCCGGCGGAAAGCTCCGCGATGGTGACCGCGCCGGCACGGCAGATGACGAGGTCGGCCTCGGCATAGCGCCGCGCCATGTCGTCGATGAACGCGACCAGCTCGCCCTGCACGCCGGCGGCGGCGTAGTTCGCGCGCAGCGTCTCCAGGTGCTTCTCGCCCGACTGGTGCACGACGCTCGGCTTCTCGGCGAGCAGGGCGAGCGCGCGGGGCACCGCCTCGTTCAGCGCCTGCGCGCCGAGGCTGCCGCCTACCACGAGCAGGCGCAGCGGCCCGGCGCGCCCGGCGAAGCGCTGCTCGGGCGCCGGCAGCTGCGCGATCTCCCGGCGCACCGGGTTGCCGGTCCACTCGGCGCGCTTCAACGCGCCGGGAAAGGCGACCATGACCTTGTCGGCGACGCCGGCGAGCACGCGGTTGGCGAGCCCGGCGATCGCGTTCTGCTCGTGCAGCGCGAGCGGCCGGCCGAGCAGCGACGCCATCATGCCGCCCGGGAAGGCGACGTAGCCGCCCATGCCGAGCACCACGTCGGGCCGCAGGCGGCGCAGGTGGCGCGCGCTTTCCCAGAACGAATAGAGCAGGTTCGCCGGCAGCAGCAGCTTCTGCAGCAGGCCCTTGCCGCGCGCCGCGCGCGCGCGGATCCACGCCGCCGGGATGCCGTGCCGTGGCACGAGGCGCTCCTCCATGCCGCCGCGCGCGCCCATCCAGACCACCTGCCAGCCGGCGGCGCGCGCTTCCTCGGCGACCGCGAGGCCCGGGAAGATGTGGCCGCCGGTGCCCCCCGCCATGATGAGCAGCGTCCGGCTCATGCGTTCAAGCCTCTCGCCAGTTGCCGGTTTTCCCAGTCGATGCGCAGCAGGATGGCGAGCGCCACGAAGTTGACGATCAATCCGGAGCCGCCGTAGCTCATGAGCGGCAGCGTCAGGCCCTTGGTCGGAAGCAGGCCCATGTTCACGCCCATGTTGATGAACGCCTGGAAGCCGATCCAGATGCCGATGCCCTGCGCCACCAGCGCCGCGAAGTGCCGCTCGTGCTGCACTGCCTGGCGCGCGATCGCGAAGCCGCGCGCGGCGATCCACGCGAAGAGCACGATCACCAGCAGCACCCCGGCGAAGCCGAGCTCCTCGGCGATCACGGCGAGCAGGAAATCGGTATGCGCTTCCGGCAGGTAGTGCAGCTTCTCCACGCTCGCGCCGAGGCCGACGCCGAGCCATTCGCCGCGGCCGAAGGCGATCAGCGCGTGCGAGAGCTGGTAGCCGCGGCCGAATGGATCGGACCACGGGTCCATGTAGCCGAAGATGCGCTGCATCCGGTAAGGCGACGAAGCGACGAGCAGCGCGAAGCCCACCGCGAGCATGCCGACCAGGGCGAGGAAGTGCCGGCCGTTCATGCCGCCGAGGAAGAGGATCCCGAAGGCGGTCACGGCGATCACCACCAGCGCGCCGAAATCCGGCTCGCGCAGCAGCAGCCAGGAGACGATCAGCATGACGGCGAGCATCGGCAGCAGCCCGCGCTTGAAGCTCTTCAGCACGGCGTGCTTGCGCACCGTGTAGTCGGCGGCGTAGAGCACGACTCCGAGCTTCGCCAGCTCCGAGGGCTGCACGGAGAAGAGCGGCAGCGCGATCCAGCGCCGGGCGCCGTTCACCTCGCGGCCGAGCCCGGGGACCAGCACCACGACGAGCAGCGCGACGGCGCCGACGAACAGCCACGGCGCCGCCTGCTGCCAGAAGCGCGCCGGCAGCAGGAACACCATCAGCGCGCCGCCGAGCGCCGCGGCGAGGAACGCCGCGTGCCGGACGAGGAACCATGCCGGGTTGTTGCCCGCGTAGCGCGCCGACTCGGCGGTCGAGATCGACGCCGAATACACCATCACCAGCCCGAGCGCGGCGAGGATGAGCGCCGCCCAGGCGAGCGAGCGATCGTATTCGGCGTCGGGCGCATTGCGCGCGAAGACGAAGGTCTGGCTCATGCCGGTAAAGCCCTTACCGCCGCGGCGAACACGTCGCCGCGCTGCTTGTAGTCGCGGAACATGTCGAAGCTCGCGCACGCGGGCGAGAGCAAGACCGCCTCCGCCTCGAGCTGCGCCGCCTTCCTTACCGCCGCCTCGAGCGAGGCGCAGCGCTCGCCGCCGACCGCCCCGGCGATGAGCGGCGCATCCCGGCCGATCAGCAGCACGTGGGACGCGAACTGCCGCACCGGCTCGCGCAGCGGCGCGAAATCCTGCCCCTTGCCCTCGCCGCCGAGAATCAGCACGACCTTTTTTCCCAGGCCGCGCAATGCCGCTACGGTCGCGCCGACGTTCGTGCCCTTGGAGTCGTCGTACCACTCTTTGCCGGCGCGCACCGCGACGAGCTCGAGCCGGTGCGGCAGGCCCTGGAAGGTCTTCAGCCCGTCGAAAGAGGCTTGCAGGGAGGAAACGAGGGCGCAGGCGGCGAGCGCATTCGCGACGTTGTGCCTGCCGCGGATCGGCAGCTCCGCGACCGGCAGGATTTCGGCATTGCCGCGCACCAGCTTGTCGCCGACGACGCCGTAGTCGTCGCCGCGCGGCGCGTCGAGGCCGAAGGTGACCACCGGCCTGCCCGGGAGAGCCATGGCGAGCGAGCGCGGGTCGTCGCGATTCAGCACCTGCACGCCGGTGCCCTGGAAGACGCGCGCCTTGGCGGCCGCGTAGTCCTCGAGCCCGGCGTAGCGATCGAAATGATCCTCGCTGAGGTTGAGCATCGTCGCCGCCCTCGGGGCGAGCGACCAGGTGGTCTCGAGCTGGTAGCTGGAAAGCTCCAGCACCCAGGCGGCCGGCGGCGTCTTCCTCCTCAGCGCCGCCTCGAGAACCGGCGGCGCGATGTTGCCGGCGACCTCGCCGTCCATCCCGGCCGCGCGCAGGAGATGCCCGCTGAGCGCGGTCACCGTGGTCTTGCCGTTGGTGCCGGTGACGGCCAGCACCGGCGCCTTGTTCTGCCACGCGAAGAGCTCGATGTCGCCCACCACGGGCGTGCCCTTCGCCGCGGCGCGCCGCACCAGCTCGTCCTCGAGCGAGAGGCCGGGGCTGATGCAGACGAGATCCACGCCGTCGAGCAGCGAGGCCCTGAAGGGGCCGGTGTGCAGCTCGCCGGAAAAATCCGTCTTGCGAGGCGGCGCCGCGCGCGTATCGGCGGCGCGCACCGACCCGCCGTGCGCCTCGACCCAGCGCGCGACGGAAAGGCCGGTATCGCCCAGGCCGAGCACCAGCGCCTTCTTTCCCGCGAGGGCGAAGGGCTTGGGCGGCTGAAGGAGCGAAAAGGCCGGCTCGCGCATCATCGCAGCTTGAGCGTCGACAGGCCGAACAGGACGAGCATCATGGTGATGATCCAGAAGCGGACCACGACCTGGCTCTCCTTCCAGCCTTCGAGCTCGTAGTGGTGGTGCAGCGGCGCCATGCGGAAGATCCGCTTGCCGCCGCTCCACTTGAAGTAAAGCACCTGGATCATCACCGACAGCGTCTCGGCGACGAACACGCCGCCCATGATGAAGAGCACGATCTCCTGGCGGATGATCACGGCCACCGTGCCGAGCGCGCCGCCCAGCGCGAGCGCGCCGACATCGCCCATGAACACCTCGGCCGGATAGGCGTTGAACCACAGGAAGCCGAGGCCGGCGCCGGCGAGCGCGCCGCAGATCACCGCCAGCTCGCCCGCGCCGGTGATGTAGGGCAGGCCGAGGTACTTGGAGAACACCGCGTGCCCGGCGACGTAGGCGAAGATGCCGAGCGCGCTGCCCACCATGACCGTGGGCATGATCGCCAGGCCGTCCAGCCCGTCGGTCAGGTTCACGGCGTTCGACGTGCCGACGATGACGAAAAAGGTGAGCGCGATGAAGCCGACGATGCCGAGCGGGTAGGCGATGTGCTTGAAGAACGGCACGATCAGCTGGTTCATCGCCGGCGTGCTCTGCGCGAGCCAGGCGAGCGTGCCGGCCGCGCCGAGGCCGATCACCGATTGCCAGAAGAACTTGGCCTTCGCCGAGAGGCCCTTCGGATTGCGGTGCACCACCTTGCGGTAGTCGTCGATCCAGCCCACCGTGCCGAAGGCGAGCGTGACCAGCAGCACCACCCAGACGAACTTGTTGCGCAGGTCGCCCCAGAGCAGCGTCGTCAGGCAGATCGAGATGAGGATCAGCGCGCCGCCCATGGTCGGCGTGCCCGCCTTGGTAAGATGCGAGCGCGGCCCGTCGTCGCGCACCGCCTGGCCGATCTTGTACGCGGTGAGCTTGCGGATCATCGTCGGGCCGAGCACCAGCGAGACGGCGAGCGCGGTCAGGCAGGCGAGCACCGCGCGCAGCGTGATGTAGCTGAAGACGTTGAACACGCGCACGTCGCGCGCGAGCCATTGCGCGAGCTCGAGCAGCATCAGTGCCCTCCCCGTTGCGCTTCACCGGTCAGCGCCGCGACCACCCGCTCCATGCGCATGAAGCGCGATCCCTTGACGAGCACGGTCTTCGCCTCGAGCGCGGCGACGAGCTGCTCGGGCGTGTCGAAGTGCCGGGCCTCGGGCCCGAACGCCGCGACGGCATCGCGCGTGGCGGCGCCGAGGGCGAGCAGGCGGCCGACGCCTTTTTCGCGCGCGTACTCCCCCACTTCGCGGTGGAATTGCGGCCCCTGCTCGCCGACCTCGCCCATGTCGCCGAGGACGAGCGCGGTCGGCGCCGGGCAGGAGACGAGCACGTCGATCGCCGCGCGCACCGAATCGGGATTGGCGTTGTAGGTGTCGTCGATGATGGTCACGCCGCCCGCGCCCTGCTTCACCTGCAGTCGGCCGGTGTAGGGACGGAAGGCGGTGAGGCCGGCGCCGATGCTCGGCGTCGGCACGCCCGCCGCAAGCGCGCAGGCCGCCGCGGCGAGCGCGTTGCGCACGTTGTGCAGGCCGGGGATGGCGAGGCTCGCGTCCGTCTCGCCGAGCGGCGTGCGGATCCGGATATCGCTCGACAGGTGCTTGAGCTCATAGCGGCCGGATACCTGCGCGCCCTGCAGGCCGAAATCGACCACCCGCCGCGGGCGGGCGCGGCTGCGGAAATCGGCGGCGTGCGCGTCGTCGGCGTTCACCACCGCGACCCCGTCCAGCGGCAGCGCGTCGTACACGCTGCCGTTTTCGGCGGCCACCTGCGCCACCGAGCTCATGAACTCGAGATGCTCGCGCTGGGCGTTGTTGACCACGGCCACGGTCGGCGCCGCCAGGGCGGCGAGATAGGCGATCTCGCCCGGGTGGTTCATGCCGAGCTCGATCGCGCACCAGCGGTGCTCGGCGCGCAGGCGGAGCAGGGTGAGCGGCACGCCGATGTCGTTGTTCAGGTTGCCGGCGGTCGCGAGCACCGCGGCCTCGCCGGCATGCGCGCGCAGGATCGCCGCGAGCATCTCCTTCACCGTGGTCTTGCCGTTCGAGCCGGTCACGGCGACCAGCGCCGGAGAGAAGCGGCGCCGCCAGGCGCGCGCCAGGTCGCCGAGCGCGCGCCGCGTGTCCTCGACGACGAGCGACGGCAGAGGCGCCGCGGCGACGTGCCGGCGGTCGACGACGGCGGCCGCGGCGCCTCGCTCGGCCGCCGAGCCGAGGAAGTCGTGCCCGTCGAAGCGCTCTCCCCGCAGCGCGACGAACAGCTCGCCGGGCTTGAGCGCGCGGCTGTCCGTGCTGACGCCGGCGAACGCCACCTGCGCGGCGCCGGTCCTGCCGCCGACGACGCCGGCCGCTTCGCCCAGGGTCATCACCGCGTGCTCCTCGCGCCGAGCGCAACGCGCGCCACCCGCTCGTCGGAGAACGGCAGGCGCGCGCCGCGCACCTCCTGGTAGGCCTCGTGCCCCTTGCCGGCGAGCAGGACGACGTCCTCCTCCGCGGCCGCGCCGATCGCCGCGGCAATCGCGCGCGCCCGGTCGGGCTCGATCTCGCAGGCGCCGTCAACGCCCGATGCGATGGCATCGATGATGGCCCGCGGATCTTCGCTGCGCGGGTTGTCGGAGGTGAGCACGATGCGATCGGCGAGCCGGCGCGCCACCTCGCCCATGACCGGCCGCTTGCTCGGGTCGCGATCGCCGCCGGCGCCGAACACCGCGACCAGCCGGCCGCGGCGCGCCGCCGCCACCGGCCGCAGGGCCGCCAGCACTTTCTCGAGCGCGTCCGGGGTATGCGCATAGTCGATGACGACCAGCGGCCGCTCGCCGACCTGCTGCATGCGGCCCGGCACGCTCGGCAGGCGCGCCAGCAGCGGCGCCGCCTCGTCGAGCGGCAGGCCCTTCGCGAGCAGGCAGCCGAGCACGCCGAGAGCGTTGGCGACGTTGAATTGCCCGACCGCGCTCACGCGCAGCGGCGCCCGGCCCCAGCTCGAGACGACCGTGTCGCCTTCCGCGCGGATGAACTGGTCGACACCGTCGACCGGCCCGTGCGCCGCGTAGCCGATGGTGCTCACGCCGCGCGCCCGGGTGCGGCGCGCGAGCTCGCCGCCCAGAGGATCGGCCATGTTCAGCACCGCCGCCTCCAGGCCCGCGGTGGCGAACAGCCGGCTCTTCGCCTCGGCATACGCCTGCATCGAGCCGTGGTAGTCGAGATGGTCGTGCGAAAGGTTGGTGAAGAGCGCGCAGGCGAAGCGCACGCCGTTCACGCGGCCCTGCACCAGGCCGTGCGAGGAGACTTCCATGGCGACGGCGAGCGCGCCGTCGCGCACGAAGGCGGCGAGGCGCTCTTGCAGCGCCAGCGCATCCGGCGTGGTGTTGGCCGCGCCGGCGAGGCGCCCGGGATAGCCGCTGCCGAGCGTGCCGATGACGCCGGCGCGCATGCCGGTCATCTCCAGGGCGGCGGCGAGCCACTGGCTGCACGAGGTCTTGCCGTTCGTTCCGGTCACGCCGCAGGTCCACAACCGCTCGGAAGGCCGGCCGTGGAACTGCGCGGCGAGCTCGCCCGCGCGCTGTTTCAGGCCGGGCACCGCCGCGTTCGGCACGCGCCATTCGTCGCGCCAGGCAAAGCCGTCGCCGCTTTCCCAGAGCACCGCGGAGCTGCCGCGCGCCAGCGCATCGGCGATGTGCGCGCGGCCGTCCGCCTTCTCGCCGCGATAGGCGAAGAACGCCGTGCCGGGCGTGCAGCGGCGGCTGTCGGAAGTCAGCCGCTCGATCATCGCTCCCTGGGCCGCCAGCTGCGCGAATGGCTCCATGGACGGCTCATGTGCTTTCTTTCGGTTCGTCGGCGCCCGGCGGCATGTCGAGCGGCTCGAGCGGCGCATCGTGCGGCACGCCGAGCATCCGCAGCACCCCCTGCGCGACCTGGGCGAACACCGGCGCCGCCACCGCGCCGCCGTAGTAGTCGTCGGACGAAGGCTCGTCGATCATGACGGCGACGACCACGCGCGGCGCCGAGGCGGGCGCGAGGCCGACGAACGAGGCGATGTATTTCTGCGCGGCGTAGCCGCCGTTCTCCTGCTTGTGCGCGGTGCCGGTCTTGCCGGCCACGCGGTATCCCATGATCCGGGCGCGCGGCCCGGTGCCGCCGGGCTGCACGGCCAGCTCGAGCATCGCGCGCACCTCGCGGGCGGTTTCGGCCGACAGCACCTTCTCGCCGCTCGCTTCGGCTGGGCTTTTGACAAGCGTCAGCGGCACCAATTCCCCGTCGCGCGCGAACACCGTGTAGGCGTGCGCCAGCTGCACCAGGCTGAGCGAGATGCCGTGCCCGTACGCCATGGTCGCCTGCTCGATCGGCCGCCAGGTGCGCCAGGGGCGCAGCTTCCCGGCGGCGGCCCCCGGGAAGCCGAGCTCGGGCGCCGCGCCGAAGCCGACGCGGCGGAAGAGATCCCACATCACTTCCGGCGGCATGGCGAGCGCGAGCTTCGCGGCGCCCACGTTCGAGGACTTCTGGATCACCTGGGCCACGGTCAACATGGCGGCGGGGTGCACGTCGCGGATGGTGTAGCGGGCCAGCGTCATGCGGCCGGGCGCGGTCGCGATCGGCGTGCGGGGCGTGACCCGGCCGGTCTCGAGCGCGGCGGCGATGGTGAACGGCTTGAGCGTCGAGCCGGGCTCGAAGAGGTCGGTGAGCGCACGGTTTCGCAGCTGCGCGCCGGTCAGGCGGGCGCGGTTGTTGGGATTGAAGGAAGGCACGTTCACGAGGGCGAGGATTTCGCCGGTCCGCACGTCGAGGGCCACCAGCGCGCCCGCCTTGGCCTTGTGCAGGCGCACCGCGTCGCGCAGCGCGCTGTAGGCGAGGCTCTGCATCTTGCTGTCGATCGACAGCGCGAGGTCGCGACCGTCCTGCGCCGCGCGGATCGATTCCACGTCCTCGACCACCCGGCCGAGGCGGTCCTTGATGACGCGGCGGCTGCCGGGCCGCCCGGCGAGCAGCTCCTGGTAGGCAAGCTCCACCCCTTCCTGGCCGCTGTCGTCGACCCCCGTGAAGCCGATGACGTGGGCGGTCACTTCGCCGGCGGGGTAATAGCGCCGGAATTCCTGCTGCTCGTACACGCCCGGTACCTTGAGCCTCTCGATTGCTGCGGCGGTCTCCGGGGAAACCTGGCGCTTGAGATACACGAAATCGCGCGACGCATCGGCGAGCTTGCGCGAGAGCTCGGCGCCGCTCAGGCCGAGGAGCGCCGCGAGCTTGCGTCGCGGCGCGGGCGCGGCGCCCACGTCGGCCGGAATGGCCCAGATCGACTTCACCGGCGTCGATACCGCAAGCGCCTCGCCCTGGCGGTCGAGGATCCGGCCGCGCGTCGCCGGGACGTCGAGCACGCGCGAGTAGCGGGCGTCGCCCTTCTCCTGCAGGAAGCCGGTGTCCACCGCCTGGAGGTACCCGGCGCGCAGCACGAGCGCGGCGAAGCCGCCGAGCAGGCCGGCGAGCAGCGCGCGGGCGCGCCAGGCCGGCAGCCGCACCAGGCCCTGGGCGGCGCGGCTCACCGCCGGGCGTCTCTCGTGACGAGGTGGGTGCGGCGCGGCTCGGGCACGCGCAGGCCGAGCGTGCCGACGGCGATCTTCTCGACTCGCGAGTGCAGGCCCCAGGTGCTCGCCTCGAGCTGCAGGCGGCCGAACTCGACGTCGAGCTCGCGCGCGCGGCCGTGCTCGCGCTCGAGCTCGGAGAACAGCTTGCGCGCCTCATGCTGCGAAGTGACGAGCCCGAGCGCGCAGGCGACGACAACCGCGAGGAGGAGGAGGTTTAGTTTCGCCACCGCGCGCCGGGCTCGATTCGAATGTCCTGGGTCAAGGGGCCCGCGGTACGCTCGGCCACCCGGAGGATGGCGCTGCGCGCCCGCGGGTTTCTTCTTGTTTCCTGTTCGGAGGCGCGCACCGCGCGGCCGACGAGGCGCAGCGGCGGCTCCGGAATCTCGGCTTCGCGCAGCGGCAGCCCGCGCGGCACGTCCCGCCGCGCGTGGGCCTGCAGGAAGCGCTTGACGATGCGGTCTTCGAGCGAATGGAAGCTGATCACCACGAGGCGGCCGCCGGGCTTCAGGTGCGCTGCGGCCTGCGGCAGCATCAGCGACACTTCCTCAAGCTCCCGATTGACGTGAATCCGTAGAGCCTGAAAGGTGCGCGTCGCCGGATCCTGGCCCGGCTCGCGTGTGCGGACCGTCTTTGCCACGAGATCGGCCAGTTGCCGCGTGCGTTCGAGCGGCTCGCGGCGGCGAGCAGCAACAATCGCCGCTGCAATCTGTTTAGCAAACCGTTCTTCGCCATAGTCGCGGATGACCTCCCTGATTTGTTGTTCTTCAGCCATGGCCAGCCATTGCGCCGCCGATACGCCCTGCGTCGGGTCCATGCGCATGTCGAGCGGGCCGTCGCGGCGAAAGGAGAATCCGCGCTGCGGGTCGTCGAGCTGCGGCGAGGACACGCCCAGGTCGAAGAGCATGCCGTCGGCGAGCTTTTCCGCGAGCACCTGCGAAAGCGAAGAGAAGGCGGCGCGCACGAAGGTGAAGCGCGCATCGGCGATCGCCGCCGCAGCCGGCTGCGCTTGCGGGTCGCGATCGAGCGCAATCAGGCGACCTTGGCCGCCCAGCCGCGCCAGGACCGCCCGGCTGTGCCCGCCGCGTCCGAACGTGCCGTCCACGTAAAGCCCATCGGGACGGACTGCCAGCGCCGCGAGCGCCTCCTCGAGGAGCACGGCCTCGTGCATGGGGCGGCCTCACAGGGAAAAGTCCTCCATCCCGGCGGGCGCGCCGCCCGGGGCGGCGAGCGCCTGGCCGAGCTTGGCCGACCAGACGCCGGAATCCCAGAGCTCGAAGTAGTGCCCCTGCCCGACCATCATGGCGTCGCGCTCGAGCTTCGCGTGCAGGCGCAGCGCCGGCGAGAGCAGGATCCGCCCCGAGCCGTCGGGAGCGACGTGCTCCTCGAAGCCGAGCAGCAGGCGCTTCCACCAGCTGGCCCGCGCGTCGAAGCTCGGGAACGCCTCGACCTTCGCGCGCACGGGCTCCCATTCGGCGGGGGGATAGATCAGCACGCAGCCGTCCGGGTGCGCGGTGACGACGAGCGATTTGCCGGCCTCGGCAAGTGCCGCGCGATGACGAGTCGGGATAGCGACGCGTCCCTTCGCGTCGAGAGTGATGACCGCCGCGCCGTGAAAGCCTCCACCACCCATCCGGCTGTTTTTCCCACTTTTTCCTACCTTTTGCCACCTTACCTAAGGGAACACTTTCGGTCAAGCGTCTTTCCCTTGGCGCTACAAGCACTTAGCGACGGATTGGGTCATCCTCTTTTCATACAAATACTGTATTTCTATCAATAGGTTGTATTGAACTATGAATGTCATTGCTGAAGAAAAGAGGCGAGAAGCCCGGGTGACATAATTCCCGGCCTCATGATCAACAAAATCCTGGAAAGCGCCGAGGCGGCGCTCGCCGACCTCCCGGACGGCGCCACGGTCATGATCGGCGGCTTCGGCAACGCCGGCATGCCGGCGGCGCTCATCGAAGCGCTCATCGCCCGGGGCTCGCGCGAGCTGACCATCGTCAACAACAACGCGGGCAACGGCGACACCGGGCTTGCGGCGCTGATGAAGGCGAAGCGCGTGCGCAAGATCCTCTGCTCGTTCCCGCGCCAGGCCGATTCGTGGCATTTCGACGCGCTCTACCGCGCGGGCGAGATCGAGCTCGAGCTGGTGCCGCAGGGCACGCTTGCCGAGCGCATCCGCGCCGCGGGGGCCGGCATCGGCGCCTTCTTTACGCCGACCGCGTTCGGCACGGATCTGGCGAAAGGCAAGGAGACGCGGCGCATCGGCGATCGCGACTACGTGCTCGAGTACCCGATCCATGCCGACTACGCGCTGATCAAGGCCGACCGGGCCGACCGGTGGGGCAATCTCGTCTATCGCAAGACGGCGCGCAACTTCGCGCCGATCATGGCGGCGGCGGCGCGCTGCACCGTGGCGCAGGTGCGCGAGACCGTCGAGCTCGGCGCGCTCGACCCCGAGACGGTCGTCACGCCCGGCATTTTCGTGAAGCGCATCGTCAGGACCGGCGCAACCTTGAGGAAAGCGGCATGAAGAAGCTCGATCGCAACCAGATGGCGGCGCGCGTGGCGCGCGACATTCCGGAAGGCTCCTACGTCAACCTCGGCATCGGCCTGCCGACGCTCGTGGCCGATCACCTGCCCAGGGGCCGGGAGGTCATCCTGCACAGCGAGAACGGGGTGCTCGGCGTCGGACCGCGCCCGGCGGCGGGCCAGGAAGACGAGGACCTGATCAACGCCGGCAAGGAGCCCGTGACGCTGCTCGCCGGCGGCGCCTATTTCCACCATGCCGACTCGTTCGCCATGATCCGCGGCCGGCACCTCGACTTCGCGATCCTCGGCGCGTTCCAGGTCTCGGCAAGCGGTGACCTCGCCAACTGGCACACCGGGGGCGCGGACGCGATTCCCGCCGTCGGCGGCGCGATGGACCTCGCCGTCGGCGCGAAGAAGGTGCTCGTCATGATGGAGCACCTGACGAAGAAGGGCGAAAGCAAGATCGTCGAGCGCTGCACCTATCCGATCACCGGCGCGCGCTGCGTGAACCGCATCTACACCGACCTGGCGGTGCTCGACGTGAAGCCCGACGGGCTCCACGTCGTCGACCGGGTAGAGGGATTGAGCTTCGAGGAACTCCAGCGCCTGACCGGAGTTCCTCTCAAGAAACTCGCTACTGCGGCTTGACGCCGGCGGCGGCGAGCAGCCGCTTGTTGGTCGCGGTCTCCTCGCGCACCAGCTTCGCGAACTGCGCCGCCGACATGTCCTCCATCGGCGCGTTGCCGAGGTTGTGCAGTTTCTCCTGCACCCCCTTGTCGGCGAGCGCCTTGCGCACGTCGGCATTGATCTTGCTCACCAGGCCGGCCGACATGCCGGCCGGGCCCCAGAGGCCGAACCACAGCGAGGAGTCCGCGCCTTTCACCCCGGCCTGGGCGACGGTCGGCACATCGGGCAGCGAAGGATTGCGCTTCGAAGTGCTGGCGGCGAGCGCATGCAGCTTGCCGTTCTTGATGTTGGAGAGCGCCGCCGAGATCGGCGCCCAGTAGGCGTCGACGTTGCCGCTCAGGATGGCGGCCACCACCTCCGGCGTGCCCTTGAACGGCACCTCGACCACCTTGATGTCGGCCGCGGCGATGAATTTCTCGGTGGAGAGGTGCGTGCCGCTGCCGATGCCGGCGTGGCCGAAGTTCACCTTGCCGGGGTTCTTCTTCGCATAGCTCACGAAGTCCATCAGCGTCTTGTGCGGCGAGTTGGCCGCGACGACGAGGATGTTCGGCTGCTCGGCGAGCGCGGCGATGTCGGTGAAGTCCTTGAACGTGTCGTACGGCAGCTTGGCGTAGATCGCCGGGTTCACGGTGTGCGCGTTGGAGTTGATGAGCAGCGTGTAGCCGTCGGGCGCCGCGCGCGCCACGACCGCCGAGCCGATCGAGCCGCCCGCACCGGCGCGGTTCTCGTTGACCACCGGCTGGCCCCAGATTTCGGAAAGCTTGGCGGTGACGATGCGGCCCACGATGTCCGTGGCGCTGCCCGGAGTGAACGAGATGATCACGGTGACGGCCTTGGTCGGGTAGTTCTGCGCCCCGGCGCTCAGCGCGAGCGCCGCGAGCGCCGCGCCGAGCAGGGTCTTGAGCACTTTCATGATGACTCCTCCTTGGTTTCAGTTTGTTGAACGTCCGGCAGGGTGATGCGTTGACTAGGCGCGCTTCGCCTTCGCCCAATACTCGGGAGACGACTTCGACTCGTGCAGCGCCTCGGGCGTCTCGTAGCCCGGGGCCATCGACGCCGACGTGCCCGCGAGCACCTGGTGGTGCTCGATGTTCAGCAGCCGCAGCCAGCTCTGCTGCCCCATGGTGAGCGCGATGAAGCAGCCGAGCTCGACCAGCTCGGGCTCGCTGAAGTGGCGATGCAGGCGCTCCCAGAAGGCGTCGTCGGTGTCGAGGTGCCAGGTGATCGCTTCCGCGTATGCGAGCGCCGCCTTCTCGCGCTCGCCGTAGCGCGCCGACTTCTCGAAGTTCAGCAGCTCGCGCACGTGGTCCTCCATGACGCCCGCGCCGGCCGCCTTGATGGAGCGCTGGTTGCCGCAATAGTCGCATTGCACCGAACGCGAGACATAGAGGCGGCACAGCTCCTTGATCGCGTGCTCGCACACGCCGCGATGGAAGAGATCGCGCCACGAGTTGGCGAATGCCCAGAACGCGGCCGGCACGTGCGCGCGCACCGCCGAGCTTTCGGGCCGCGGCGTGCCCTCGCGCCGGCAGCGCTCCATCTCGCGCCGCATGTCGTCGTCCATCCGGTCCAGCGGGAAATAGCTGATGCGTTGTCTTGCGCTCATGGTTTCCTCCTAGGCGTTGCCGACCATCGAGAAGCGCTCGTCGGCGGCGAGGCAGGCGGCCTCGGCGAGGCCGAGGCTGCGCCGCACCTCGTTGGTCCCGCGCACGATGGCGACCATCTTGTAGTAAGCGTGGCGCCGGCTCATGCCTTCGCGCCCCATGCCGCAGTCCGAGCCGAGCACCAGGCGCTCCTTCGGGATGTGCTCGAGCGCCTTGCGCACGAGCGCCGCCACCTGCTCGGGCGTCTCCACCTGCAGCGTATGGTGATCGACCACGCCGATGCAAACCTTCTGGTCCTGGATGCGCCGGCCGATCGCCGCGAGGTCCATGCCACCCGAGCTGCAGGTCTCGAACGTGAGCACGTCGGCGTCGACGCGCGCCAGCGCGTCCAGCGCCGGCGCGTAGCTCGGCTGGCTGGCGAACAGCCGCTGCGCCGCCGGGTTGCCCCAGCAGGTGTGGCACCAGATCTCGCACTTGGCGCGCAGGCCGCGCACCGTGTTGTTGAACACCTCGACCATGAATCCGGGGTTGAGCACCTCGTCGGCGAGCCCCTTGGCCGCGAGCAGGTGGATCTGCGGCTCTTCCATCTGGATCACCTTGCAGCCGGCGTCGGCGAGCTCGTGCAGCTCCTCGTTCAGCGCCTCGCTGATGGCGAGGATGCTCTTGCGCAAGTCCCGGTAGTGCAGATCGCGCACCGACATGGCGATCAGCTCGGCGGTGATCGTGCCGAACTTGACCGGCCGCGCGGTGAGGCGCTGCGCCGCCTTCCAGATCGCCGCGTAGCGCAGCCGGCCGCGGCCGACCGGGCCGACCAGATCGGGCATGACGCGCGTCTCGAGCACGTCGTGCAGGATGTGCCCCGGCTTGTGCGGGATGCCGGCCAGGCCGCCCTGCACCGCGTACGGGCGCGCGCCGGCGAACCCGTCCATGTGCAGCGGCGCGTAGGAGAACCAGTTGTGCCCGGCCACGTCGGCGTCGAAGCGGCAATCGCCGTCGGTGACGATGTCCAGGCCCGCGGTCTCCTGGTCGCGCAGGTACGCCGAGCAGGCGTCGAGGTACTGCTCGCGGTATGTGCGGTCGACCATCGCCTCGCGGAAGTCGCGCGCGCCGAGGTTCTGCGTGTACCACGCCGGCCGCGGCAGCGAGCCTATGATCGTCGTCGGCAGCAGCGTGCCGGCGGTCGCGGTGTACATCAGCTCGACAGCCCGTCGCCGACCGGGACGTTCTCGGGCTCGAGCGCGACGCCCGAGTTCTGCGCCTGCATCAGCAGCAGGGTCGAGAAGTCCTGCTCGGTCATGCCCCGGCCGATCATCTGCTGCAGCAGGTCGCGCGTCAGGGAGGTGAGCGGCATCGGCACGTCGAAACGCCGGCCGGCGTCGAGGCCGAGGTCGAGGTCCTTGCGCAGCAGCTTCGGCGTGAACGTGACGTGGAAGTCGAGATTCACCAGCGCCGGCGTCTTGTAGCGCGTGAACATCGAGCCCATCACGCTCTTGTTGAGGAAGTCGAGGAAGGCATGGCGCGGCATGCCCGCCTTCTCGGCGAGCACGGTGATCTCGCACAGGTTCTGGATCACCACGCCGAGCATCACGTTGTGGCAGATCTTGGCGATGCGCGCGAGCTCGCCCTCGCCGACGTAGCTCGAGCCGGCACCCATCATGTCGAGATAGGGTTTCGCGGTGTCGTAGGCCGCTTTCGGCCCCGACACCACGAAGGTGAGCTTGCCCGCCTTGATGACCTTGGCGTTGCCGCTCACCGGCGCGGCCAAGTATTCGATATTTTTTGCAGAAAGATACTTTCGCAACTCCGCCGAGCCCTCGAGCGAGATGGAGGAGCACTCGACCACCATCTTCGGCTTTCCCCTGGCCAGCGCCTTGGCGAGGACTTCCTTTACGTCGTCGTAGGTCGAGACCATGACGAACAGGATGTCCTTGGTCGAGAGCTC
>Ga0310810_10001775_pt1 | contig 22855 bp, 18 predicted proteins | sample NCmetagenome_FD_207641 | JGI IMG/M metagenome (GOLD analysis project Ga0310810, IMG submission 207641) | Soil microbial communities from experimental microcosm in Duke University, North Carolina, United States - NC | ecosystem: Engineered > Artificial ecosystem > Soil microcosm > Unclassified ... | reverse complement strand
TGGCTCGGGCGCCGGCCTCACTGCGCAGCAGATGCTGGAAGATGCGTATGACTTCGACGCCTCCATTACACTCCACCAGGCGGGAGCCGACAAGAGCAGGCATGCCCGCGAGATGTTGCAGCACGGCCACTACACCCGCTGGGCCGACGGACCAATCGCCACCACCGTCATCCTCGCGAGCCATGCACCCGAGCGCGCCTATGACATGGGATGGGAACGCGATGGGGTGACGACGCTCACCCGTTCGATTAACGGCAACCAGACCACGGCGCATGTGGCCGATGCCACCCGATGGGTGGCGCCCATGGATGCGAGTATCCAGCAAACCGACAGAAACCAAAATCCCGTAGGCTTCCTCCCCAATCCGGAGCACGTTCGAATTACGCACGTCGCTTTTGACTCCGGTAACTCCGGGCCGGCCACGCTGACGTTGATCCGCCATATCAACTGCGACGTCGCGACGGCGTTCTTTGTGGATTCCAATTTGCCGGGCGGTCGCGGCGCACGCGTCTTCCCGGAGCGCTGGAAGGAACCCACGGATCCGAAATTCAATTCCTTCCGCCCCATCTTTGAGGCGACGTTCTGGCCCGACGGCGGCGCAGGACAGAAGAAGGTCCGCGTGCGATTCATCGGGGAAACTTCAGATACCGATCGTTTTCAAGATCTCGGCTATGATGTAACCCTGAAGCTCGGCTACGCCGCGCCCGCCGCTGTCTGGATGCAAACCGGCCTTTATCATATTGCCGGCATACGCTGGACCATGAACCGCTATGACTGGAGTGACCGGGAGGAGGGCCATGTCTGGAAAATTCATCACCCCTCCATCACATACCCGCGCGAGCTTTGGATCCATGGCGAACCTTACCCAATCTCGATTGACCACAATGCAGCCTATCTGGGATATTCCCGCGCTGCCTTCAATTACGATTTGAGCAAATCGATCAGTGAATCCACCATCGCAACTAGTTGGTCCGGTCCTGCCGGAGCCGTGAGGAACGCGGGCTGGACTTCCGCTCGCATTTCCGGACTCACTTCGAGTAAGTACCGCGGTAAGTCACCCGCCGATATGGGCAACCTCTCGGCCCAAATGGGCGCCGGCGGCGGTGGCACGTCACCGGATGCGACTGGGCCGTACCCGTTGTGGGTGACTCAGTGGATCTACACGCAAGACATCAGGATGTTCCTCAAGATGGAGGGCAATGCGAATTTTGCGGGAAACTTTCCGTATCACTGGCGGGAAGGCAGACCCGGCAGCCGCATGGATTACGATGACGCCCCCGAAAGCGGAACCGGAGTTGGCAAGCCAGTCAGCCTTGCCAACAGGCCCAAACTTTCCACCGCCCTGATGATATCCGGGACCACGTACGACCGGGACCGGATTGTGCCCATTAGTGTGTCTGAAGCCCAGTATGTCGCCTACCAGCAGCGCTGTTGCGCGAACGGATGGGATATGGGCCATAACCATATGTTGGAGCCCTTTTCCGCGCTTTATATCGTTACCGGTGATTTCTACTATCTAGAATGCATGCAGATGTGGACCACCATGACGGCGGCCAATGTCACGCCTGGAACCGACTACACAGGCCGTGGGCCCACCGGAGCCGAAGGTGCAATGCCCTTGATGATCAACGGCGATCCCGACGTCTACGGATGGTGGAATCGGGACACGGGCGGCGTGATGAAGACCCGTATCCTGGCCGCCGCTCTATCGGTCGACGGCACACCCGAGAAGCGGTTTTACGATCATCTTGTCAATAACGCGCTCGCGGGCATGGAAGGGGCCAAGAACTACAGTGGCAACTTCAAATCCACGGGAACGGCGCTCGAAAAATCCACATGGGACTGGGCCAAACGCGAACAGCACGATGCCGACCTGCTCATCACACCGGCGACCGTCGGTTACCCGCTGAACCTCTACGATTACGGCAATCAGAATTCCGCACAATCCGAGTACGGCATCATGCGATTTGGCCGGGCATATTCAACTAGGGATGGCGGTACGATTCCAAGCCCGATCTTAGCCCACGCCAGCGGCGCGGAAGTAGCAACGGTGGCTCCTAATGGGGCGCCCGGTGGCCGCGTCACAAAAACGACGTCAGCAGTCTCTGGAAAGGTGATTGTTACAAACGCCACCAACACAACCCCCATCACGCTAACCGCGCCCGGAAATACCTTTCAGAACGGCGATAGCATTTTTGTCACCGGGTTCAATGCCGACGGCGGGCTGGTGCGGGGTCATAACTACGGACTGTGGGGAATCTGGACCATCGCCAATAAGAATGGCGACAAGTTCGACCTTGTCGGCTCGAAGCCCGCCATCGGCGACGCCTATCGGAGCGGCAGCATCGCCCTGGGCCGTACCTTCACGGTTGCAAATGGGTCGGCCGTCGCACGCCTTGGCTTACCCGCCAGGGTCTACATTGACTCGGAAATCTTCTACGTCTGCTCCGTAGTGGACAACCTGGTTTCTGTCTGCCCCGTCGACAACAATTCGGGCGCGTGGTGGGGTGTCACCTACTTCGGGGCGTACTACCCGTTGTACGCCATGGCGCGGGCCGTGGATTTCGAATATAAGGCGGATTGGCTTTTTGCCTACCTCGGACAGCATTTCGTTGACGGAGTGAATAGCCCGGACTACAATCCATACCTGTTTGATTCCGGCCGTTTCCCGTCCGTGCACATGGATGGGCGCACGTTGATTTCGACATGGGCACAAGCCAAAGCCGGTTATCAGCCTCTGTGGGCTAATTCCGATCGCTTTGCCCTCGGAGCGTCGGGGCACTACGGTGTTCAGTTAAACCTCGCGATCGCGCTCGCCCGAGACTTGCCCGGAGGCGACAAGGCCTGGGATTGGGTTCGACAACACCTCCACCCGCTGATGGACCCTAACAATGCAGATGCTTTGAAATGGCTCCTGAGCCCGCGGGAAGAAGGTCCGGCTGGGTCTCGCACCCACCACTAGACCGTGCGCTCCAGCTTCCGCGGATATCCCAATTATTCGGCTTATTTGACAACTTGTTGCCAACAGGGGTCCTGGGCTGAATCTACGATCATGCTTATAGTTATCTTAGATTCATATAGTTGGAGGATCTGGAACAAAACTTGCCCTTATTCTCCAGGGACTCTACGAAGCAGGATTCACCACGAACGCCCGGTTTCGCTATTTGCCGTAAGGGTTCGGTGCAGACAGTCCGAGGAGCCTGGATCCTACGGTCTGCAAGAGGAGTTTTGGGTCGAGTTCCTGCACCACAGATCATGAAGAACCTCTTGTTCCTCTCTCACTGCGTCCCGAACCCGCCAAACAAAGGCGAGAAGATCCGTTCCCATCAAGAGATATACTGCCTGGCATCGCGGTACCGTGTCCATCTGGTCTGCTTTGCGCGCGACGAAGAGGAGGTTCGCGCAGCACATCAGCTGTCGGATCGATGCGCGTCGGTATTTGTCGAGAATTTATCTCCGCGCCTGGCCCTGTTGCGCGGAGCAGTTCGTTTCGCTCTGGGTGGGTGCTTGAACACGGCGTACTATTGGAGTTCCCGCATGAAAGCTCATGTGGATGCGCTTGTGCGCAGGTTTCCGATAGATGTCACGCTGGCTTATGCTACCGTAATGGCCCCCTACTCACCGGTACAGATACCGTTGCTATTCGACATGCAGGACGTCGATTCGGAAAAATGGCTCCAGTACGCGCAATCGCGTCAACCCGGATTCCTGTTCGCCCTGGAAGCGCGCCGCCTCCGCCGCGTGGAGGCGCAGTGGACCAAAGCCGCCCAGTGCACCTTGCTCACTACTGCCAATGAACGGCAATTGCTCTCTAGTTTCGTTCCGGACGCGGAAATCGACTATATGGAGAACGGTACTGACAGCGAATTCTATGACGGCGTGGCCAGACCGTTGCCCACCGGGTATGAAGGCCGCAAGTTTGTGGCTTTCATCGGCACCATGGACTACCATCCCAATATGGAAGCCGCGTCATGGTTCGCGACGCGCATTTTCCCGGAACTGCGGCGACGCCACCCGGGACTGGAGTTCCTGATCATCGGGCGTCATCCGGCTAAACAGGTTTCGGACCTCGAACGGCTGCCTGGAGTCACGGTGACCGGAGGAGTGCCTGATACGCGGCCGTTCGTCACACACGCGCGCGCGCTCGTGGTGCCACTCATTCTGGCACGGGGAATTCAAAACAAGGTACTGGAGTCGCTGGCTATGGGGCGGCTCGTGTTCGCCTCCGCCGAGGTGTGCCGGACATTCGGGTCAAACGTGCCTCGCGGTGTCGTGTGTTGCGCATCTGAACGGGAGTTTATTGAAAACGTGTCCAACGCCTCCACGGTCGAGCCCACATGCGACGCTTCGATTCGCGCCGAGGCTTGCCGGCGCTTTTCCTGGTCAAATAGTCTGACTGTTATCCTGAACCGGCTCGACGCGCTGACGGCGAACAAACCGGCAAATTCCATGCTCCTGGGAGAGACTTTGAATGGAACCTAAGAGGGTTGAGGCGGGTACATCCCCGCCCTGCGCGGCAGCGACTGCCTGCGCGGATATTTCGCAATTTGCTCCTAAGGTGGAGCGAAACGGCTCGACTACCGGCGTTGGAGCCATTATCCGCGCCAAGGTTCCGGTTCGGATCAGTTTCGCCGGGGGCGGCACCGATTTCCCGCACTGGTACGAAGACCGCGGCGGCGCCGTGCTCTGCACGACCATCAACCACTTCGCGCGCGTGGCTCTGTATCCCCGGCAGGACCAGGCGGTGCGCATCCGCTCCGTCGATCTGGGCTACATGGTGGACTATCATCTGGAAGAGCAGCCTGCCTATGATGGCGCGTTGGACCTCGCCAAGGCGGCAATCCGGCGGCTGGGCGTCCAGAGAGGCATGGATCTGGATGTCCGCTCCGACGCCCCGGCGGGTAGCGGGCTGGGCGGCTCGTCGGCCCTTACGGCCGCGGTTATCGGAGCAGTCGCTGCCTATCAGGGCAAAATCCTCACGAGTTATGAGTTGGCCGAAATGAACTGGGTGGTCGAACGCTCGGACGTAAAGATCCCTGGAGGCATGCAGGACCAGTACGCCACGACCTTTGGAGGCTTCAACCTGATCGAGTTTTCTAAGGACCGTATTCTGGTGAACCCGTTGCGGATCGATAGCTCCATCCTGAATGATCTCGAAGCCCACCTGCTGCTGTGTTACACCGGCCAGGTCCGTGCCAATCAGGGCTTGATCGAAAGGCAGATTCGTTACTACCAGGACGGTCGGCAGACCACGGTCGAAGGCATGCAGCGTATCTACGAGCTGGTGTTTGAAATGAAAGAGGCGCTCTTGCGCGGCCAGCTCGACGCGTTCGGCCAGCTTCTGCATGAAGGCTTTGTCAACAAGAAGCGGATGAACCCGGATGTTACGCGAAGCACCTCTGTGGACCTCCTCTATGAGGAGGCGCTGGAGCACGGGGCCATCGGCGGCAAGCTGATGGGAGCCGGCGGCGGGGGCTACCTGCTTCTCTATTGCCACACGCACCGGCAGCACGAAGTCCGGAAGGCGCTCGAAGCGCTCGGCGGGCGCTTTGCCAATTTCAGCTTCGAAGAGCACGGGCTGCAGGTCTGGCGGACGCACTGCGGATGATCGCCGGCGCCATTCTCGCCGGCGGTTTAGGCACTCGCCTCCGTTCCGTGATGAGTAGCAAGCCCAAGGTACTCGCGCCGGTCGGCGGCCGCCCCTTCATTACTTTCCTGCTCGACCAGATGGCCCATGCCGGTCTGCGGCAAGTCGTGCTTTGCACCGGATACATGGGCGATGAGGTGCGCCGGGCGTTGGGTGACGAGTACCGTGGAATGAACCTCGTATACTCTCGCGAGGATCAACCGTTGGGCACCGGCGGCGCCTTACGCATGGCGCTCGACTGCACCGCTGCCGATCAGTGGCTGGTCCTGAACGGCGATTCTTATGCCGCCGCGGACTTCGGCGCGTTTATCGCATGGCACCGGCAGCACGGTTTCGCTGGATCGCTGCTTCTATGCTGGGTCGAAGACTGCTCGCGGTTCGGCACCGTGGAAATGGACGCTCAGGGGCGCATCTCGGGCTTCTTTGAGAAACGCGGCGTGACGGCTGCCGGTTGGATCAATGGCGGCGTCTACCTGCTTTCACGCGAGCTCGTTGGCTCGCTTCCGCCGAAGGCGCATTCCATCGAGCGCGACGCCTTTCCGGCATGGGTTGATCGGGGCCTCGGGGGTTATTGCGTCCGTGCGCCGTTCATCGATATCGGCACCCCGGAGTCTCTGGCTCAGGCGTCCGGATTTATCTTGCGAGAACTTGAGAGGATCGCGTGCCGAAGCGTTTCGTAATCCTGGACCGCGACGGCACGTTGATCGTCGAGCGCAACTACCTCACCCAACCAGGTGAAGTAGAGCTGCTGCCCGGCGTCGCAGCCGGATTACGCCGTCTCGGCGAGCTGGGTCTAGGCTTAGTGGTCGTATCGAACCAGTCGGCCATCGGCCGGGGTATGCTCGACCGGGAGGGTTTGGACGCAGTGCATGGACGGATGAACGAACTGCTGGCCCAGGTCGGCGCGCCGCCGATCGACGCCATCTACATTTGTCCGCACACTCCCGAAGACCTTTGTGGGTGCCGGAAACCGAGGCCCGGATTGGTCGTGGACGCGGCGCGCGAATTGAACTTCGACCCGCGGCGCGCATTTGTGATTGGCGACAAGGAATGCGACATCGATCTCGGAAGCCGCGTGGGCGCAACCAGCATTCTCGTGCGCACCGGGTATGGCTGCAAGCACCTTCGTGCGGGGCTGGCCAAGCCGCACCTGGTAGTGGATGATCTGGATCAGGCCGCGCGCCTGATTGAGCGCATACTGGAGGGATCTATGCAAAACGACGGCGTGCCGGGACTGTATGCCGGTGCCACTGAGCTGGTGAGAGCGCATATTCTGGGCAGCATTTCGACCAAGCAGCGCCTTCTGGATGAATGCTCGGCCGACATTCTGGCTGCGGCGGCACGGATCACCGCCAGTCTGGGATCCGGTGGCAAGCTGCTTTTGTGCGGCAACGGAGGCAGTGCGGCGGATTGCCAGCACATCGCCGCCGAACTGGTCAGCGTGCTCACCCAGGACTTCCTGCGGCCCGGCTTGCCTGCGATAGCCCTCACCACTGATTCCTCTATTTTGACGGCCAGTGCCAACGACTTTGGTTTCGACGGTATTTTCGAACGTCAGGTCCAGGCGCTGGGCCGGCCCGGCGATGTCGTTATCGGGATCAGCACTAGCGGGAACTCGGCAAATGTCTTGCGGGCGTTGCGTTATGCCGCAGGCAATGGGATGTCTACAATCGCCTTGATTGGGGCTTCGGGCGGCAAGATGGGGGCGCTGGCCGAAATCGCCATCCGCGTACCCAGCGCTTCGGTGCAGCACATCCAGGAGTCACATATCGCTATCGGTCACATTCTATGCGCCTTAGCCGAACGGACGCTGTTCGCGAACCATGACGCGGGCAAGGAGCCGGCAGCCGCTGCTAATTCCGAACGTGTTTCATAAAGTGACAAGTTCTGGCACTATAGGGTCTGTGGGAAGCCTGCAGATTCGGTCCGAACTGTGTTTTGAGGACCTTACGCTCGATAGTTGAAAGCGCAGCATTTGGCAGCAATCGTGCACGGGGCAGGGCTACAAGATGTCGTCATGCGTCGAGCCCGGCGCGCTCTCCGTGCTTCGTAGAGGAGGAGGCCCAAGGCGTAAGGTACGGTTAGAGAATAGAAATAGTTATGAACCTCCACGAAGATTACCGGGCGCACACGGCGGAAAAGCAGGCGTCGGACCGTTCGTTTGGTTGGGTATTCACCGTCTTTTTCGCGCTGTATGCATGCCTGCCACTGCGCCATGGCGGAACTGTGCGCTTTTGGGCAGTCGCGGCCAGCGGTGTATTCTTGCTCACTACTCTGGTCCGCCCGTCGCTGCTCCATTTTGCGAATCTGCTGTGGGGCAATGTGGGAAGGCTGCTCGGCCGCGTGGTGAATCCCGTCGTTACCGCCCTGCTGTTCTATGTGGTGGTGACGCCGACCGGCCTGTTAATGCGCATGACGGGCAAGGACGTGCTGCGTCTGCGTTGGGCGCCTGAGGACAAAAGCTATTGGATCGACCGGCAGCCCCCGGGGCCGGACCCCAGAACGATGTCGAATCAGTTTTGATAATCTAATTAAGATTTAAGGAGATTTTGTGACGTATTTTCTGAAAGAATTCTGGACCTTTTTGCGCGCGCGGAAGAAGTTTTGGCTGCTGCCCGTCTTGGTCATGATGCTGATCTTCGGAGCCCTCCTGGTTCTGGCTCAAGGCTCGGCAGTGGCGCCATTTATTTACACGCTGTTCTAAAGACGACTTCTACTGGGGACCTGTTCTTGGACATATTAGGCATCTCCGCCTTTTACCACGACAGCGCAGCGGCGTTGGTGCGTGACGGCGAAATTGTGGCGGCGGCGCAGGAAGAGCGCTTCAGCCGCAAGAAACACGATTCGCGTTTTCCACACCACGCTATCGAATACTGCCTGTCAGAGGCTGGTATGACCCTAGGCCAGATCGAGCACGTGGTCTTTTACGACAAGCCGTTTCTTAAGTTCGAACGGTTGCTCGAGACCTATCTGGCATTCGCTCCCCGGGGCCTTCGGTCGTTTGCCATGGCGATGCCTTTGTGGGTGCGCGAAAAGCTCTTCCAAAAAGACCTGCTGCGGCGCGAACTCGAGGTCTATGGAAATGGTCTGGACTGGCAAAACCGGTTGCTGTTCGCCGAGCACCATTTGAGCCACGCAGCCAGCGCATTCTTTCCGTCTCCTTTTTCCAAAGCCGTGATCCTGACCTTGGATGGTGTCGGCGAATGGGCAACCACCTCCACTGCCATCGGTGACGGCAACCGGCTGGAGGTAGTGCGCGAGATCCATTTCCCGCATTCTCTCGGTTTACTGTATTCGGCGTTTACTTACTACACCGGATTCAAAGTGAACTCGGGCGAATATAAGGTCATGGGGCTGGCCCCTTACGGAGAGCCAAAATACGCCACGTTGATTTTTGATCACCTCATCGATATCAAGCCGGACGGCTCGTTCCGGATGAATCTTTCGTATTTCGATTACTGCACCGGCCTCACCATGACAAACGGAGCGTTCGAAAAGCTCTTTGGCGAGCCGGCGCGAAAACCCAGCCAGCCGTTGAAACAGTTTCACATGGATGTCGCGGCTTCCATGCAGGCCGTGCTGGACGAAGTGATGATTCGGCTGACGCGCAGCGCCATCGCCCAAACTGGAATCGACAACCTCTGCCTGGCTGGCGGCGTGGCGCTGAACTGCGTAGCCAACGGCAAAATTCTGCGTGACGGCCGGGTCAAGAATCTCTGGGTCCAACCCGCTGCCGGCGACGCAGGCGGCGCAATAGGAGCCGCCTTGGCCGCCTATCATCTGTACTGCGGCAAGGAACGGCGTCTGAACGGTGCGCAAGACGGAATGAAGGGCGCCTATCTCGGTCCGTGCTTCCCGCAACACGAAATTGAACAGCGGCTGCATTCCGCCGGCGCCAGGTTCACCCGTGTGAATGACGGCTGTTTGATCAAACTTTGCGTGGACGCATTGGCGGAAGGCAAAGCCGTCGGGTGGTTCCAGGGCCGGATGGAGTTTGGCCCTCGAGCACTCGGCGGCAGATCCATTCTGGGTGACGCCCGCTCTCCCTCGATGCAGTCGGTGTTGAACCTCAAGGTGAAGTACCGCGAGTCCTTCCGCCCATTTGCTCCTTCGGTCTTGAGAGAAGATGTGGCGGAGTGGTTTGAACTGGAAGTCGACAGCCCTTATATGCTACTGGTAGCCGACGTCACCAAACACCATCGCCGGGAAATGACCCCTGCGGAAAAGGCGCTGTTCGGCATCGAGAAGTTGAACGTCCCCCGCTCGGATATTCCCGCTGTCACCCATGTAGACTACTCAGCTCGGATTCAGACCGTTCACCAGGAGACCAATCCCCGTTATTACGAGCTCATCAGCGCCTTCAAACAGCGCACCAACTGCCCAGTGATTGTCAACACCAGCTTTAATGTCCGTGGAGAACCCATCGTCTGCACGCCTGAAGACGCGTTTCATTGCTTCATGGGCACGCAGATCGAAGCTCTGGCTGTTGGCAACTGTTTCCTGCGGAAAGAGGACCAGGATCCGGCGCTCAAGCAGAACTACGAGTCCGCTTTCGAATTGGATTAACCTCAGAAGGATCAGTTTTCGAATTGGATTAACCTCAGAAGAATCAGTTTAAGTCTTAGTTGCTACCTAAAAATTCGTCGCACCTGGCACGGACATTCTCCATTGAGAATTCATCTAGAAACCGGAAGTCTTTCTGGCTCTTAACGATGGAAGTGGTGGGCCCGACAGAACTCGAATCCGTGACCTCTACCGTGTCAAGGTAAATAAATGAATCACTTCCACAGACGTGTTTTGCATTTTCAGATACTTACGGACTCTGGGTTTGGACTCCAACTGTATGAGGCGTCAACTGTAATAACTGAGACTTGATCTGACATAGTTGGTTAGATCAAGCAGCCGCATCAGCGACCGCGCCTCCGCCTGCGCTCCGCTGCGCAGGGCTCCGCTCCGGCTCCGGCGCTGCGTTCGAGAATGAATCGAGCATTTCTCCCGCGCCAGGTGTGCCGAGTCCAACAAAGTCTGCATCGGGGTCTTGCCGTAACAGTACTGGCCCGAATGAGTCCGTGTCAGATTGTACTCCCGGAGCCAGTCGTCGAGATCCGCCTGTAGTTCGTCGAGGCCCTGGTAGAGCTTTTTGCGGAAGGCCGTGGCATAAAACTCTTCCTGGATGGTGCGATGGAAGCGCTCGCAGATCCCGTTGGTCTGCGGATGCCGGGCCTTGGTGCGGCTGTGGTCGATATTCTCGACCGCCAGGTACAACTGGTATTCGTGATGCTCGCGCTGCCCACAGTATTCTGTACCGCGATCGGTGAGCACGCGCAGCAGCGGAACTTTCTGCTCCTCGAAGAACGGCAGCACACGGTCGTTGAGCATGTCGGCAGCCACCAGAGCATTTTTGCGGTCGTAGAGCTTGGCAAAAGCGACCTTGGTATACGTGTCGAGGAACGTCTGCTGGTAGATCCGGCCCACGCTCTTGATCGTGCCCACGTAGTACGTATCCTGGGCGCCGAGGTAGCCAGGATGCGCCGTTTCGATCTCGCCGTGAGCTTCCTTTTCCTCGCGCGCCCGCTCCATGGCGCGGAGTTTGTTCCTCGGTGAGAACGATGTGTTCTTGGGCGGCCTTGGCTTCGAGCGCCTTCAGCCGTTTGCGAAACGTTTCCAGATCATGACGGAGCCAGACGCTGCGAACGCCCGTAGGCGAAACGAAAAGGCCACGCTTGGTCAGTTCGTTCGCCACGCGCACCTGACCGAAGGCCGGCTTCTCCAGGGCCATCTCCATGATCGCCTTCTCGACGTGGTCCTCGACCCGATTCTTCGGACAAGGCTTGCGGCGGCTGATCTCGCGCAACGCCAGCTCGCCGCCCTTGTCGTATAGCTCTTTGCATAGCGATCTTATTGTTCAGTGCCGATACCTGTCTTGTAGAGCCGTGGCCTGCGCGGTTTGTAAGCATCTTGGCAAAGACGCACAGATCATTTCCTATTTTTTTCATTTCGCGAGATATCGCGAGCCGGCCAAGAGTTGATAAACCGGTCCTCGTAATCGCCGCCGGCCGATCGGCGTGCTGGCCTTGGGGATGTACTCTCGCCCGTATTTGTGTTAAATGAGTTCTTAGTATTTCTGGCTCTAAGCCGCTGTAAGAGGTTGAAATGCGCATTACACTTCTCCTCATTATGTTGTCCTCGGCGTTCGGTGAGACCAAGCTGCCGCCATCCACCAACAGGAAAATCGACTTCGAAAAGGATGTCCAGCCGGTCCTCTTCCAAAAATGCTACTCCTGTCACGGCGAAGACGCCCAGCAGTCCGGCCTGCGCCTTGACAAGCGGCAGAACGCACTGCGGGGCGGCGATTATGGCCCGGTCATTATTCCGGGCAAGAGCGCCGAAAGCAAACTTATCCGCCGGCTCGTCAATGGCGACGGCGGCTTGCAGATGCCTCCCACCGGTCCTCTCTCAGATGAGGAGATTGGAATCCTCCGCGCCTGGATCGACCAGGGCGCCGACTTCCGCATCGAGGTCCAGGATGCCGCCCCGGCGAAGCCCATCGATCCGAAGCTCACGGCACTCATTACCGCCGCTCGCTCGGGCGATACCGAAGCCGTCGGAAAGCTGATCGCCGCCAATCCCGAACTCGTCAGTGCGCACGATCGGACCGGTAACACGCCCCTCCATCATGCCGCCGGCTTTGGCAATTTCGCGACGATGAGCCTGCTCCTCGAACATGGGGCCGACTCGAACGCCGGCAACAAGAGAAAATCCACACCGCTCTTCTGGTGCCTGCACGACGAGGCCAAGGTCCGCATGCTCCTCGACCACGGCGCCAACGTCAATGCCAGAACGATTGATGGGCGCACTCCGATCTACCAGGCCGCCTCCATGGCCAACGCCGTTCCTGTCCTCCGCCTTCTGCTCGACAGAGGCGCTGATCCGAACTCGAAAACACTCATCGGAATGACACCCCTCATTGCTGCCTCCCGGGGCAACATCGAAGCCATGCGCCTCCTGATCGACAGGAAAGCCGACGTGAATGCAAGGAACGGTGCGGGCGGCACCGCGCTCATGGCCGCCGCGCAGACCGGTAGGCCCCAAGCCGTTCGCCTCCTTCTCGAAAAGGGCGCCGACCCGAATGTCAGAACCAAGCGCAACGAAACCGCGCTCGCCGACGCAGCCACCGCCGGCAACGAAGAGGTCGTGAAGCTCCTCCTTGATCGGGGTGCCGACGTGAATGTCCAAGACATCCGCGGCTACTCGCCTTTGCTCTACGCCGCTGGATCGGATACCATGCCTGCCGGTGTCGTGAAGATGCTTCTCACGAAGGGCGCTGACTCGAACGCCCAGGGCGACGGCGAAACCGCCCGCATGCTCGCCGCCAAGCGAGGCGACAGCGAAGTGGCCCGCCTGCTCGGAGTTCCGGAGGAAGAACGGAAACGGCTCGGCGTCGCTCTGGCTGCCGACGGCAACGGAGGCGAAAGGTCCATCGCCGCCGCAGTCGGGCCCGCCCTCGCGCTCCTGGAAAAACAGAGCCATAATTTCATCCGCATCGGCGGCTGCAACTCGTGCCACGCTCAGGACCTGCCCTCGGCCGCCGTGGCCATCGCCCATGATCGTGGACTCCCTGCCCCCAAGGAGATCCCGCAGCTCCCGCAGAGCATGCATACGCTAAATCCGGAACGCATCATGGACCTCGCGGTCGTCGCCGCAGTTGGCCTCGGTTGGGAAATGTTCGATTTCGGAAACAACGGCGTCCCGAGGGATGAATACACCGATGCAATCGTGCGCTACATCAAGGCGATGCAGACTCCCGCAGGCAATTGGGATGCTTTCGAAAGCCGCCGACCGCCAATGAGTTCCGGCGTCTATCAGACCACCGCCCTGGCCGTCTACACGCTCAAGACCTACGGACCGCCGGCCGAGAAGGCCGACACGGATAAAGCGCTCGCTCGTGCGGCCGCATGGCTCGAAGCCGCCAAGCCGGCTACCACACAGGACCAGGCTTTCCACGTGATGGGTTTGGCCTGGTCCAATGTAAGACCCGCCTCAATCGCTGACGCCGCGAAGGCCCTTGCCGCAGCGCAGCGCCCCGATGGAGGCTGGAGCCAATTACCGACCATGGGCTCGGACGCCTACGCCACCGGTGAGGCGCTCTACGCGCTCAATGCTGCTGGCCGGATGCCGGCAACCGATCCGGTCTACGCTAAGGGAGTGAGGTATCTCCTGAACACCCAGGCCGCCGACGGCTCCTGGCACGTAAAATCGCGTTCCATCTGGGTGCAACCCTATTTTGAAAGCGGATTCCCATATGGCCCCGACCAGTGGATCTCCGCTGCCGGAACAAGCTGGGCCACGATGGCTCTTTCGCTCACGGTGGAGCCGGAGCACCGCGCATCGGCGCGCGCAACGCAGATCGCGTCCAACGAAAACGCCAGGTGAAGCTTCGTTGCTGCCCCGCGTGCTCGACGGAAGATGCCGACAAGAAGTGACCAATCCCGGACCGGAAGCCTGCGAACTGCGATGCTGCCCCTGCCAGTTTCAAAGGCTTGATTCGTGTCGTAGGTCCAGAGGACCTGGCCGGTTTCCGTGGAGTAGCCACGCAGGCGTCCGGTCATCGAACCGCTGAACACAACGCTGCCGGCAACCGTGATGGCGGCTGATTGAGCGGGGCTGCACGGCCGCCGGTGGTCGCATTTGTCGGGTTCGGCCTGCCACTTGATTGCGCCAGTCGCGAGATCCAGCCCGAATAAACCACCTCCACTAAACGGATTCAGTTCTCTTACAGAATCGCCACTCGGAAGTAAGCGCCGGCGATCATCCACATCTGAAATGGCGACCTAGGCATTGTTGTGGTCGGCGGCAGGACCCCATTGTATACCTCCGAAAACGCCACCACGGCCAAGCGGCGTTGCCAGAGGACCTGACCTTGACGATCCGGATCGATGGCGTGGACCCAGCCGGACTTTTGGCCGGCAACCAAGCACAGCCCAATTCGGCTAGCGAAGCCTCGGGGGACAGCTGAAAAAAGCGGCCGATGATGGCCACCTTCCAGCCGGACTTTTGGCCGGCAACCAACGCACGGCCGGCCACGTCGTCGAAGATGGATGCTCCGAGTCTCAAACGACGTGCCGCGAACGCACCGGCTCCTTCCAGACGAGTGGTTCACCACGCGGTCTGCGTTATCGGTGAGATACGACATATTTCCCGAAGCAGACATGTGACAACGTAGGCTTTCGAGTGGCAAGAACAATGCCCAGCGCCTGCGGGGCTTGATAGGTAACGATCCGTCGCCTTGCGGCCGGACAACTTCCGATTAGCTCAACAATCCATAAACCAGCCAGGCACGCCGATTGGTAAACGCTTGGCGACTAGGCACGGTCGCAGGCACTTCCACGAGTCAACGATACTCCCAAGTGAACTCTTTCCGAGAGGGGCGGGGTACGTACACGTCGAGATTTGTCGTCCGACACGTCTCTTTGGGTGATAGGCGAGCAACGACCTGTGCTCTGGCGCGATAGAATGAGGACGCTTTATGCAGCCATCGGGCACCTTCTCGTGTCCAAAGTGCCTGGGTGAGGTTCGCGACGGCTGGAGGGTTTGCCCGGCCTGCGAGGCCCGCCTCCATCGGCCGGAAGCCGAGACGGAAACCGCCTATCTGAGGGAGGCCTCACCATCTTCGCCCACGAGTATCGAGGAAGGGCGGTTTCCCGCAGGGACGGTGCTTGCGGGGCGGTATCGCGTTCTCGGTTTGCTGGGCAAAGGCGGGATGGGAGAGGTGTACCGCGCGTACGATTTGATCCTCAACCAGATGGTCGCGCTGAAGTTTCTGGCTGAAGCTCACATGAGCGAGGGGGCGCTCGCCCGGTTCCGGAATGAAGTACGGATCGCGCGTCAGGTGTCGCATCCGAACGTCTGCCGTGTTTATGACATCGGTTTTGTCGAAGGCCAGCACTTTATATCGATGGAATACGTCGACGGCGAGGATCTGGCATCTCTATTAAGACGTATTGGAAGGCTTCCACAGGACAAAGCCACCGAGTTTGCGCGCAAGATATGCGCGGGACTATCCGCGGCACACGAGCGCAGAGTAATGCATCGCGATCTCAAGCCGGCCAACATTATGATCGACGGCCGAGGGAACGTGCAAATCGCGGATTTCGGCCTGGCGGCTCTGGCGCAGGAGGTCGCCCTCGGAGACGTGCGGAGCGGAACGCCGGCCTATATGTCGCCGGAGCAGAAAGCCGGAAAGGAGGTCACCGTTCGGAGCGACCTCTACTCGCTGGGGCTGGTGCTGTACGAGATGTTCACAGGTAAGCGACGTAGCGAGTCCCAGAGCAGCGCGTCGGAGCTGGTCAAGGATCTCGATCCTGCGGTTGACAGGGTGATCCGGCGCTGTCTGGAGGAAGACCCGAAGCGTCGGCCGCCATCCGTACTCAACGTCGCGGCGGCGCTGCCCGGAGGTGATCCGATCGCGGCGGCGCTGGCGGCGGGTGAGACGCCCTCGCCGGATATGGTTGCTGCGTCGAACGAGAAGGAAGGCTTCACCGCGCAAACGGCCGCATGGTGCTTTGCCGCTGTGGCAGTAGCACTGGTGGCGGCTGCGTTTTCCGGAAAATACGCTTCCGTGGTGAGCCGCAGCCGGCTTGATCTGCCTCCCGAGGCCCTTGCATACCGTGCGCAGGAGACGCTCAAGCGCCTGGGATACACACAGAATCCTGCAAAAACGGCCTATGGGTTCGATGCATGGGACCGAGACTACCTGCCCCTACTGGTCCATCGCGACCGGGCCACCCAAGATTCGATTCTTATGGCGGGCCGACCCGCGATAGTCGGCTTTTGGTACCGGCAGCACCGCAGCGAATTCTGGGTGGACTCGTTTCTTCCTGCGCCCCAAATTGGCAATGACGTGATTACGTACGAGTTGCCTCCGAACACGGAGCCGGGCATGATTCGGGCGTTTCTGGACCCGAAGGGAAGATTGCTTCAACTGGAGGTTCGGCCGCTACCGGGACAAGCAGATGCTGGCGAGTCAGCCGAGGCGCAGGCTCCCGACTGGCGACAATTATTTGCCGAAGCGGACCTTGATACCGGGCGATTCAAACCGACGGCGCCGATTTCGGTGCCGCCGGTAGCGGCCGATGTGCACATGGCTTGGACAGGAACATTTGCCGAGGACCCAGCGGGCACGGTCCGAGTCGAGGCCGCATGGTGGCAGGGCAAGCCCGTGTTCTTCGATATTCGAGGGTTCTGGAGGCACGAATCGCCGCTTTACGCCTCGGCATCGCCCGTCCAGCCAGGAACGCCCGCCGTATTTCCGGCGATCGTGTTCTTTACGTTCATTTCAATGCTCGGAGGCGCGGCGCTGGCGGCCAGATACAATCTCCGCCTAGGGCGTGGCGATCGGAAGGGCGCTTCCCAAATGGCCGGGCTTACCTTCATCTGTAGCATCTGTTTCTGGGCGTTCAGCGCCTCGCACGTAGCCAGATATTGGGAATTGCATTTGGTGCTAAAGGCGGTCAGCACTGCGGCCTTTTCATCCGCATTGGTATGGTCGCTGTATTTGGCCATCGAGCCGCCCGTGCGCCGAAACTGGCCGGATTCGCTCATCTCCTGGACGCGCCTTCAGCGCCATCGACTGCGCGATCCGCTGGTGGCCTCTCACATTCTGGCGGGAACGCTGGTCATCAGCGTATTTGTGGCCTTGCGCCTGGTGAGATTGCGGCTGTCGCCTGCCACAATGCCCATGGGGTTTGCATTTACCTCATTGAACAGTATCGCGATGTTCATCGCTAACCTGACCGGTTCAATAGTTCCCGGACTGATATTCGCGATGTTTTTTCTATTGCTCGTCGTGATGGTGCGCCTTCGCATCCGGCGGGTTTGGGTCGCGGACCTGGTTGCATCGACGCTTTTGGCGTTCGGCACCATAGGGCCCGGCAACGTCAGGAGCGGGACGCTCTTAATTGCTACCATCACGCTAGGGATCGCGATGAATCTCTCAATTTTGTGGACGTTGCGCCGATTTGGGTTGCTGACAGTGCTGGTTGCCTGGGTCCTATGGCAGACATGTGTGGCCGCGCCAATCTCACTGACGTCGTGGTATACGGGCCGGTCCCTGATCTTGCTGGCGGTCCCCACAAGCATGGCGGCGTGGGCGGTATGGGTGATTGTGAGTGCCCCACGGCGGCCCATCACGCCTTCGGGAGTATAGATATTTCCAACGGGGTCGCCGAATTGAAATGGATGCCTCAGCGGAGTCGGGTCATGCAGACGTATAGCGGCGGGGATGTGCTTTCGTGCGCCAGGCTGTGGCAGCTCAAGGATAGATCTCCCCTGACGCCGTAGCGTTTACGAATCCATTTGGTTTGTCGGCATGTCGCGGAAGTGCTGCTGCGGGATTAATCTGCGGAAGTCGGCTTGGGTCAGCCTATGTTGTCGTGCCGACGGGCCGGCCGTGTCTGGCAGCCGTCCGATAGCTTTGGAAACATCGTCGCAGGCGCGTTAGCTCCGGTGCTGGCCAAGGCGCACGGTTTTTCAATGACTTCGCACTCTCGGGTCAATTCACACCCGGGACAGTGTCACCATAATCGGCTCCATAGCTCGGGCGCTCGTCCCCGTCGGTAGACGGAGGACAACCGCGACCTTCGTTGGCCCAATCTCGATGCGCTGAACAAGGGCGCGGACAATTTCGCGCTTGGTGGCCCAGTCTGCATCGTTCAGCTGCGGCTGCATGTGAGTCGAAAGTTCGGCAAGACGGCTCATTACCGAGCGCAGGTGTGTCCGCCGCTCCTCATCGGCTGCTTGGGTACCAATCTTCTTGCTGCTTGGGCACCAATCTTCTTATCGATGTCGGGCATACGAGCTTTCGTTCGGTTCATGCGAGATGTGAACTGGTCCTTATCAATCACGTCCTCGGCGAGACTGTCGATTAGGCGCTCCAGCCCGTGCCGCAGCTTCTGGCGTTGCGCCCTCAGGGTATCGACATTATCCGGTAACTCTTTGCCTTGGTTGCTGCCCTGGTCCTCCTGCTGTAGGCTTCCAGGATTCCTCACAATCTTGCATACGTTCTCCCATATCTCGGCTTCCAGTGACTCTGCGCGGATTTGGGTATTGCTGCAAATGCGCTCGCCTCCGAACCGATAAGCATCCGTCCCAGAGCACCGTCGTCCGCGTGCCTGTCGGGAGTTCCCGTATCTCGTGAGTGGCCAATGCTCATTAGGCGGTCGAATGCCTTCTGTCTGCAAACACGCCAGCATTTGCCCGATCATTTACAACACCCTCGAAGCGTACAAGCACGCGGTTAGGTATCACCGAACTTAACATCGTCTGGGACACTCGACTCATGGACACGCTTTAGTCGGCAGCACCAGAAGTTTAACCTTGCGGCGTGCGGCTTCGCGCTTCATTTCTTTCATCACCGGCAGTGCACCGCTACCTATCCCGATCACGAACCGTTTGCATTTCCACGGTATTTTTTCTTCGCTGGAAGTGCTCATCCTGTGTCCAAGATGTGTCGAGAGGATTGATTCTGGGTGTGGTGGGGCGTATGCTTTTCGGCAACTTCAAAAGGAGCCAAAGGGGTTTCTATGGTCGAGAAGAAGATTGAAAAGTGTGCGCATCCGGGTTGTAATTGTCCGGCGGCAGAGGGCAGCAAGTATTGCGAGGTTTCCGCGAATCGTCCGTCTATCGCGTGCAACTGCCGGCATGCGGAATGTGGTGCGGGCGAAGCGGGTGCGACGGGATAAGCGATCAAGTTTCCCGGATTTACCGGACGGTGGTGGACCTGGTTTGGGTGGCGGGCATCATTCGGCTTGGCGTGGCGTTTCGTCGGCGTAGCGCCGCAAGGCGGCGCGGGCTTGGGCGGCAAGCTTCGGGCTGCGGGCTTCAATGAGGTCGCCGGCTTCGGCGATGATGTTTTCCAGGATTTCGAGGACCTCGCGGATGCCGGTTTCCCGGTCAATAAGTTCCGGAAGGGATTTGAGAAGCAAAGCGTCTCGTTGGATGGCCCTGGCGGCGCGTAATGCCCCGACTGTGAGTTCGTGTTTCATGGGCCGTTGCTGATGCTCGTGGAAGCCGTTCTCTGCATCGGGCTCTGGAATACAAACCGGCTTGCCGCCGTTGCAAGCTTCACATTCTGCCCGGTACTGTTCAAAGAAGTTTTCGTCAACTCCATCGAAGACATAGCTCTGCCTACCGACGGCGCCGTTGATAGCGCGATGCAGAACGGCGTCGGGATGCTCATCACCGAGATGGCGTAACAGCATCGCGCCGAGCACAGCCGCCAAAAAGTCTTCATTGACCAGAGAGCCACGACAGCAATTCCCTTCAGGTGATCGATGGACGGTCCAAGAAGCGCTTGTGGCACGCGGGCTATGCCCTGAGTGGTCCACCCCCCCAATTTCAGGGCTGTTGGTCTCGTAGGAGTCGGGCATTCTGAAACAATTCATGCCTGCCTTAACGTGGAGGAGATTTTGCTGCTCGATCCCAGCCACATTTTCAGGACCTTTTTCGCCGTTTCGTGGAAGCTGTCCTCAAGAATGTCCGCCATGGAAAAATCCAGAATGGGCGCGCTCAGAGTGAACTTCCAGCCATCTTCTGATTTCGTGTCGGCTTCCCACCGGGATGTATTCGCGAGTGACGGTCTCCAGATCCTAACGCTGCGAAACGCCCCGCGGCGGATCCGTTTGTAGGTAAGTTCTGCGAACCATCGCTCTACCAGGTTGATCCAGGAACCGTAGGCGCTCCGAGCAGCCACCGGGCACCTATTCCTTCAGCGACTCGCCACCGCGATACAATTTGACTCGCGTACCAAAGATCCGCTTTGTGCCATGATCGGACGCACCGTCCTGCACTATCATATCGTCGAAACGCTCGGCCACGGCGGAATGGGCGTGGTGTACAAGGCCAGGGACACGCACCTGGACCGGTTCGTCGCCATCAAGGTTCTGCCTCCCGAGAAAGTCGCCGATCCCGAGAGAAAGCGGCGGTTCGTACAAGAGGCCAAGGCAGTATCCGCTCTTAACCATCCCAACATCGTTCACATCTACGACATCGCGGAGGCCGACGGCATCTACTTCATCGCCATGGAATACGTGCCGGGCAAAACGCTCGACCAGATGATCGGGCGCAAGGGGCTGCGGCTCAATGAAGCATTGAAATGTGCCGTCCAGATCGCCGATGCGCTGGCGAAAGCACATTCCGCCGGCATCGTTCACCGCGATCTGAAGCCCTCGAACATCATGGTCACGGGTGATGGCCTGGTAAAAGTGCTCGACTTCGGCCTCGCCAAGCTGACCGAACGCACAACCGGCGAGTTTGTGATACCGCAAGCATGCGAGCACAGGAGAAGCCGGACACGGCGGAAGGGACTATCGTCGGCACCGTCGCTTACATGTCCCCGGAACAGGCCGAAGGGAAGCCGGTGGATGCCCGCTCGGATCTTTTCGCGTTCGGATCACTCTTTTACGAAATGGTTACCGGCCAGCGCGCGTTCCATGGCGACTCAAGACTTTCGACGCTGTCCGCCATTCTTAAGGAAGATCCCAAGCTCGTCAGCGCCGTGGTCGCCGACGCACCGCGCGATCTGGAAAAGATCATAACGAGATGTCTGCGCAAAGATTCGTCCCGCCGGTTTCAACATACCGATGACCTCAAGATCGCTCTCGCGGAATTGAAAGAGGAGTCCGATTCCGGCACCACGGTCGGTAGCCAAACCAGCGCTCGCCCAGGACGACAGAAGGTTCGCTTTGCGTGGATATCCGGCGGCGCTTTAGCAGCCATCGTACTCGCGGCACTAGGAATTTGGTTTTGGCCCGCTCGTCCGGCACCTCGGCCCGCTCCAAACGTTACTCCCCTAACGAGTGATCCGGGCGTCGCGTGGTGGCCGAGCTTCTCCCCAGACGGCAATCACGTGGCATTCTTGTGGAAGCCCTCTGAAGAAGGCTTTGAGAAAGGCAGATTCGGAATATATATCAAGATGCTCGGCGGGAGTGAGCCCCTGCGCCGTTAGCATTTCCGAGGATCTCCGGTTTGCCGAGGTCGATCCCGGGCAGATCGGCCAAGTGCTCCATAACATCCTCCTCAATGCGCGGCAGGCGATGCCAGAAGGCGGAATCATCGAGGTCCACGCGGAAAACGTGGTCGTCGAAGACGCTCTGGGGGCTGACACTCGCGTGAGAATTTCCATTCGGGACTACGGGTGCGGAATTCCCGCTAATGTGCTCCCTCGTATCTTCGACCCATACTTCACTACCAAACCGGGTGGCAGCGGTCTCGGTTTGGCAACAGCATATGCCATCATTGCCAAACACGGCGGTGGTCTTTCTGTGGAATCGAAACCCGGGGATGGATCAGTATTTATCATTGATCTGCCCGCCTCGCAAGAGAGTCCCGCACCAGAGGCTCCGATTGTCGCTGATATCCAAGCCGGCACGGGACGAATATTGGCAATGGATGACGAAGAGGCTCTCCGGAAGCTGCTGGAAACCGTTCTGACCACGCTCGGCTACGAAGTCCAGACTGCCCATGATGGAGCCGAGGCAATTGCTCTGTGTGCAGAGGCGAAAGCTTCCGGTCGCAGCTTTGATGCCGTCCTGCTGGACTTGACGGTGAGCGGTGGAATGGGAGGTATGGAAGCAGCCGTAAGGCTGAAAGAGTTCGACCCCTCCTTGAAGCTAATCGTCTCTAGCGGCTACTCGAGTGCCGCGGTCATGTCGGATTTCCGCAAGTATGGCTTTGACGATGTAATTCCGAAACCGTGGACGGTAGCCCAAATGAGCGAGGTCTTGCGAAGAGTGCTTGTAACGGAGCCGGATCGCAACGCCAAGTAGCTCGCCAAAGCCTCAAAGCCGCAAATTTTGAATAGCGGCCTGCGTCTCGGTAATTGCTGAGGATAGCGTTCGCGAGAAAGTTCAGTAACGAGGCGGTTTTCTGAGGCCGACATTAGCCGAGCGCATCGGCGGCCGAGCGATTCCGCTGGACGAAGCGCTGCCAATCGCGAAGCAGATCGTTGAAGGGCTCGAATCTGCCCACGAGCGAGGAATCGTCCATCGGGACCTGAAACCAGCCAACGTAAAGCTGACTGCGGAAGCAACGTTAAGATTCTCGACTTCCGCCTGGCGAAGGCGCTGGATACGCCGACGCCACATGGCGATCCGTCGACCTCGCCGACGTTGACGCTGGAGGGTACGCGGGCAGGCGTCCGTCACGCCAACG
>Ga0310810_10001774_pt1 | contig 22856 bp, 20 predicted proteins | sample NCmetagenome_FD_207641 | JGI IMG/M metagenome (GOLD analysis project Ga0310810, IMG submission 207641) | Soil microbial communities from experimental microcosm in Duke University, North Carolina, United States - NC | ecosystem: Engineered > Artificial ecosystem > Soil microcosm > Unclassified ... | reverse complement strand
CTCGCTCACCATCGTGCTGATCCCGTACATCTCGCGGGTCGCCTACATGGCCACCGTCACCGTGAAGAGCGAGCTGTTCGTGGACCAGGCGCGGGTGTCGGGGGCGCGCCCGCGCCAGATCCTGTTCCACCACATCCTGCCCAACACGCTCTCCCCGGTGATCGTCTACGGCAGCACCCTGGTGGGCATCTTGATCGTGCTCGGGGCGGGGCTCTCCTTCCTCGGGCTCGGGATCACCCCGCCGCGGCCGGACTGGGGCATCATGTGCTCCGACGGGCGCAACTTCCTCTCGGTCGCGCCGCACGTCTCGGCGGTGCCCGGGATCATGCTGATCCTGGTCGCCATGTCCTTCAACATCGTCGGGGACGGGCTGCGGGACGCGCTCGACCCGAAGCTCCGCAAGTGAGCCTCGCGGTGAGCGACACGCTCCTCGAGGTCGACGACCTCCACACCCACTTCCACCTCAAGAACAAGACGGTGCGGGCGGTGAACGGGGTCTCGTTCGCGATCAAGCGCGGGGAGATCGTGGGGATCGCGGGCGAGTCGGGGGCGGGCAAGAGCGTGGCCTGCCTGTCGATCCTGCGTCTGGTGCCGAGCCCCGGGCGGATCGAGCGCGGCCGGATCCTCTTCTCGGGCGAGGATCTGCTCACCAAGAGCGACCGGCAGATGCGGGACCTGCGGGGCCAGACCGTCTCGATGGTGTTCGAGGACCCGCTGAACTCCCTGGACCCGGCCTACACGGTGGGCAGCTTGATCGGGGAGGCCCTGATCCTCCACAAGGGCCTGTCCAAGCGCGCGGCCCGGACCAAGGCGGGGGAGCTGCTGCGGCTGGTGGGCATTCCGGACCCGGAGCGACGGCTCGACAACTACGCCCACGAGCTGTCGGGCGGCATGCAGCAGCGGGTGATGATCGCGATCGCGCTCTCCTGCGACCCGGCGCTGCTGATCGCGGACAACCCGACCACCGCGCTCGACGTGACCATCCAGATCCAGATCCTCGACCTGGTGAAGCAGCTGCGCGACCGGCTTGGCATGGGCGTGCTGTGGATCACCCACGATCTCGGGGTGGTGGCCAAGCTCTGCGACCGGGTGGTGATCATGTACGCGGGTGAGGTCATGGAGCAGGGCCGGGTGTACGACGTGCTGAAGCACCCGCGGCATCCGTACACGCGCCGGCTCATCGACGCGCTGCCGAAGCTCGGGCGCCCCGATCAGCGGCTCCTGCCGATCGAGGGGCGCCCGCCCGATCCCGCGAACCTGCCCGCGGGTTGCCCCTTCGCGCCGCGCTGCCACCGGGTCCGCCCGGAGTGCGAGGCGGGCGAGGTGCCGCTCGTCGAGACCGGCGGCGGGCACGCGGTTCGCTGTCTGTTCCCGGAGGCGTGAGATGACGATCGCCGCGCCGCCCGAGCTGGAGGTGCCCATTCTGCTGGAGGTGAAGAATCTGGTGAAGCACTTCCCGGTGCGCCGCGGGCTGTGGGCGAGCGGCCCGCCCGCCGCGGTGCGCGCGGTGGACGGCATCAGCTTCGACATCCGACGTGGCGAGACGGTGGGCCTGGTCGGCGAGTCCGGCTGCGGCAAGACCACGACCGGGCGCATGATCATGAAGCTCATCGCCCCGACCTCGGGGGAGATCCGCTTCGAGGGCAAGTCGATCGGGGGCATCCCGTTCGAGGAGGAGCGCGCCTACCGCCGCCACGTGCAGATGGTGTTCCAGGATCCGTACTCGTCGCTGAACCCCCGGATGACGGTGGGCTCGATCATCGGCTATCCGATGCGGATCCAGAACGCCTACCCCGGGCCCGCGCGCGACGCCCGCATCCGGGAGCTGCTGGAGCTGGTCGGTCTCTCCCGCTACCAGGCGAGCTGGTATCCGCACGAGTTCAGCGGGGGCGAGCGCCAGCGGGTGGGCATCGCGGCCGCGCTTGCCCTCAACCCGAAGTTCGTGTTCTGCGACGAGCCGGTCTCCTCGCTCGACGTCTCGGCCCAGGCGCAGATCCTGAATCTCCTGAAGGACGTGCGCCAGGAGTTCAACCTCACGATCCTCATCGTGACCCACAACCTGAGCGTGGTGGAGTACCTGAGCGATCGGGTGGTGGTGATGTACCTCGGCAAGATCGTCGAGGTGGCCAGCACCGCCGATCTCTACCGCGAGACGCTCCACCCCTACAGCAAGGCCCTGGTCTCCGCGATCCCCACCCCGGATCCGGACGTGGAGCGCGAGCGGGAGCAGATAATTCTGAGAGGGGAGATCCCGAGCCCGCTCAATCCGCCGAGCGGGTGCCGCTTCCATAGCCGCTGCCAGGCCTACATCGGCGACGTCTGCCGAGACGTCGAGCCGGAGCTGCGCGAGGTGCGCCCCGGCCACTTCACCGCCTGTCACCTCTACTCCGGGCTCAGCGCGTCGCCGGCCGCGCCCGGAGCGTCCCGCGCCGCCGGCCAGCTCGTGTAGCGTCAAGGAGGACACCACCATGCCCGTCTCGCTGACCAGCTCAAGCGCATCGCCGAGAAGATGAACCTCTCGCTCACCGACGCCGACGTGGCGTCGTTCATCGGCCTGATGAAACCGAGCATCGACGGCTACAACGTGGTCGACCAGCTCCCGGACAACCTGCCCACGGTGAAGTACCCGCGGACGCCGGGGTACCGGCCCCAGCCCGAGGAGAACGCGCACAACGCCTGGTACTACAAGTCGAAGATCGAGGGCGCGCCCCAGGGCAAGCTCAAGGGCAAGCGCCTCGTGATCAAGGACAACGTGATGGTCGCGGGCGTGCCGATGATGAACGGGGCGTCGATCCTCGAGGGCTACACCCCCGAGATCGACGCCACCGTGGTCACGCGCATCCTCGACGCGGGCGGCACCATCCTCGGCAAGGCCCACTGCGAGTACTACTGCCTCTCCGGGGGCAGCCACACCAACGCGACGGGGCCGGTGCACAACCCCTACAAGAAGGGCTACTCGGCGGGCGGCTCCTCGTCGGGCAGCGCGGTGCTGGTGGCGCTCGGCGAGGCCGACATGGCCATCGGCGGCGACCAGGGCGGCTCGATCCGCATGCCCGCCTCGTTCTGCGGCATCTACGGGATGAAGCCGACCCACGGGCTCGTGCCCTACACCGGCATCATGCCGATCGAGATCTACGTGGACCACACCGGCCCGATGACCGCCACGGTGGCCGACAACGCCCTGCTCCTGGAGGTCATCGCGGGGCCGGACGGCTACGACCCGCGGCAGTTCGCGCCGAAGGTCCACCCCTACACCCAGCTGCTCGGCGGGGGTGCGAGCCGGCTGCGCATCGGGGTGGTGAAGGAGGGCTTCGGCCACCCGCAGTCGGAGGCGGTGGTGGACGCGAAGGTTCGGCAGGCCGCGGATCTGTTCAAGCGCCTCGGCGCGACGGTCACCGACGTCTCGATCCCGGCGCACCTGCTGGCGGGCGCCCTCTGGCTGCCGATCGGGGTCGAGGGGCTCACCCAGACGATGATGTGGGGCGACGGCTACGGGGTGAGCCGTCAGGACCTCTACGTGACCAGCCTGATGGACCACCAGCGCGGCTGGCGGCGGCGCGCCGACGAGCTGTCCGAGACCGCCAAGCTCTTCACGATGCTCGGCACCTACATCAACGAGCAGCACGGCACGCGCTACTACGGCAAGGCCATGAACATCACCCGGCGGCTCACCGCGGCCTACGACGCGGCGCTGGCCGACTGCGATCTCCTGCTGATGCCGACCACCCCGATGAAGGCCCAGGCGATGCCGGCGCCGGGGGCACCGCGCGAGGAGTACGTCGGGGGCGCGCTCAACATGATCACCAACACCGCGCCGTTCGACATCACCCACCACCCCGCGATGGCGATCCCGTGCGGCATGGCCGACGGGCTGCCGGTGAGCGTGATGCTGGTGGGGAAGCACTGGGACGAGCCGACGATCTACCGCGCCGCCCACGCGTTCGAGCAGGCGGGCGACTGGAAGGCCATGTAGCCGGGCGGCCCAGAGGCAGCGGCGCAGTCTCAGGGGATGGTCGGCACCGCGCACATGGCCGCGAGCTCCGGCGCGGTGACCACCTCCTCGAAGCCGCGGGCCGAGGCGCGGAGGTAGCGCTCGCTCGGGGGCGCCTCGGGTCCGCGGGCCAGCGCCTCGTGGATCACCCGGCCGGCGAGCGTGCCCTTGGCCCTCAGGTCGAGGCCGAGCAGGTGGGCGAAGGTGATCGCGATGTCCGCGTTGCCGACCGGAGCGGTGTCCACGAAGCCCTCCTTGAAGTCGGGTCCGGCCGCGGCCATGAAGTTGAACGTGTCGAACGTGTCGCTGCGGTTGAAGCTGCCGTGCATGCCCTAGCCCTGCTGGAGGTTGTTGTCGGCGATCTCTACCCCGGTCATGAAGCGATTGCCGGGCTCGGTCGCGAAGCCACGGAAGTTCAGGACCACCGCCGGCGTGGGCAGCGCGGCCGAGCCCCGGAGGCTGATGGCGCTGAGCGGCAGCGTGCCCGGCACCTCGCCGTAGGCGTCGTCGACGAAGATGCCGCCGGTGTAGTCCTGCGCGGCCAGCAGCGCGACGATGCGCTGGAGGAGCGCCGGGTCGCGGTCCGGAAGGTAGATCAGGTCCGAGCCCCCGTTGGCCGCCACCACGATGCTGGCGTCGGGGGGCGCGTCCGTGGGGCCGCCGACGCGGCCGGTGCCGCCGAGCAGGCCGTTGCCCCTGACCGGGCGCGCCCGCGCCGTCGCGGTGGCCTGCTCGATGGTCAGGTCCACCCGCTGGTACATGGGCCGACCGTCCACCGTGACCCGGCTGTCGGGATCGAAGAGCGGCAGGTCGAGGCCCCGGGCCAGGTCGATGGCCACGAAGCCGGGTGGCAGGGCGCCCGGGTCCACCTCCTGCCGCCCGCTCGCGTCGCGATAGGTCCGGCCGGCGGCGTAGCTCCGCGTGCGCCGCCGGCCGGAGGCGTCCAGGTCGCGCTTGCTGATCGTGGCGAAGCCGTGGTCGGCGGTGACGAAGACGTCGGTGGTGGCGGCCAGGGCCGGGTCGCTCTCGACGTGGGCGAGGATCTGCTTGAGGTTGTCGTCGGCGTTGCGAATGGCCGCCCGGGAAGTGGGCCCGTTGATCCCGGGTACGAGGGAGCCGAGGCTATCTCCCTGATTGTGCTGGGTCCCGTCTGGGTCGCGCGACCAGTAGACCAGGATGAAGCCGCCGCCGGCCTCGCCGAACGCGGGCAGGATCGCGCGCGTGATCGCGTCGGCGAAGTACCGCTGCTGGGCGACGTTGGCCGCGCGCGTGCCCGGGATCACGTTGTTGCCCGCGGGCTGGGTGCGCGGGGGCGCCGCGAGCGGAAGCCCGGCCGCCTGCAGGCGGGCCGCGATGTCGGGCGGGAGCGGAAGGCCGGCGGCGGTGCCGGTGCGGTCGTCGACGATCACGGTCTCCGGCACCGCGAAGGCGCCGCCGACCGGATTGCCCTGGGTCACGTCCATGATGAGCGTCGGCCCGAGCTTGCCCACCGCAGCGGTGCGGAAGCCGTGCGTGCGCCCGAGGGCCAGGAGGGCCTCCTCGCCCAGGAAGTTCGAGCCCGGGAAGTGGGCGTCGATGTCGCCGAGCACCTGGTCGTCCTCGATGAAGGGCGTGAGCGTGCCCGGGCTCTTTCCGGTGAAGCTCGCGGGCCGGCCGTCGAAGATCGCGAGGCCGGGGAAGAGGAAGTTGCCGAAGTCGCCGGTGTCCCCCGGGAAGTGCCCGGTGGCGATGGCCGCCGCGTTCGGGGTGGTGAAGGTCGGGAAGACCGCGTGGCTGTTCACGAAGTGCACCCCGCGGGTTTGGAGCGCGGTCATGGTCGGCGCGTCGGTCGGGTTGACCGCCTCGGACCTGAGCCCGTCCATGACCACGATGATGACGTTGCGCCGCGGCCGGCTCTCGCGCTCCTGAGCGGCTGGCCGGGCCGGGGCCGCGGCGGAGCACGCGATGATCACGCCGAGCAGGAGCGCGCCGAGTCTTGCGCTTCGCATGGAGATACCTCCTGGCCGGATCGTAGCCGGGCGCGATGACGTCACGATGACCGGCCGGCTACGGTTGGATCACGACGAGGCCGCGGCCGGCGCCGTGATCCGGAACACGACGTCACCGGCGGGCTCGCGGACGGCCTCGAGGCGGAGCCGCCGGTCGTGGGCCGCGAGCGCCCCCCGCCACAGCTCGCTCCAGGCCTCGAAGGCGGCCGGGTCGAGCGGCCCGAGGCCGCGCACGAGACGCCAGCCGCGCAGCCGTACCGAGGCGCCGGGGCTCCCGTCCTCGACCTCGACGGTCTCGCCCTGGGCCCGGGCGAGGGCGGCCACGTAGCGCGCGAACGGCCCGGGCCCGGCGCTCTCGATCGCGAGCTCCCGCACCGTCTCGTCGTGGAGCTGCATGCCGATGAGTCGGGCCGCGTGCCCCAGGAGGGCGCGCGTGTCGGCGGGGCCCAGCAGCTCGAGGGCCACCGGCAGCGCGGTCCGGACGTACTCCATGGCGTAGCGCGCGACCACCGTCTCGAGGCGCTCGGGCGGCCACGCCGCGGGGTCGACGCGCGGGGCGGCGGCGGGGTCGAAGGCCGGCATGGTCTCGCCGGACGCGAACCGCACTCGCTCGTCCGGCGCCAGGTCGCGGTCGTGCTCGAGGTAGTAGCCCTCGAGCCCGGCGTGGCCGTCCACCGTCTGGCCGGTGCAGACGAAGCCGAGCCGCGGGTTGCCGAGCGTCACGCCGTTGTGGCCGTGCCAGCCGTGGAGCATCGCCGCATTCACCCGGCTCGGGATGCCGCAGATCGCCGCGCCGGACCAGATCCAGCGCGGCGGCGGGTAGCGCACCCACGCCTTGCGATCGGACTCCCGCGCGTACTCGGTCTTCACCCCGCCCAGCTGATTGGAGAGGTAGTGGTACTGCGCGCACGCCACCGCGTGCGGGAGGCGATCGAGCCCGAGCTTGGCCAGGCCCGGCCGGAACTTCTCGAGGTGCTGGCGGCGGAACAGGCGGAAGACGAATTCCGCCGCGAGGTCCTCGCCCCGGCGCGTGACCAGGGTGAGGACGAATCCGGTCAGGAGCGCCTGGTAGAGGGCGGAGATCGCGCGATGCCCGGCGTTCATCAGCTGGCTAGCGGGCACCTCGCTACTGGGCCTTGAGGCGGATGTCCTCGTACGCGGGGAAGGCGTACACCGGGATCGCGTTGATGGTGTGATCGGCCACGCGGGGCCCGATCGCGATGAGGCCGCGCAGGTCCATGATCGGGGCGAACATCACCCGGTCCACCGTCGCCTGCTGGATGCGGTGGAGCAGGGCCTCGCGGCGGGCCGGGTCTCGCTCGCGCGCCTGCTGCAGGAACAGCTCGTCGAGGTCGGGATAGCCGCCGTAGGCGGCGGCGCCCTTGGAGTAGACGAACGACTCCACGCGGCTGGCCGCGTTCCCGGAATTCCCCACCGCGACCAGGAACAACCCGCGCAGCTTCTTCTCCTGCCAGTCCGCGTAGAACGCGGCCCGCTCGGTCGGACGCATCCGCACCCGGACCCCGACCGCGTTGAGGTTGTTGAGGGCGGCGTCGCCGACGGTGGAGAAGCCGGGGATCGCGGTGAAGGTGCCGGCGTCGAGGCCGCGCGGGTAGCCGGCCTCGGCGAGCAGCTGCTTGGCCTTCTGCGGATCGTAGGCGGGCGGCGGAACCTGGAGGGCGAAGTCCATCACCCGCGGCACGAAGACCCCGGTGGGCGGGCAGTGCCCGAGGCACGCGGCCTCGTTCGTGCCCTTGCGATCGAGCGCGTGGTTGACGGCCAGGCGCAGGCGCCGGTCGGCCCAGGGCGACCTGGGATCCCACTGGTCGGCGAACTCGATCCAGAAGATGGAGGCGTGGCGCGTGGCCACGAGCTGCAGCCGCGGATCGCGGGTGACCGCCTCCGCCTCGGGCCCGTCGAGGAACAGCGCGTAATCGGTCTCGCCGCTCTTGAGCATGGTGAGCCGCGTGGTGCTGTCGGGCACGCTCTTCATGACGAGGCGCTTGACGTAGGGCGCGTGCCGCCAGTAGCCCGGAAAGGCCTCGAAGGTGATGTCCACGCCCGGCCGCTGGCTGACGAACTTGTAGGGGCCCGCTCCCACCGGCCGCTGGCGGAAGCCGTCGGGCCCGACCTGCTCCACGTACTTGCGGGGCAGCACGATCCCGGCCGCGGTGGCGGTGGTGCCGTAGAAGGTCATGAAATCGGGCCACGCCTCCTTGAGATGGAAACGGATGACCGTCTGGTCCACCACCTCGACCTGGCGCACGCGCGCCCGGAACTCGCGGGCCCCCGCGCCCTGGTAGCGCTCGAAGCTCCACTTGACGTCGTCGGTGGTGAGCGGGTCGCCGTTGTGGAACTTGAGGCCGCGGCGCAGCCGGAACTCGTAGACGAGCCCGTCGGCGCTCTCGGTCCACGACTCCGCGAGGCTCGCGCCCATCTTTTGGCCCGGCAGCGGCCGGACGAGCGCGTCGTGGACCGCGTAGAGCACGCCGAAGGGCGTGATCTGGGCGGGCGCGGTCGACGGATCGAACCAGGTCGGGGCCAGCGTGACGTGGAAGGAGACCGCGACCTCTCCGGCCGGGGCCTGGGCGCCGGCCGGGTGCGGGCCCAGCAGCAGCAGGCCGATCAGGAGCGAAGTGGCGAGACGGTCGATCCTCGGCATCGGCGGTCCTCCTCTGGCCCCTCAGGCGTACGTGAAGGCGCGCCGGGGGTTGTCGACCAGCAGGGTGTGGATGGTCCGGTCGTCGGCGCCCCGATCGCGCAGGCGCGGGATCACGTTGACGAGCAGGTGGTGATAGCCGAAGCCGCCCCACTTCGTGAGGCAGTGCTTGTAGGCGATGTCGTGGGACATGAGGATCTGGGACAGGTGGCCCCGCTCGATCAGGAAGAGGATCTGCCGCATCCGCTCGCCGTCGTTCGGCATGTCGAAGGCGGGATTGTACGGGTAGTACGACGTCTCGAGGCCGAAGAGATCGTACTCGAGGCGCACCCCGGTGGCGGCCAGCTCGAGGAGCACCGCGCGGTCCGCGATGGTGCGCTCCACGTGGCAAATGATCGTCCGCCGGAGGTCGGCGCCTTCCTTTCGGATGAACTCGACGATCGCGAGCGGGAGCCGCTCGTGACGGCCGGGATGGATCATGAGGGCGGCGCCGGTCTCGCGCTGGGCCGCCACCGCGGCCCGCACGACCTTCTTCTCGTTGTCGGTCCAGGGCCAGGTGGTGCCGATCTCGCCGATGAAGCCGGCCCGCACCCCGGTGCCGTCCACCCCGACCGTGAGGTCGGCGACCAGCTCGCGCGCCAGGTCGTCGACGGTCCGGGCGTCCATGCCGGGCGGGTGAGCCGCCTCGACGTAGTAGCCGGAGCCCATGATGATGTTGAGGCCGGTCGCGCGGGCCACCCGCGCCAGCGCGAGCGGGTCGCGCGCCAGGCCGCGATTGGTCGGGTCCACGAAGGTCTGGCCACCCGCGAGCTTGAAGAGCAGGGCCTCGTCGCGGGCCACCGCCTCGTCCAGCAGCTGGAGGTTGTCGAGGTTGGAGCTGAAGTGGTGCCGCACCCAGCCGAGGTTGGCCAGGCTCACCGGCTGCCGGGAGAGCCCGCGCTCGGCGCCGGCGGCGGGCTCGCGGAACATGACCGCGAAGTCGATCAGGAGATGCTCGTGGGGCAGGGTGATGCCCATCGCGTCCCCCGCGATGGGGCCGAGCACGGTCTGGGCCTGGCCGGCGAGAGAGGGCGTGGCCACTCAGATCCCCGCGTACCACTCGTAGCCGCGGTCTTCCCAGTAGCCGCCGCGGCCGCGGGCGATGTGGCCGAAGCCGGCCACCAGCTCGACCGCGGTCACGTACTTCGCCATCTTGTAGCCGAGCTGTCGCTCGACGCGCAGCCGGAGCGGAGCGCCCTGGGCCACCGGGAGCGCCCGGTCGTTCATCTCGTAGGCGAGGATCGTCTGCTCGTGGTAGGCGTCCTCGAGATCGAGGCTCTCGTAGTAGGGCTCGCCCGAGCCATCCATCGTGTCCGCGCAGCGAATCACCACGTAGCGGGCTTCCGGCCGCACGCCGGCCGCGTCGAGGAGCGCGCCGAGCCGCACGCCGGTCCACTTGGCGATCGCGCTCCAGCCTTCCACGCAGTCGTGGCGGGTGACCTGGGTGCGGGCGGGGAGGCGGCGCAGCTCGACGAGCGACAGGCGCGCGGGGCGCTCGACCAGCCCGCGGACCTCGAGGCGCCAGTCCGCGAAGCCGGCCGCGGCCAGCGCCTGGTAGGCCTCGGTGCCCGGGTCGGTGGTGCCGTTGCCCGGGAAGACCGCGGAGCGTGCCGACTCGGGGAACTCGCGGGCGAGCGCGCGCCGTCGCGTCAGCGTGCGCTGCACGCGGTGGGTGAGGCCCTCGCCCGCCTGCAGGAGCCGCGCGATCCACCGCGCCTCGGAGAGGCGGTCGCAGCCGGCCAGGAGCGGGCTCGCGGCCAGGGCCAGGCCGCGCAGCACGAAGCGACGCCGGTCGAGCGGGCCGGGCTCAGCCATCGCGGCTTCCGTGGTGATGCACGCGCGCCCAGCCGGTGATGATCGAGTGGAGGTTGTTGGCGATCCCGGTGACCGTCACCATGAAGACGTGCATGATCGTGAAGCCGATCAGCGCGAACGTGAGCGCGAAGTGCACGGTGCGGGCCGACTGGCGGCCCCCGAAGAGCGCGGGCAGCAGCGGCAGCGCGGCGTCGGCCCAGGGCGACATGGCCAGCCCGGTCAGGACGACCAGGGGACCCAGGACCACCACCACCGAGACGTAGGCCATCTTCTGCAGCACGTTGTAGCGCGGCTCGCCGGACGGGAAGCGGAGGCGCAGGTGGTCGCGCAGCGACGCGCCGAGCCCGGCCAGGTCGCGCCCCCCGGGCAGGAGATCGCGGGTCAGGTGACGGCTCAGGATCGCGTAGAGGCCGAAGGCGAGCGCGTTCAGGACGAAGACCCACGCGAAGAAGAGATGCCAGCGGCGCCCCATGGCCAGCCACTGGGATCCGGGCAGCGTGGCCCAGGCCGGGAAGCCGCGGGCCACGCGCTCGCCGTCCTCGGTCGAGGCGCCGAGCAGCCCGGTGGTGTCGACACGGTGCCCCCAGACCTCGGTCACCCCACGGATCTCGTCGTCGTTGGTGGTCACCGCGCGGAGCGCGAGGACCGCGTGCTCGGCGTCGGAGCGCTCGCCCCAGTAGAGCGTCGGGTGCGCGTTGAAGATCTGCAGCCCGCTCGGGGCGAGCACGAGCAGGCAGAGCACGGTGATCCAGTGCGACAGGCGGGTGGCGGCGGTGTGCCGGTAGAGCCAGGTGCGGGACGCGGGCCCGTCGGTCATGCCGAGGACCCCGCGGGTCAGGCGGGTGAGGCCGGCGGCGGTGTGCCGCCGCCTCCACCGCCGCGCCGGCGCCGCCGACGGCGACCGCGGCGGCGCGGGCGAGACGAGGCTCCACCCCCCGGGGGCGCGCCCGCCTCCGCGTCCGCCTCGTTCCCGGGCTCGGGCCCGCCGTCGGTCTCGGCCTCGGCCGCGCCGCCGTCGTCGCCCCCGCTCTCGGGCTCCGGCCCCTCGTCGCTCCTCGCCCGGCCCGGGGCCGGGGCGGCCCCCACCAGCGTGATCATCCCGGTGCGGCTCACCTCGAGCTCGTGGATGCGCCGCAGGCGGGTGATGAGCCGCGGTGAGCCCGGGGGGCGGCTGAAGCCCCGCTCCTTGAGCGTCCGGGCGAGGGTATCGATCAGCACCGCGCCGTTGGGCGCCCGCTCGGCCAGCTCGCGCACGATCTCGACCAGCTCGTCGAGGGGCGCGGTGTGCGCGGTGGTTTCGGCGGGCGCGCGGGCGGGCTCGTGCGCGGGGGCCGGCGCGTGGTGGACGGGGGCGCGCGAAGGCGCGGGCGCCCGCCCGGCGTGGTGCTCCGGCCGTCCCCCGCCGCCGCGACCACGGCGGCGGCCGCGCCGCCCCCGGCGACCGTGCCCCTCGCGCGGGGTCGGGGCCTCCGGCTCGACGGGCTCCGCGGTCGAGGTGAGGCCGGTCAGGCCACGATAGGACAGGCGGCGGTACTCCACGCCCAGCAGCGCGGCCACGTCGCCGACCGCGTCGAACGCGCGGTCGTCCGAGATGATCTCGACGAGGTCGCCGGGTCGGGCGCTGCCGAGCCAGACGCCGGCGCTCACCGCGATGCGCAGATCGCTCCAGTCCTTCACGCCGGTCGATGGGGCGCTGTGGACGAGATGGGCGCCGCGCCGGGCCAGGAGACGCGCGCTGTCGGCCCCGATCACCCGCCAGTTCCCGACCGCGATCAGGTCGACCCGCCGCTCCTGGCGGTCGATGGCCAGGTGGTCGAGCACGCGGCTGACGTGGTCGGCGCGGCTCGAGTTCTCCACGTCGACGAAGATGGCCCGGCGCGAGGCGGGCAGCGGGGGGCTCGGAGCGGGCGGCCTCACCCGGGCCGCGAACGCTCGCTCGGGTGTCGCGGTGCGCACCGCGGGCAGCGCGCTCTCGGGCTCGGGGTCCACCGCGGGGACCGGGACGGGTGTGGCGCGGGGTCGGGCCGGCTTCCGGGTGGGCTTCTTCGCTGGCTTGGTGCTGCGCTTGGTCTTGGCCATGTCCGCTGAGCCTGAAGAATCGCAGAAGTCGAGACGCGAGCCAAGCACTTCGTCAGGGAGCGGCGCCGAGCCCAAATCTCCGGTTGACAATGCCCGCGGATGCCCCTATGACCGTCGGCACAGGAGGACCCAATCAATGGACGTCACCCGTCGTGACCTGCTCAGAGGCGCCGGCGCGGTGGGGCTCGCCGGGGCCCTGCCCCGGCCCACCGCCGCCCAGGCCCAGACCACCCAGAAGCGGGAGCTGGTGACCGCGCAGGGGGGCGACGTCGCGAAGTTCGACCCGCACTTCAGCACCAGCTCGAACGACATCCGGGTCTCGTTCAACCTCTTCGACAACCTCACCTCCCGCCACCCCGACGGCAAGCTCTACCCCGGGCTCGCCACCGAGTGGAAGCTCGAGGCGCCGACCACCTGGCGCTTCAAGCTGCGCCAGGCGGTGAAGTTCCACAACGGCGACCCCTTCACCTCGGCGGATGCCAAGTGGAGCATCGAGCGCACCTACGACCCCGCGGCCAAGACCATGGTGGCGACCGCGCTCTCCACCATCGACCACATCGACGCCCCGGATCCCTACACCCTGGTCGTCACCACCAAGAAGCCCGATCCGCTTCTGCCCGCGCGCCTGGCCTTCTACGGCGGCCAGATCGTGCCGAAGAAGTACGTGGAGTCGGTGGGCAACGATACCTTCAACGCCAAGCCGGTCGGCACCGGGCCCGTGCGCTTCGTCTCGTGGGTCAAGGACGACCGGGCGGTCTTCGACGCCAACCCCGACTACTGGGGCGGCAAGATCGACGTGGACCGGTGGATCATGCGGCCGATCCCGGAGACCGCGCCGCGCATCGCGGCCCTGCTCAAGGGCGAGGTCGACGTCATCACCCAGCTGCCGCCCGACCAGGCCGAGCGCGTCACCGGTAACGCCTCGACCCGCGTCGCGGGGGCGCTCTACGCCGGGCTCTACGTCTTCGGGGTGAACAGCAAGCGGCCGCCGCTCGACAACCCGCTGGTCAAGCAGGCGCTCTCGCTCGCGATCGATCGCGAGGCGATCGTGAAGGAGCTCTGGCGCGGGCGCGGCCTCGTACCCAACGGCCCCATCGCGAAGGGGGACAACCACTACGACGCGAGCCTGCCCACGCTCGTCTACCGGCCGGGCGAGGCGCGCGACCTCCTGAAGAAGGCCGGGTACAAGAACGAGGAGATCTTCATCGAGACCACGGTGGCCTACGTCTCGCAGGACAAGGCCATGTCCGAGGCCATCGCCGCGATGTGGCGCGACGTGGGCGTCAACGCGAAGGTCGAGGTGATCGAGTACTCGGTGCGGGCACAGAAGACGCGCGAGAAGAGCTTCAAGGGGGTCTGGTGGTCGGATCCCACCTCCACCCTGGGTGACCCCGACGGCATGATGTGGCGCCTGCTGGGCCCCGGCGGGCCGATGGACTACTGGCGCGACGCGCGCTGGGACGAGCTCGGCAACGGGGCCCGCTTCAGCGTGGACGAGCGGTTCCGCGGCCAGGCCTACCGGGAGATGACCAAGATCTTCCTCGAGAACCTGCCGTGGATCCCGGTGATCCAGCCCTACGAGGACTACGGCATCCAGAAGTACGTCGAGTTCACCCCGAACCCCAACCAGCAGTTCGAGATTCGGCGCTTCAACTTCAAGCTCCGGCGCGCCTAGTCGAGCGCACGGTCGAGCGTCGCCCCCTCGATCGCCTCCATGCGGAGGCCGAGGGTGGCGGCCACCGTCGGAGCCACGTCGCGGCTCCGGATGGTGCCGAGCGCGACGCCGCGGCGGATCCCCGCGCCGGCCGCCAGGAAGAAGGCCGCGTTGTCGGGGTAGAGGGCGCGCTGGCCGTGGGTGCCGAGATACTTGGGCGGGCCGTGCTCGTCGTCGCCCTCCGCGAGGTCTCCGTACGAGTAGCCCGGGGCGGCCTCGAACATCACGTCGGCCACCTGGTGGTGCTCGGTCGGCGTGGGCAGGCCGAGCGCTCCGTAGTCCGCGGCGGGCCAGGCGCCGCTCACGCCCTCCATCGCCGCGATCTCGCGCGCGAGCTGGGCGAGCGCGCCCGGATCCGCGTCGAGGCGGTAGAGCGCCCCCGCGCCGTGGTTCATGACGAAGCGGGCTTCACGCTGGGCACCCAGCCGTCGCAGGCGCACGTTGGGCCGGATCTCACGGCGCGAGGGCAGGAAGCCGTGGTCGGAGACCACGAAGAGCGTGGTCCGCTCGAGGCCGGGATCGCCCAGGGTCTCGAGGAAGCGGCCGATCAGGCCGTCCACGTACTCGAGCGCCCAGTAGGCCTCCGGCGAGCGCGGCCCGTGCAGGTGCTGCAGGCTGTCCACGCAGAGGAAGTGGAGCAGGAGCAGGTCGGGCGCGTGGCGGTGCGCCACGTGGGTGGCCACCCGGCCCACCATCTCGTCCTTGTGGAAGCGCCGGGGCAGGAGCGCCCACTCGCCCTGGCGCTCCATCGGGAAGCCGAGCGCGGTCAGCTCGTCCCACACCGCCTTCGCGGTCTGGGTCTCGAACACCCGCTGGTCCTTGAAGAAGGGGAGGTTGAAGTCGAGCGTGGTCGCGTTGCGGGTGGCGGGCCAGTCGATGGCGGCGGTGCGCCGGCCCGCGCGGTGGGCGACGTCATAGACGGTGGGCGCGCGCAGCAGCGCGGGGGCATCGTAGATGGGGTCGCCGGTCAGGTCCTCGGCCGCGCGGGTCTGCCGGTTCAGGATGTGGTTGGCCACGACCCCGTGGGCGCGCGGGCTCACGCCGGTGACCATGGAGACGTGGGTCGGCCAGGTGGTGCTTGGGAAGACCGTCTCCATGCCGGCGGCCCGGGCCCCGCGCTCGGCGAGGCGGCGCAGCGTGGGCAGGCGCGCCTGGGGGTCCTCCCAGTAGAACGCCGCGAAGCCGTCGATGCTGACCACGACCACGCGGGGCTTCACGGCGCGCTCCGCCCGCTCAGGCCGTCGCGGTCGCGGCGGCCCGCGCCCGGGCGCGGTACTTCTCGAGGTTGCCGCCCGACTTGAGCTTGCCGGGGAGCGGGTGGCCCACCACGCGCTCGGCGAGCTGCCCCGCCTCGATCATGGCGTCGAGATCGATGCCGGTGTCGACGCCCAGCTCGTGGCAGAGGAAGACGAGGTCCTCGGTGGTCACGTTGCCGGCCGCGCCCTTGTGGGCCGCGAACGGGCAGCCGCCGAGCCCCGCCACCGCGCTGTCGAAGCGGTCGACCCCGATCTCGAGCGCCGCCACCACGTTGGCGATGGCGAGGGCGCGCGTGTCGTGGAGGTGGAGCTTCACCGGCAGCTCGGGCCAGCGCGCGCGCACCGCGCCCACCAGCCGCTTGATGTGGAGCGGGTTCGCCCAGCCCATCGTGTCCGCGAGGCTCACGTTGCCGAGACGCGACCCCGCGCCCGCCGCCTGCGCCTCGACCTTCTCGATCACGCGGATCACCTGGGCCGGCGTCACGTCGCCTTCGTAGTTGCAGCCGAAGGCGGCCATCACGCCCACGTCGATCCAGTCCATGCCGAGGGCCTGGTAGCGGCGGGCCCAGCCCGGCAGCTCGGCGATCTTCTCGTCCACGCTCCGGTTGGTGTTCTTGCGGGTGAAGGTGTCGGTGGCGGCCACCCCGAACATCGGGCGCAGCGCGAGCGACTCGCGCAGCCGCGCGGCCCGCTCGAGCCCGGCCTCGTTGAGCCAGATGGCCTCGTAGGCCACCCCGGGCACCCGTTTGATGCCGGCCACCATCTGCTCCGCGTCGGCCATCTGGGGGACCCACTTCGGGCTCACGAACGAGGTGAACTCGATCGTCCGCACCCCGGTGTCGGACAGCGCGTCCACGAGCGAGATCTTGGCCGCGAGGGAGATGTCGCCCTTCTCGAACTGGAAGCCCTCGCGCGGGCCCACTTCCTTGATGTGCACGTGCTTCGGCATGTCGCTCATGGGATGACCCTCCGTGACGCGAGCGCGTCGATCTCGTCCGAGGCCAAGCCCAGCTCGGCCAGGACCTCGCGGGTGTGCTCACCCAGGCGCGGGGCCGGACGTCGGAGCTCCATCTCGAACGCGGTGCTGTGCACCGGGAGCTTCGGCAGCTTGGCCGGCCCACGGTCGGGCAGGGGCGTGAGCATGAACTGCCCCGACGCGTTGAGGTGCGGATCGTCCACCAGCTGGTCCGGCCGGCGCAGGGGGGCGTACGGCACGCGCGCTTTCTCGAGGCGCCGGGAGATCTCGGCGCTCGAGTGGCGCGCCATCTCCTGGGCGATGCGCCCGGGCAGCCAGTCGCGCGCGGCGACGCGCTTGGCGTTGTCGTCGAGGCGCGCGTCGGCCAGCAGGTCGTCGAGGCCGAACTCGGCGCAGAAGCGTTCCCAGTGGCCGTTGGAGGTGATGCCGATGAAGACCTGTAGGCCGTCGGCGGTGGCGAAGAGCTGGTAGACGCCCCAGCCCATCCGCGTGCCCTGGCGGATCTCCGGCATCGGCACCGACGGCTGGCCGGTGGCCGCGTGCTGGGCGAGCCACTGCCCGACCCAGAACACGGTGGTCTCGAAGAGGCCGGAGGTGATCTTCTGGCCGCGCCCGGTCTGCGCGCGCTGGTGGAGCGCGGCGAGCACCGCGATGACCCCGTAGGCGGCCGCGCCCACGTCCACGATCGAGGCCCCCGCGCGCAGCGGCTGGCCGCGCGGCCCGGTCATGAAGGCGAGCCCCGCCGACATCTGAGCCAGCTCGTCGAGGAAGGGCCGCGCCTCGTCCGGGCCGGGCAGGAAGCCCTTGAGGGCGAGGTAGACGATGCCGGGGTTGGTCCGGGCGAGCACCTCGTAGCCGAGGCCCAGGGCCTCCACCGCGCCGTAGGCGAAGTTGTCGATGACCACGTCGGAGCCGCCCACCAGCCGCAGGAAGAGCGCGCGGGCCTCCGCCGAGCCCTTGAGGTCGATCGCGATCGAGCGCTTGTTGCGATTGAGGAAGTGGAAGTTGGCCGAGGTGCCGGCCGGCATGCCGCGCGACTGGTCGCCCTCGCCCGGGCGCTCCACCTTGATGACGTCGGCGCCCAGGTCGGCGAGCAGCAGGCCCGCCGAGGGCCCCGCGATGATGTGGCCCAGCTCGAGGACGCGAATGCCCTCGAGCGGAAGCGCGCTGGTCATGTCGCCCCGCATTGTACTGCGAAATGGCGGGGCGCTCACCCGGCCGTTCGACGAGACAATCCGGCGACTTCCGCGGCGATGCGAGGGCGGTCCGATTCATCTCCCGGTTAATTCCTTCGGCAGGACAATTGAGGCCAGGGAGGTGACGCGGATGAGACGGATCATGATCGGGGTGGTCTTGGGTGCCGCCGTCGTGCTCGGCGCGCGGCCGGTCGACGCGCAGTACCGCTATGTCGACGACAAGGGCGCGAGCAAGGTCGCCCAGTACAAGCTGGACGTGCCCGCGCCGTATCGCGACTCCGCGGTGTGGATCGGGCCGACCGGCGTGGGCAAGCCGGCGCTCAGCGAGGAGCAGCGACAGATCCGGCAGCGCTGGGGCAGCCCGGCCAGCCGGAGCGCGGACGACGCCGCGCGGAAGGCGGAGGAGGCCGCGGCGGAGCAGGCGAGGAAGGCCCAGCCGCGGTAACGGTCGGTCGCCCGGATCCTTGCGGGGGCCGGGGTCCCTCTGATACGGTCCGCGGCGTGAACGGCAAGCTCGACCGGCCGGGTGGCGCGCTCCACTTCGAGGTCATCGACGCGACGCCGCGGTGGGCCGCGACGGCGCCGCTCATCGTGTTTCACCACGGCATCGGCGCGACCGCGGACATCTGGGCCGACTGGCTCCCCGCCCTCGTGGATCGCTACCGGATCGCCCGCTTCGACACGCTGGGGTTCGGCCGTTCGACCGTGCCCGGGCCCGGCCACGCCTGGTCGCTGGACGGCCTCGTGGAGGACGTGCTCGCGGTGGCGCGGGCCGCGGGTGGAGGGCGCTTCCACTTCGTGGGCGAGTCGCTGGGCGGCACCGTCGGGCTCGCCCTCGCGAGCGGGCACCCGGACGCGCTGCTGAGCCTGACCGTGTCCAATGCCTCGCACCGCGGCGGCTTCATCCAGCGGGCGCGGGAGTGGCGCGAGTTCATCCGGACTCGTGGGATGGCGGCCTGGGCGGAGATGATGACGCCGCTCCGCCTCGACCGGGCGCGGGTGACCGACGAGCAGTGGCGCTGGTTCGAGCGCGCCCAGGCCGAGGCCTCGCCGGACTCGGTCCTCGACCTCGCCGACCTGCTGATCGGGGCCGACCTGTCCCCGCGGCTGGCCGCGATTCGGGTGCCCACGCTGCTGCTCGCGCCGGCGCAGAGTCCCTTCGTGCCGCTCGCGGTGATGGAGGAGATTCACGCCGGGATCCGGGGCTCGGAGCTGCAGATCTTCGCCGACGCCCGGCACGGGCTGCCCTGCTCGCACGGCGCGGCCTGCGGCCGGGCGCTGCGCGCGTTCCTCGACCGTCGCGCCGTCTAGCGCATGCTGCCGTCCGCCTGCGGCGAGGTGGCCGGGACGCTCCTGTCGGCCCTGCTCGGCGCCCTCGACCGGGTGGAGTGGGTGCAGCGCCATCTGTTCCCACCCCGCGCCCCGACCCTGGCGGAGGGGCTCACCCTTCACCGCGAGCCGCTCGACCGCGCGCTCCACGCGCTCGAGGCGGCGGAGTGGCCCGACGATCTCCGCTTCCTGCGCGAGCGTCTCCACCTGGTCGCGCGGCAGGCCCTCGACCTGATCGACGCGTTCGGGCGCGCCGCGGAGGCGGGCTTGCCCCTGGAGCTCTATCGCGCGCTCCGCCGGATGGCGCCGCTGCAGGAGGCGCTCTATCCGCTCGGTCCGGTGCTGGAGCCGGTGAGCCGCTGGTTCCTCGAACCGGCGCGGCGCGACGACGCGACGCTCACCGCGCGGCTGCGGGAGCGGGCGCTGGCCCAGGACGGGCCGCGGGTGGGGGTCCTCCACGCGCGGAACGACCGGGCCAGCCGGGGCGGTCTCTCGCTCTACGTGCCGGAGACGCACGACGGTGGGACCCCGGCGCCGCTGATCGTCGCCCTGCACGGGGGCAGCGGGCACGGCCGGGACTTCCTCTGGGCGTGGCTGAGGGAGGCCCGCTCGCGCGGGATATTGCTGCTCTCGCCGACCGCGCAGGACCGGACGTGGTCCATCATGGGCGGCGAGGACGTGGACGCGGCGCGCCTGCGGGCCGCGGTGGAGGAGGTAGCCGCGACCTACGCGGTCGACCGCTCGCGCGTGCTGCTCACCGGCATGTCGGACGGCGCCACCTACGCGCTGCTCGCGGGGCTCGCCGAGGAGAGCCCGTTCACCCACCTGGCCCCGGCCTGCGGGGTGCTGCACCCGTACCTGCTGGCCGAGGGCGGCATCCAGCGGGCGCGCGGCCGGCCCATCTACCTGGTGCACGGGGCGCTCGACTGGATGTTCCCGGTGCAGACCGCGCGGATGGCGCGGCAGGCGCTGGAGGCGGCGGGCGCGCGCCTCGTCTACCGCGAGATCGAGGATCTCTCCCACACCTACCCGCGGGACGAGAACCCGCGGATCCTCGACTGGCTCGCTCGGGCCGGCTAGGCCTCGCCCTCCGGGTTGAGCCAGGGGCAGACGACGCGCTCCACGAGCGAGACCGCCGCGAAGAGCACGATCGCCATCAGGGAGAGCAGGATCATCGCGCTGAACGCGACCTCGGTCTTCCAGTACGAGGTCGACGACAGGATCACGTAGCCCAGCCCCTTGTCCGAGCCCACGAACTCGCCCACCACCGCGCCGATCACCGAGAGCGTGATCGCGACCTTGGCGCCCGCGAAGATGAAGGGCAGGGCCATCGGCAGGCGGACCTTCATGAAGGTCTTGAACGCGCTCGCCCGATAGGAGCGGCTCAGGTCGAGCAGCTCGGGCGGAGTGGCCGCGAGGCCGGTGGCGGTGTCGACCACCACCGGGAAGAACGCCACCAGGAAGGCCACCACCATCTTCGGCACCTCGCCGTAGCCCAGGATCAGCAGCAGGACCGGCGCGATCGCGATCTTGGGCACCGACTGAGCGAGGACGATCAACGGGTAGAGCGCGCCGCGCAGGACCGGCGAGTAGACGATGAGCACCGCCAGCGGCACGCCCACCACCATCGAGAGCGCGAAGCCGCCGAGCGTCTCGTAGAGCGTCACCCACGTGTGGCCGATGAAGCGGTAACGCCACTCCCAGCCCTCGCCGAGGATGGCCGACGGCGCGGGCATGATGAAGCGCGGGATCCGGAAGACGCGGGTGCCCGCCTCCCACGCGGCGAGGGCCACGAGCAGGGTCGCGGCGGGGACGAGGGCCTCGCCCAGGAGCCGGCGCACCGCGCTCACGGGCGCTCCTTCCGCCCCGAGAAGATCAGGGCGCGCACCTCGTCGCTGTGGGCCTTGAAGCGCGGGTCGAACTCGAGGTCCACGGTGCGCGGCCGCGGGAGGTCCACCGTGATCACCCGCGCGACCCGGCCGGGGCGCGGCGACATCACCACCACCCGGTCGGCGAGGAGGATGGCCTCCGGGATCGAGTGGGTGACGAAGAGGATGGTCTTGCGCCGCTCGTCCCAGATCCGCAGCAGCTCGAGGCTCATCTCCTCGCGGGTGAGGGCGTCGAGGGCCCCGAAGGGCTCGTCCATGAGGAGCAGGCCCGGGTCGGGCAGGAGCGCCCGGCAGATGGCCACGCGCTGCTGCATGCCGCCGGAGAGCTCGCGCGGGTACTTGGTCTCGAAGCCGGCGAGGCCGGTCAGCTCGAGCAGATCGCCCGCCGGCTTGCGGTACTGGCGCGGATCGAGGCCCAGCATCTCCACCGAGAAGAGCACGTTGTCGAGCACGCTGCGCCAGGGCAGGAGCACCGGCTGCTGGAAGACGAAGCCCACGTCCGGGAAGGGCTCGCGCACCTCCTGGTCCCGCACGTGGATGCGGCCGCCGGTGGGCGGCACCAGGCCGGCCACCAGCTTGAGCAGCGTGCTCTTGCCGCAGCCGCTCGGGCCGACCAGGGTGACGAACTCGTTCTCGCCCACCGTGAGGGTGGTCGGCGCGAGGGCGTGGACCAGGTCACCCGCGCGGGTGCGGTAGGTCTTCTCGACACCCTGGAGCCGGATCACGCCGAGGGCAACGTCGCCGCGAAGCGATTGATGGGCAGGGGCGCGGCCACCGCGCTCCGGCACGCCGCGGCCACGTAGGGCGCCAGGCGCTCGGCCAGGGCCCAGGCCTGCCCGCTCTGGGCGCGCTGGCGGTCGGCCGCCTCCTGCGCGCGCGCGTAGATGCGGTCCTCGTCCACGGTGGTCACGCGCCCGCGCTCCACCACGACGCGGCCGTCCACGATCACGGTATCGACCGCCGCGCCGGTCTCGGCGTAGACGAGCGCCTTGACCGGGTCGGCGAGGGGACGCAGGAAGATCGAGTCGGTGCGGAGCAGGACCAGGTCCGCCTTCCGCCGGGGCGCCACCGCGCCCAGGTCGTCCGCCTGACCGAGTACGCGCGCGGTGCCGCGGGTGGCCAGATCCCACACGGTATCGGCGTCCAGCCAGCGGGCGGTCTGGTGCGGGAACCGGATGGTGCTGATCACCGAGGCGATGCGGAGGGCCTCGAAGAGGTTCTGGTTGTCGGCGCAGACCGAGCCGTCGGTGCCGAGTCCCACCGCCAGCCCGCGATCGAGCATCTCCCGCACCGGGGCGATCCCGCAGCCCAGGCGCAGGTTGCTGCCGGGATTGTGGGCGATCGCCGCCCCCGCGTCGGCCAGCATGCGCAGGTCGTCGTCGGTGAGCCAGATCGAGTGCGCGCCCACGAAGCCGGGCCCGAGGATGCCGTGGTCGGCCAGGCGGGCCACGATGCTCTTGCCCCAGCGCCGGTGGCTCTCGACGGTCTGGACCTTGGACTCGGCCAGGTGGGTGTGGATGCCGACCCCGTATTCGCGGGCGAGCGCCGCGCAGCCGTCCAGGAACTCGTCGGTGGCCTGGTTCGGGATCGTCGGGGCGACGCCGACGCGCACCCGCCCGTCGGCTGTGCCGTGCCAGCGGCGGATCGCCCGCTCGGTGAGGCCGAGGAGCCCCTTGGTCGGGGCGGGCTGCATCTCCTCCACCGTCCGGCGCAGATCGGCGGGAAGCTGGTCGGCCAGCCCGGGCACGGTCTGGTAGAAGACGACGTCGGCGACCGCCGGGGCCAGGACCACACGGATCCCCACGTCGGTATAGGCGCGGGCCACCGCCTCGAAGGCCTCGTCGGTGATCGCGGGGACGGCCATATAGAGGTCGTAGGCCGACGTGCACCCCGTCTTGAGCATCTCGATGGCTCCGACCGCGGCC
>Ga0310810_10001773_pt1 | contig 22857 bp, 20 predicted proteins | sample NCmetagenome_FD_207641 | JGI IMG/M metagenome (GOLD analysis project Ga0310810, IMG submission 207641) | Soil microbial communities from experimental microcosm in Duke University, North Carolina, United States - NC | ecosystem: Engineered > Artificial ecosystem > Soil microcosm > Unclassified ... | reverse complement strand
GTGCTGGCATGCGCCCGGTGGGCGGATCCGAACGCGTCGTTGACGTAGAAGTCGCCCAGCGCCGCGAACCGCCGGGCCACCTCGGGGTCGTTCTTCTCCTCGCCGGGGTAGAAGCGGGTATTCTCGGCCACGGCGACGCCGCCCCGCGGCAGCCGACGGGTGGCGGTGACCGCCTCCTCCGAGGTCGGATCGGCCAGAAACGTCACCGGTGCGCCGAGCAGGCGTTCCAGCTCCCGGACGACGGGCTGCATCGAGTACTTGGGATCGGGACCGCCCTTCGGCCGGCCCAGGTGGCTGAGGAGGACGATGCGTGCACCCCGGTCGCGCAGGAACTTGATGGTCGGCAGGGCGGCGCGGATGCGGGTATTGTCGGTGACCGCGCCGTCCTTGATCGGGCAGTTGAAGTCCACCCGCACGAGGGCCCGTCGGCCTTCCATCCCCGCCGGGTCGAGCGTCTCCAGCGAACGCTTCACAGCCGCGCCCCCACGTAGCGCAGCAGGTCCACGCACCGGGCCGAGTAACCCATCTCGTTGTCGTACCAGGACGTCACGTTCACCAGCGTCCCGTTGACCACGTTGGTGGAGAGCGCGTCCACCGTGCTCGACTCCAGCGAGCCGATGTAGTCCACCGAGACCAGCGGCTCGTCGCTCACGGTCAGGATGCCCTTGAGCGGGCCCTTCGCCGCGGCCTGGCGGAAGGCGTCGTTCACTTCCTGCGCCGTGGTGGCCTTCTCCACCACGCAGGTCAGCGCCACCACCGAGACGTCCGGCGTCGGCACCCGAAGGGACACGCCGTCGATCCTGCCCTTGACCTCGGGCAGCACCAGCGAGGTGGCCTTGGCAGCGCCGGTGGTGGTCGGAATGATGGACAGCGCGGCCGCCCGGGCGCGGCGGAGGTCCTTGTGGGGCAGGTCGAGGATCTGCTGGTCGTTGGTGTAGGAGTGCACCGTGGTCATGAAGCCGCTGCTGAAGCCGAACCGGTCGAGGATCACCTTGACGACCGGCACCAGGCAGTTGGTGGTGCAGCTCGCGTTGGAGACCACGTGGTGCCTGGCGGCGTCGTACTTGTCGTGGTTGACGCCGTAGACCACGGTGATGTCCTCCTTCTTGGCCGGGGCGGAGATGATCACCTTCTTCGCCCCGGCCGTGAGGTGGAGCGCGGCCTGGTCGCGGTCGGTGAACCGGCCGGTGGACTCGAGTACGACGTCCACGCCGAGGTCCTTCCAGGGGAGCCTGGCCGGATCCTTCTCGGCCAGCACCCGCATGGCGTCGCCGTCCACCACCAGGCCGTCGGCGTTGGTCGTGATCGTGCCGGGGAACCTGCGGTGGACCGAGTCGTAGGTGAGCAGGTGCCCGAGAGTCTTGGTGTCGGTGATGTCGTTCACCGCAACGAAATCGAGATCGGTGACCTTCATCGCCTTGGCCGCCCGCACCACGTTGCGCCCGATCCGCCCGAAACCATTGATGCCGACACGAATTGCCATGTCCTCTCCCGGTTAGAACTCCGTCAGACCAGCTCGGCCGCCCGTGCGAACGTCACCGCCTCTACCCGCTCCGCGCCGGCCGCGCGGAGGGCGGTCGCCGCCGCGGAGAGCGTGGCTCCGGTGGTGAAGACGTCGTCCACCAGCACCACGCAGGCCGGCGGGCGGCCGATGGCCTCGAATGCGCCCGCTACGTTGGCCTCGCGCGCCTCGGGGGTGAGCGCCGTCTGGGTCCGCGTGTCACGCGTCCGGCGGAGCAGGTCCGCTCGGACGACGCCGTCGACCCGCTGGGCGAGGGCCGCCGCCAGGCGCTCGCTCTGGTTGTAACCCCGCTCCGCGAGACGCCGAGCGCCCAGCGGAATTGGTATCAAGCATACCCGCCCGGTCAATGGCTCGAGAGCGCGCATTGCGTCGGCCATCGGGCCGGCCAGCCTGGTCCAGCCGCCGTACTTGAGCTGGTGGGCGGCGCGCCGGGCGCCTCCCTCGAGCCAGACGGCGCTCCTGGCGCGCTCGAGCGCCGGCGGCCAGCCCGCGCAGATGCGGCACTCGACCTCGAGCAGCCGCGGCTGGCCGCATCGTGCGCACAGAGGGTCCGATACCCGGCGCCAGCGGGTGACGCAGAGCCCGCAGACCAGCGCGTCGCCTTCGCGCGCGGGGATGGCTCCCTCGCAGAGGAGGCACGCGGGCGGAAGCAGCCAGCGCTCCAGCTCGGCGAGCGCCACTGCCGCCGCGCGCACGCCGCTAGCGAAGGGCGGCATCGACGGCGGCCCGCATGATCTCCTCGGGCGCGTCCACGCCGGGGAACCAGCACTCGAGCGCCGCGGCGCCCTGGGCCACCAGCATCGCGCGGCCGTCGGAGGCGCGAAGGCCCGCCGCGCGGAGCGCCCTCACCCACGCGGTCTCGCCCGGGCGATAGACCATGTCGAGCGCCGCGCGCGCGCTGGGGACGTCGGCCGGCGGCACGGGGATCCCGTCCTCGCCGGCGAGGCCGACCGGGGTCGCATTCACCACCACGGTGCACTCGGCCGGCCGGGCGCGTGGCAACGCCCGCGCGTCGGCCCACTCCTCCAGCGCCCGGGCCCGCTCGGGCGACCGGGAGCGCACCGCCACCGCCGCCCCGCGGCGGCCGGCCGCCACCAGCGCGGCCCGGGCACCGCCGCCGGTCCCGACGATCAGCCACGGCCCCTCCGGCGGCGACAGCTCCTCCACCGCCGCGAGGACCCCGGCCACGTCGGTGTTGTCGCCTACGATCTCCCCGTCCCGGGCCCAGAAGGCGTTGCACATCCCGACCTCGCGAGCCGTCTCCAGCAGCCGGTCCACCGCGCCGGCCGCGACTTCCTTGTGGGGAATGGTGACGTTGCCTCCGCCGCCCGCGGCCGCCAGGGCACGCACCAGCCCCGGCACCCCGATGGGCTCGCACCGGAGCGGCACGTACACCGCCGGCAGGCCCAGCGCCCGGAAGGCGGCGTTCTGCATGGCGGGAGAGAGGGAATGAGCGACCGGATCGCCCAGGAGCGCGTAGACGCGCGTGCCGCCGTCGATCACCGCACCGGGCCGGCCAGCCGGCTCATGACGGCGCCGATCAACTCCTCGAGCTCGGCATAGGTGGCGCGGTACGCGGTGAGATCGGAACCGTAGGGATCGGTGACCTCGGCCCGGTCCCCTTCCCGGCCGGCGTAGCTGCCCAGCATGTGGACCTTGTGCTCGCCGCCGAGCTCGGCCACCCGGGCGAGGTGGTGGCCGGACATGGTGAGGATGAGGTCGGCGTCGCGCACGATCTCGCGTGTCAGCAGGCGGGCCCGGTGCCCGCTCAGGTCCAGCCCCTGCTCCAGCCCCACCAGATATCCGCCTTCCGACACCGGCGCGCCGTCCCAGGCGCCGGTCCCCGCCGACGCGACGGTGATCTGGTCCAGCTTGCGGGCGGCGATCGCGGCACGGGTGATGGCTTCGGCCATCGGACTGCGGCAGGTGTTGCCGGTGCAGACGAAGAGGATGTGCATTGTGGGAATTAAAGCCCCGGGTCATTCACGGCGCCAACCTCCCTGCAGCGCGCCGCAGCTCTCCGCGGGGGATCGCGCCCTCGCGCACCAGCCGCGGGACCGGCCCGGTGCAATCCACCAGGGTCGAAGGAGGGACGTTGCCGAGTACGCCGCCGTCGAGCACGAGGAGCGTGCCCTCCTCGATTTCGCGGCGGAAGGTATCGGTGATCCGATCGGGCCCCGGCGCCGGCGGCTCACCCGGCCGGTTGGCCGAGGTCGAGGTCAGCGGATACCCGAGGGCCGCGACCAGGCGGGCGACCCCGGCGTGCCCGGTGTGGCGCACGGCGATCCCCCCTTCCGGTCCCCGGAGCTGGTCGGGCAGCCGACCTTCGCCGCCCGGCAGCACGAGGGTGAGGGGGCCGGGCCAGAACGCGTCCGACAAGGCCCGGGCGGACGCGGAGAGCACCAGTCCCCAGCTCTCGATCATCTGTCGTCCGGAGACCAGCAGCAGAAACGGCTTGTCCGGCGAGCGCCCCTTGAGCCGCGCGAGAGCCTCGAGGGCGGGAACCCGGGGTCCGCTGCCGAGTCCGTAGACGGTCTCGGTGGGATAGGCCAGGAGCCCATCGCGTTCGAGGTGCGCGGCGACAGTGGGCAGCGCGCTGTCCACCTCCGCGGGCGTGCGGAACGGAAGGCTCACGGCTCCGGCTCCGCCAGCCGCTCGGCCAGCGCCAGATCCTCCGGGGTGGTGACCTTGAGGTTCCGGAGGGTGTCGGGGACCAGCCGGACGGTTCCGCCGCACGCCTCGACCAGCGCGGACTCGTCGGTGGCCTCGGACGCGCGCGCACCCGCCTCCGCGTACGCGCGCTCCAGCAGCTCGCGGGGAAACCCCTGCGGTGTCTGGGCCCGCCAGAGGCGGGACCTCGGCACGGTGGCACCGATGCGCGTCGGGTCGGCGGCAACCGCTTCCTTGATGGTGTCGGTGACGGGAAGGGCCGCGATCGCGCCCTCCCCCGCGCGGGCGTAGGCGATCACCGCGTCGATTACCGAGCGAGCCGGGAAGGGTCGGGCCCCGTCGTGCACCAGGACCACGCGGCATTCGGGGCGAACCGCGGCGAGGCCGGCGGCCACCGAGTCCGCCCGCTCCGCCCCCCCGGCGACCAGCGTGAGCGCCGACCCCTGGTGCGGGGCCAGAAAGGCGGGCGGGTTGGCGGCGTCGTCGGGAGGAAGGACGAGCACCAGGTGGGCGACCTCCGGATGAGCCCCGCACGGCCGCACCGCGCGGAGCACCAGGGGCACGCCCGCGACCGGCCGGTACTGCTTGGCCGCTCCGCCGCCCAGCCGGGTGCTGCGGCCGGCGGCGACGACGATCACCCCGACGTCACGCGGCAAGTGCCCGGACCAGCTGCTCCACGTGCTCCAGGCCGACGAGCGCGACCCCCGGCACCTGGACCATGCCGCGGGCGCTGCCGAAGACCCGGCGGAAGCCGAGCCGGGCGGCCTCGGCGAGGCGCCGCTCGGCGGCGCCGCTGGGACGGATCTCGCCGCCGAGGCCGATCTCGCCGAGGAAGATGACATCCGCCGGCGCCGGGCGGTTGTGGAGGCTGGAGAGGAGTGCCGCGGCCACGGCCAGGTCGGCGCCCGGCTCGGTCAACCGCACACCGGCCGTGACCTGGACGAACACGTCCAGGTCGGCGAACGAGGTCTGCGCCCGCCGCTCCAGGACGGCGAGGAGAACGGCGAGGCGCCTGGGGTCGAGCCCGGTGGCCACCCGCTGCGGAGTGCCGTAACCGGACTTGGCCGCGAGCGCCTGCACCTCGACCAGCACCGGGCGCGTTCCTTCCATCAGTGCGGTGACCGCGCTGCCGCTGATGCCGTCCGCGCGAGCGGCCAGGAACACCGCCGAGGGATTGGGCACCGGGACCAGGCCCTGCTCGGTCATGGAGAACACGCCGAGCTCGTCCACCGAGCCGAACCGGTTCTTGGTGGTGCGGAGTAGCCGGTAATCGAGGGTGACCTCGCCCTCGAAGTAGAGCACGGTGTCCACGATGTGCTCGAGGGTCTTGGGGCCGGCGATCCCGCCCCCCTTGGTGACATGCCCGACCACCACGACCGCGGTGCCCGACTCCTTGGCGAAGCGCATCAGCTGGCCGGAGCACTCGCGAACCTGGCCGACGTTGCCGGGCGCGCTCTCGAGCGTGTCGGTGTAGACGGTCTGGATCGAGTCGATGACCACGACGTCGGCGCGGGCGGCCGCGGCGGCGCCGACGATGGCCTCGAGGCGGGTTTCGCCCAGGACGTGGACCGCGCCGGCATCTTCGCTCAGGCGATCGGCGCGAAGGCGGAGCTGGTCGGGGGATTCCTCGCCGCTGGCGTAGAGGACGGTGCGCCCGGCCGCCTCCAGCCGCGCGGCGGCCTGAAGCAGCAGCGTCGACTTGCCGATGCCGGGCTCGCCGCCGATCAGGATCATGGAGCCCGGCACGATGCCGCCGCCCAGCACGAAGTCGAACTCCGGCAGTCCGGTGACCCAGCGGGTGAGTGGCGTCGTGGCGACGTCGCGCAGGCGCAGGGGCGCCGGGGCGTCAGCCCGCTGCGCTCCTGCGCCCCTGCGCCCCTGCGCCCGCGCGGCCTTCCGCTCGAGGACGGGCTCCTCGGCCACGGCGTTCCACGCCCCACACCCCTCACAGCGCCCGACCCACTTGGCGTGCTCGTGCCCGCACTCGGTGCAGCAGTAGACGGATCGGGTTCTGGCCATCAGGCGTCGATCCCTCGCTGCGCCCGGGATGACGGCGCGACGCTCACTCCGGCTCCTCCCGATTGCTGAAGTTGTCGAACCGGGTGTACTCGCGGGTGAACTTGAGCTGGACGTCCCCGGTGGGGCCGTTGCGGTTCTTGGCCAGCATCACCTCGGCGAGGCCGCGCTTGGATTCGTCTTCCCGATCATAGTACTCGGCGCGATGGATGAAGATGACCAGGTCGGCGTCCTGCTCGATGGCGCCCGAGTCGCGGAGGTCGGAGAGGATCGGCTTGCGCTCGCCGCCCCGCTGCTCCGAGGCGCGGGAGAGCTGGGACAGCGCGATGACCGGGATTTCCAGCTCGCGCGCCAGCGCCTTGAGCGAGCGCGAGATGTCGCTGATCTCCTGGACCCGGTTTTCGCTGTACTCGGGACTCCGCATGAGCTGCAGGTAGTCCACCACGATCAGGCGGACGTCGTTGTCGATCTTGAGCCGCCGAGCCTTGCTCCGCATTTCCAGCAGGGTGATGGACGGCGTGTCGTCGATCCACAGCTGGTAGGTCTGCAGGATGCCCGCCGCCCGGGCCAGCTGGGTGAAGTCGGAGTCGCGCAGGGTGCCCTGGCGCACCCGGTGGCTGTCCACCCGCGCAGTAGCGGTGAGCATCCGCTGCACCAGCGCCTCCTTGGACATTTCCAGCGAGAAGATGGCGATGCCCTGCCCTTCGGCCGCGGCGTTGGCGGCGATGTTGAGACAGAAGGCCGTCTTGCCCATGGAGGGCCGGGCCGCCACCACCACCAGCTCCGACGGCTGGAACCCCGACGTCATCGCGTCCAAGTCTACGAACCCGCTGGGCACGCCGGTAATCGACTTGCCGCTGCGCTGGAGCGTTTCGATGCGCTCCATCGTGGGCCAGAGCATCTCCTTGATCCGGGTGAACCCTTCCTCGCCCCGTTGCTGGGAGATCTGGAAGATCCTGGATTCGGCGGTGTCGAGGAGCTCGGTCGCCGTCGAGTGCCCCTCGTAGGCCTCGGTAATGAGGGCGGTCGAGGTCTCGATCAGCCGGCGGAGGATGGCCTTGTCGCGGACGATGCGGGCATGGAATTCCAGGTTCGCCGCGGTGGGCACCGCGTCCACCAGCTCGGCCAGGTACTCCAGGCCCCCGGCGGCATCGAGCTCGCCCCGGCGCAGCAGCTCATCGCGCAGCGTGATATGGTCGATGACGCTGCGCCGCTCGACCAGGGCGAGCATGGCGCGGAAGAGGCGCCGGTGTCCCTCCCGGTAGAACATCGCGTCGTCCACCAGCTCGGCGGCGCGAAGCGCGGCGTCCTGGTCCAGCAGCATGGCGCCGAGGACGGCCTGCTCCGCCTCTGGGTTCCACGGCGCCGAGCGGCTGACGTACGGGTCAGCGGTCGAGTAGTTGTCGGGCGATACGGACGTCATCCCAGGTCGGCTTCTTCCAGTTCGGGTTGCGCAGCAGGGCCGCGGGATGGTACGTCACGACCAGCGGGATGCCGTTGTACGTGTGCACCTTGCCGCGGAGCTCCCCCAGGCTCTTCCGCACCCCGAGCATGGCCTCGCCCGCCGTCCCGCCGAGCGCGACGATGACCCGCGGCCGGATGATGTCGAGCTGGCGATGGAGGTACGGAAGGCACGCCGCCATCTCATCGGGCAGAGGCTTTCGATTCTGGGGGGGACGGCACTTCACGATGTTGGTGATGTATACCGAAGATCGAGGAACATCAATAGCCTCGAGGATGCTGTCCAGCAGCGTGCCGGCCTGCCCCACGAAGGGACGGCCGGTCGCGTCCTCCGTGGCACCCGGGCCTTCGCCGATGAGCACCAGGCGCGCCGTGGGATTGCCCTCGCCTGGAACCGCGTTCGTCCGGTTGGGACAGAGCGCGCAGCAGTAGGTGGTGCGAATCCGCTCGGCCACCTGCTCGAGCGAATCGAGGTTGTGCAGATCGGTGCCCAGGAGCACGGCCTCGGGCGAGGTGACGGCCAACCCGGGCCCGGGAATCGGCGGGGCGCCGACCATCCAGCGCGGGCCCCCGGCCGCGGTGAGGCGGCCTCGGGGCGGATTCGGAGCGGACTGGGCGGGCTCGCGCGTCTCGGCCCGACGCTCCTCGGAGCGCCTCGGTGTCCCGGCGGGCTGCGCGGGCATTGGCGTCTCGACCGACCGCTTTCGCGACAGGATGACCTCCGGCCCGCCGAGCTCCGCCTGCTGCGCCAGATAGCGTCGGGTCAGCTCATCCAAGGTGTCGCTCCACCGTGTCCAGGATCGCTTCCGCCACCTCGCGCTTGGACTGGAGCGGCAGGATCTGCGGCGAGCCATCCCGTCCCAGGAGCGCCACCCGGTTGGTCTCGTGCTCGAAGCCCGCGCCCGGCTCGAGCGCGTCGTTCACCACGATCAGGTCGAGGTCCTTCCGCTCCAGCTTGGCCCGGCCCTTGGCCAGCGCGTCTCCGGTCTCCAGCGCGAAGCCCACCATCACGCTGCCGGGCTTCCGCGCGGCCCGGGTCGCGTGCAGGATGTCGCCGGTCGGCTCCATCGGAATCGCCAGCGCGCCGTCGGTGCGGGAGCGCTTGCGATCGCTGGGGTCGCTGGGACGGAAGTCGGCGGGAGCGGCCGCCATGACCAGCACATCGGCCGCCGGGAGCTCCGCTCGCACCGCCTCCTCGAGATCCGCCGTACTCTCCACCCGTCGCACGGTGGGGCCGATCGGCGCCGGCAGGGCCACCGGGCCGGAGATGAGCACGACGTCCGCGCCCCGCTCCCAGGCCGCCTCGGCGATGCGATACCCCATCTTCCCGCTCGAGCGATTGGTCACCACCCGCACCGGATCGATCGATTCGCGCGTCGGCCCCGCCGTCACCACGACCCGGCGGCCGCGCAGCGGCCCGGTGCCGCGAAGGACCCGGCCCGCGTGCGCCAGAATGGTTTCGGGCTCGCTCATCCGGCCGGGGCGCTCGGACGGGCCCTCCGCCAGCGCGCCGATCTCGGGACCGACCAGCGTGACCCCGCGTACCCGGAGCCGCTCCAGATTGGCCTGGGTCTCGGGGCGGGCGTACATCTCGTCGTTCATGGCGGGCGCGAGCACGACCGGCGCGGTAGCCGCGAGGAGCAGCGTAGTGAGGAAGTCGTCGGCCAGCCCCTGGGCCATCCGCGCAATCAGGTGCGCCGTCGCCGGGGCGACCAGGATCAGGTCGGCCTGCTGGCCCAGCCGGACATGCGCGAGCGCCCCGCCCGGCTCCCACAGGGAGGAGAGGACGGAGCGCCCGGTGAGCGCCTCGAAGGTGAGCGGCCGCACGAACTCGCCGGCGCCGTGGGTCAGCGCGACGTCGACCCGGGCCCCGGCCTCGGTCAGCCGGCGGGCGAGGACGCAGCTCTTATAGCAGGCGATCCCGCCCGACACGCCGAGGACGACGTGGCGGCCGGCCCACGCCATCACGCCTCGCTGCGGCGGCGGCGGAGCAGCTTGTAGTTGAGCTCCCCGTCCACCAGCGACTGCATCGCCTTGGTGGTGAGCTTCTCGCCCTGGGCGTTCAGCTGGTCTTTGGGGAACTCGTTCAGGTAGCGGGCGAACTTCGCCGCCACCAGCACGCCCAGATACTTGTTCCCCGCCTGGCGGGCGACTTCGGACGGTGTGGTGATGCGCATGCGCTCTCCTTGAGGTGCGATTCAGATCTTGGTGACGGCCGTCATCACGTCCCGCCGCAACCGCTCGATGAAGCTCGGCAGCGTGTCCTGGCGTGACACCCGCCGGGCCTCCGCGTCCAGGATCGCCGCCACCTGTGCCACGGCGACGACCAGCTCCTCGTTCACCAGCGCGTAATCGTACTCGGCCACCGCCGCCAGCTCGTCGGCGGCGCGCGAGACCCGTTCCCGGATCACTTCGACCGGCTCCGTCTTGCGGCCCGTGAGCCGGCCCACCAGGACATCGGCCGACGGCGGCAGGACGAAGACGTGGAGCGAGTTCGGGAAATTGGCCCGGATCTGCCGGGCCCCCTCGATCTCGATGTCCAGCACCGCGTGGCGCCCGCGCGCGAAGATCCGCTCGATCTCGCTCCGCAGGGTGCCGTACAGGTGGCCCCCGTAGGTGGCCCACTCCAGGAACTCCCCGGCGTCCCTTCGGCGGACGAACTCTTCCCGGGTGAGGAAGTAGTAGTCGACGCCGTCACGCTCTCCCTCGCGGATCGGCCGGGTCGTGGCCGAGACGGAATAGCCCAGATCGTCCCGTCCCTGGAGCAGGTTCCGCGCGATGCTGCTCTTTCCCCCTCCCGAAGGCGCCGAGAGGACCAGCAGGAACGGCTTCACTCCAGGTTCTCGAGCTGTTCCCGGAATTTCTCGAGCTCGCCCTTCATGGCGACGACCTGGTGCGTGATCTCCGCGTCGTTGGCCTTCGAGCCCATCGTGTTCACCTCGCGTCCCAGTTCCTGGGCGAGGAAGCCGAGCTGCTTGCCGGCCGGCTTGTCGCCGGCGAGCGCCGCCCGCACCGCCCCTACATGCGCCCGAAAGCGCACCAGCTCCTCGGTGATGTCGAGCCGGTCGGCCTGGAAGGCGATCTCCTGCGCCAGCCGGGCATCGTCCACCGGGCGCCCGTCGAGCAGCTCGGCAACGGCGGCGCGGAGCCGGTCACGCTCGCGGACCAGGCGCTCCGGTCCCCGGGCCGCGATCCGCTCCGCGGCCTGCTCCAGCAGGTCCACCCGATGCCCCAGCTCGGCGGCGAGCGCCGCGCCTTCGCGCGCCCGCATGGCGCGACACTCGGCGCTCGCCCTGGCGACCACCGGCTCGACCTCGCTCCAGGCGATCTCGACCGCGCTGTCCGCCCCGGTGGCGATCACGTCCGGCTGCCGGGCCACCAGCTCGACCGTCACGTCGCCGCCCAGGCCCAGCGACCGCTGCATCTCGCGCAGGCGATCCGTCACCAGGCGGGCCCGCTCGAGATCCACGTTCCAGCCGCCGGCCGAGGCCGGCGCCTCGGTCCAGCGGGCCTGCACCGCCACGTGTCCCCGGTCGAACTCCCGCCGGAGCCGCTCGCGCAGCTCGCCCTCGAGACCCGCCAGATCGGCCGGGAGCTTGGCGGCGAGATTGAAGTAGCGGTGGTTGACCGTGCGGATCTCCACCCGGAGTCGGCCTCCGGCCACCGGGCCGTCGGCCGCGCCGAAGCCGGTCATGCTGTACGGCACACCACCTCCGCGACTCCGAAGTAGCCGTGAAAGTTAGCGTTGAAACGGATGGGATGGTAGCTCCGACGGTTGTCGTCCCGGATCCAGCGAGGGACCCACTCAGCCGGCACCGGGGGCCGGATGAGTAGATCCTTCGCCGGGCTCGGCATAGCAGGAATGCTCTGCAGTGCAGGTCAGTCAATAACAACGGGTTACGGCGCCACCCTCACCTAGTTTAGGAACTCCCACCGGACGCCGAAGCTCGAGCCGTACGCCGGAATCCGGAATCCGGGCACGTAGGTCAGGTCCGTCGCGCTGAGATTCCACCGATCCCAGTACAGCGAGAAGCTCTGGAGCTGGATCTGCACCAGGCTGCGGAAGAAGGTCGCGCCGTTGAGCCGCACCGGATCGCCCGAGGCGTCGCGCCCGATCACCCCGTCGCCCCACGCCTCCATGCTCAGCCGGAGCTTCAGGTCGAAGATGCCGCTGGGAAACTGGCGCAGAAACTTGGAGCGCAGAGTGACCGCGGTCTGCGAATGAGTGGGCGGCAGCCCCTCGGGCACGCCCTCGCGCGGGTTGCTGTACCAGCCCTCGAGGGTGATCCAGCGAACCGGCGCGATCCGGGCACCGACCGTCACCCATTCGGTCTCGGCCACCGGTCCGATCGACGGAATGCGAAGGTACTCGGCGTATCCGAACGGGCTGAACGCGGAGGTCCGAGCCCATCCGGCCTGGAGGCCGAGCCGGCTTCGATTGAACGCCAGGGTCGCCTGGTAGTCGCGAAGGTCCTGGGCGGTGTCGGTGAGCACCGACGGCGCGGCGACCGCCGCGCCGAGCCGCGCCGATCCGGTGAGCGCGAGGCCCCGCACCGGCTCGAGTCCGGCCGCCAGCGTCACATAATCACTGTTGCGGCCGCCGTCGTGGTGCTGGTGGACCGCCTCGCCCCAGGCGGCGAGTCCTGCGAGCGGGGTCACCCCCGCCGTGGCGCGCGCGTCGAGCGTAGTCCACCGGGTGCGGTAGAATGCCGACGCGCCCACGTGCGCGGTGGGACCGCGCACGCCGGCGTAGCCGCCGGCCTGCCCGACCTTGTGCTCCAGCCCGGAGCCGTTCCAGTCGGTCCGGCCCCACAGCAGGTCCATGTAGGGGCCGTCTCCGGTCTCGCGCTTCCTGAGCGCCAGTCGGACCTGCATGTCGGTGCGGGTCGCGTCGAAACCCGCCCCGATGGTGTCGTTCGGGATCGGATCGGAGACGACGAAGGGTCGGCGGTTGGGGCCGGAGCGGATCAATTGGTACTGCAGCCCAACCGTCGGCTTGGGGACGTAACTCCCCTGGGCCCATACCTGGGTATTGGAGTACGAGCTGGAGGTGCCGCTCGCCGTGGGCGAGCTCAGGTAGTCGGCCGCGAGGACGAAGCCGACCCCGGTATCGAACCGCCGCTCCAGCGAGCCCTCGTAGCGCGCGTAGTCGCCGTCTCCCCGGGCGATGGCGAGGCGGGAGCGCGGTGCCCGGAGGTCGTGGCGGCGGGTGAAGAGATAGACCCGGAGCACGTCGGGCAACGGCTCCACCTCGATCCGGTCGAGCAGGCTGATGGAGAAGAGCGCCGGATCGACCGCTACGCTATCCACCCCGAACGGCAGGTACAGGACGCCGTCGAGATAGTACTCGGCGGACGAGGCGCCCCGTCCCCGATAATTGACCGGCTCCGGCCGGCCGGTGAAGCCGCCCCGCCAGAGGTACACGCCGGGGATCTGGGCGAGCAGGTCGCTCACCGTCGCCGCGTGGCCCCACTCGATGGAGTCGCGGGTGAAGACGACGCGGGTGAGTGCGGGCCGGGGACCGGCGGGCGTGAGCGCCGGCATGGTCGGCACCCGCTCCCTGATCTGCTGCTGGGCCTCGAGGAAACGGGCGGTCTGATTGACCGTGTCCTCGGCGAGGGAGTCGGCGTACACCGAATCCTCGGGGACCTGGGCCCTGGCGAGCGACGGAAGGAGCGAAAGGGAAAGGACGACGAAGACGCGCAGGGCGCGTCGTTCGCCTGTCACGCGGTTCCGCCGGCCGATCGGCCCAGGAGGAACTCGGAGAACAACCGGACCCCGATGCCGGTGGGGCCCTTGACCCGCGCCGGATCGTCCCGGTCGGTGTAGGCGGTGCCGGCGATGTCCAGGTGCGCCCAGGGGAAGCCGTCGACGAACTCGCGCAGGAACCAGCCTGCCGAGATGCTGCCGGCGGGCCGGCCGCCCGCGTTCTTCACGTCGGCGATGTCCGACTTCATGAGATCGCGGTACTCGTCCCAGAGCGGCAGCGGCCACACCCGCTCCCCGGCGCGCTCGCCGGCCTGGCGCACTTCCTCGACCAGACCGTCGTCGGTGCCCATCACGCCGGAGGCGGTGTGGCCCAGCGCGACGACGATCGCTCCGGTGAGGGTGGCGATATCCAGTACGGCCGCGGGCTGGTAGCGCCGCGCCCAGCTGAGCGCGTCGCACAGGATCAGCCGGCCTTCCGCGTCGGTGTTGATCACCTCGATGGTCTTGCCGAGGTGGCTGGTGATCACGTCGCCGGGCCGCACCGCGGTGCCGGAAGGCATGTTCTCGGTGCTGGGAACGAGGCCGACGACATGGATCGGCGGCCGGAGCCGGCCCAGCACCTCGAAGGTGCCGAGCACCGCCGCCGCGCCGGACATGTCGTACTTCATGTCCTCCATGTTCTGCGCCGGCTTGATCGAGATGCCGCCGGTATCGAAGGTGACGCCCTTGCCGATGAGCACCACCGGAGACGTCGCGCCGCCGCGGTACTCCAACACGATAAAGCGCGGCTCCTCGGCGCTTCCCTGCGCCACGGCGAGCAGCGCACCCATCTTCTCGCGCACGATGGCGGCCTTGTCCAGCACCGTCACCGACATGCCATGCCGCCTGCCCAGGTCCTCGGCCACGCCCGCGAGGTAGCTCGGGGTGCACACGTTGCCCGGGAGCACCTGTATGCCGCGGGCTAGCGTCTGGCCCGCGCCCAGCGCCGCGCCGATCCGATGGCCGCGCTCCAGGGCGTCGGCCTCGTCGCCCGCCAGGACGTCGATCCGCTCGAGCGTGGGCTTCTTTTCCTCCGGCGGGCGCTTCATGTCGCTGAACTGCCAGGCCCCCTGCTCCAACCCCTCCGCGATCGCCTGGCCCGCTTCTGCTGCGCCGAGCGGGCCGCGGACCTCCGGCGCAAGGTGGAAGGCGCCGCGCGCGACGCCGACCGCGCGCATCCGCCGGGCCGCCGCGCCCGCGGCGCGGCGGATCGCCCCGCGGGAGATCTCGTCGGCCTTGCCCATGCCGACCAGCAGGATCCGCCCGGCGGGGCCCGGTGGGTAGACGAGCGCGGTCTCGTCGCGCTTGCCGGTGAAATCGCCGGCGGCGAAGAGCCGGCCGAGGGCACCGCCGGCCGACGCGTCGAGCGGCGCGAGCGAGGGGGGCAATCCGCCCCGGGCCAGCGCGATGGCGAGGAACGGGGTCTCGAATCCGCCCGGGGCGGCGCGGACGACGGTGCTCTCGAAAGGCATGGCGCTCGGCGAGACGGAGACGGGTGATGTCGAGGACGGACCGCGGATCGGCTGGGAAGCTAGGCGGAACGGCGGGACGGCGGTAGGGCGGATGGCGGCACGCCGTACGGTCGTCCCGCCTGTCCGCTCACTCCGCGGCCGCGGGCACTCCTGCGGGGCGCGGGTGCTCCACCCGGCGACCGAATTTGGCCAGCATCCACTCCCGGAAGGCGTCCAGGATCTCGTAGACCGTCGGGATGACCAGCAGCGTCAGCAGCGTCGAGGTGATGGTGCCGCCGATCACCGCCCGGCCGAGCGGGGCTCGGAAGTCCGCGCCTTCGCCGTGCCCGATGGCCACCGGGATCATGCCCGCGATCAGGGCGAGCGTCGTCATGATGATGGGGCGGAGCCGGATGCGTCCCGCCTCGATCAGCGCCTCCCGCAGCGGCAGCCCCCGCTCCCGGGCCCACTTGGCGAAGTCGATCAGCAGGATCGCGTTCTTGGCGACGATGCCCATCAGCAGGATCACCCCGATCAGGCTCATGATGTTGAGCGTGTCGCGGGTGACCCAGAGCGCCAGCACCACGCCGATGAGCGAGAGCGGGAGCGACACGAGGATGGCCAGGGGATCGAGGAACGAGCCGAACTGGACCACGAGGATGAGGTACATCAGCAGCACCGCCACGCCCAATGCGGTGAAGATCCGGGTGAAGACCTCGGCCTGGTCCTGCGCCTCACCGCCCCAGGTGATGGCGTAGCCGGGCGGGAGCCGCAGGCGGTCGAGCCGGGCCTTGATCTCCTCGGTGACCTGGGTGAGCGGCGCCCCGGCGACGTTGGCCTGCACGATCACGACCTTGTCCCGGTCGAGGTGGTCGATCTGGGCCGGCCCCAGGCCCTGTCGGATGGTCGCCACCTGGCCCAGCGGCAGCGTGGCCGGCGGCCCCCCCGCCTGGGCCGGCACCACCAGCGGCAGTTGCGCGAGGTCGGTGATCCGCTGGCGCGCCTCGGGCGCGAGGCGGACGGTCACGTCACGCGTCTCCCCCGACGGGTCCACCCAGTCGCCGGCGTCGAGCCCGGCGAACGCGGGCCGCAGCGACTGCGCCACCTGCCCGACGCTGATGCCGAGCGAGCCGGCGAGGCCGCGGTTGAGCTGGATCTCGAGCTCGGGCTTCTGTCCCCGAGTCGAGAGCCCGACATCCACCGCGCCGGGCACCTTGGCCGCCTCGGCCGCGGCACGCTGGGCGAGGTCGGTGAGCACCCGCGCGTCCTCGCCCTTCATCTGGATCTGGATCGACTTGAAGGCGCCGCCGAAGCCGCTGGTAAAGACCGAGACCTGCGCGCCGCCGATCCCCTTCATCTGTTCGCGCAGGACCTGGCCCAGCTCGTCCTGGCTGATGTGGCGCTCGGCCTTGGGCACCAGACGCACATAGATGAGCGCCTGGTCCACCGATGGCGCCTTGAGGGGCACGGGAGTGCCGACGGTGGTGTAGGTGTAGCGGACCTCGGGGTGCGCCCGCGCGACCCTCGCCGCCTCTTCGGCCTTGATGCGAGTGTACTCCAGATTGGAGCCCGGCGGGGCCTCCACGATCATGCTGATCTCGCTCCGGTCGCTCACGGGGACGAAGCCGGCGCCGACCTGCCCCACGACAGGCACGCGGGGCACGAGCAGGCCCATCACCGCGAGGCTCCCCAGCACCCCCGCCAGCCTGATCCCGATGCACGGCAGCAGGCCGAACCGATGCCGGAGCGGCTTCTGCAGGATCCAGAACACGCCCCACAGCCCCAGCAGCACGACGATCGCGGCCAGCACACCGCGCGCGGGGATCGTGAGCGCGGCGATGAAGGCGCCGAACGCCAAACCGACCATCATGAGCCGGTGATCCAGGGCCCAGGCGATGAGCCCCTTATAGCGGTCGGCCATGCGGTCGAACCAGCGGTTGAACCGGTCCAGCGTCCGCGCGATGGGATTCCGCCGCTCATGGGACTCGGTCTGGGGATCGGCCCAATAGGCCGAGAGCATCGGGTCGAGCGAGAACGACACGAAGAGCGAGACCAGCACGGCGCAGGCGATGGTGAGCGCGAACGGCTTGAACCACTGCCCCGCCACTCCGTACATGAACGCCACCGGCACGAACACGGCCACGATGGAGAAAGTGGTCGCCGCGACCGCGAGGCCGATCTCGTCGGTGCCTTCCCGGCTGGCCTGGTAGTGGTCCTTCCCCATCTCGATATGGCGCACGATGTTCTCGCGCACCACGATGGCGTCGTCGATCAGGATGCCGATCGCGAGGGACAGCCCCAGCAGCGACATGGTATTCAGCGTGAAGCCGAAGGCCCACACCGCGACGAACGAGGCCAGCACGCTCACCGGCAGCGCGAGGCCGGTGATCACGGTCGAGCGCCAGGAGTTGAGGAAGAGGAACACCACCAGCACCGTGAGCAGCGCGCCTTCGATCAGCGCCTCCTGCACGTTGCGAACGGCATGGTGCACGCGGTCACCGGCGTCCTGCACCACCTCGAGCTTGACCCCGGCCGGCATCCGTTGCCGCAGCGCCGCCACGTGGCGATGGATCACGTCGGTGACCTGGGTGGTGCTGTAGCCCTTGGCCTTGAGGATCTCGATGCCGACCGCCTCGCGGCCGTTGAACAGCGCCTGGTCCCGCTGCTCCTCGGTGCCGTCGAGGGCGTCGGCGACCTGCCCCAGCCGGATCACCTGCCCGCTCCGCTCCGCCACCACCAGCTGCTCGAAGTCCGCGGGCGAATCGAGGCGACCCTTGAGCCGGATGGCGCGCTCGTCGAGGGGGCCGTTGAGCCGTCCGACCGGCGCCGCCAGGTTCTGGCTCTCCAGGGCCTGCACCACCTCGGCGACGCTCACGCCGGTCGCCTGCAGGTCCGCCGGCCGGAGCTGGACGGTGAGCTCGCGCTCCAGCCCCCCGACCACGGTCGCCTGGGCGACGCCGGGGACGGTCCGGAGGTCGCGGACGATCATCGGGTCGGCGATGCGGGTGAGCACCGCCGTCGGGACGGTCGCCGAGGTGAGCGCCAGGGACACGACCGACTGCTGCGACGGGTCGAAGCGGGTCAGGACCGGCTCCTCCATCTCCGTCGGCAGGTCCTGCCGCTTGGTCGAGATGGCGTCGCGGATGTCCTGCGATGCCTCCTGGATGTCCTTCTCGAAATCGAAGAACACGGTGAACTGGGCCAGACCGTCGGTGGAGCTGGCCTGCGTCTTGGACCAGTCCAGGCCGCTGATCGAGGAAAAGGACTCCTCGATCGGATCGACGATCTCGCGCTCCACCGTCTCGGGCGAAGCGCCGGGATAGACGATCGTGACCCCGATGATCGGCTGCTGGATGTCCGGGAACTCATCGGTCTGGAGATTCAGCAGGGCGGCGACGCCAAAGGCCACCAGCGCCACCATGGCCGTGATGGTGACGATGGGCCGGTGGATGGCGAAGTCGGAGATGAACATCAGCGCTGCGCCTCTACTTCGAGCACCCGCACCCGCGTCCCGGGCGCGACGCTCTCGGCCGACCCGAGGAGCACGGTGTCCCCGGCCGCGACCCCCGACTTGATCTCCACCAGCTCGGCGACCTCGTCCTGCAGCCCGAGCTGGACCGGCGTCTCGACCACCCGGCCCTCCTTGATTCGGCGCACGACGGGGCTGGTCCCCCGGTTGTCCACTGCGGTGATCGGCACCGCGACCACGCGCTTGGTCTGGGTGGCTACCCGTCCCTCGGCGAAGAGGCCGGCGGTGAACGACTGCTGGGCGTTGGGAACCGAGGCATAGATCCGCACCTGCCGAGTGCTCGGGTCGACCACCGGATTGATCCGGTCGATCCGGCCGGTCACCCGCTGGCCGGCCCCGGTGACGGTGAACTCCACCGGCATCCCGATCTTGAGGCGCTCGATCTCATTGGCCGGCACGCTGGCCTCGAGCCGCAGGCGGCGCGGATCCACGACGGTGTAGAGCTCCGCCCCGACCTGCACCACGTCGCCCGCGTTCACGTGGCGCTCGCTCACCACGCCGTCGAACGGCGCCCGGACCCGGGTGTCCCCCAGCTGTTTGGAGGCGGCCGCGTAGCGCGCGCGGGCGTCCTCCAGCGCGCCCTCGGCGTTGGTCGCGTTGAGGCGGGCGGTCTCCAGATCGCGCTCCGGCACCGCGCCGGCCTGCTCCAGCCGCTCCGCGCGCTCCTGGTCGCGCCTGGCCACCTCGAGGGCGGACTCGGCGCTCCGCACGGCCGACCGGGCCGACAGATAGGCATCGCGGACGGCGGCGTCGTCGAGAATGGCCAACACCGCGCCCCGCTTGACGTGCTCGCCGGCTTCCGGGCCGGTCTGCTCGATCGGCCCCGGGACCTCGGCCCGGATGGTGGCGGCCTGCACCGGCTCGAGCGAGCCGGAGATGGTGGGGCCGGCGCGCAGGTCGGTGAGCGCCACCACGACCGTGTTCTCCGCGCCGACGGTCACGACCGGCTCGCTCGCCGGGGTCGCGCTCGCCTTTTGCTCGCTCCGGCAGCCGCTCACGACCGCCGCCACCACCGCCGCTCCCACGAGTGCCCGCATCATTGTCCTGGCGCTCCCGTCACGCTCGTACTGGTGAGAATGCCGGCTGCCTGCGCTGCGCGCGTGGCCGCATTGGGCGTCGCGCTCGAGCTGGCGCTGGTGCCGGCCAGCGGCGCGCCGACCGGCGAGGTCGCCGCCGCGGTGACCGCCGCCGTCTGGGCCGTGAGCGGCAGGGCCGGCAGCAGCGCCAGGCGCATGCGCGCGACCTGCAGGTCGCGGGCGGATTGGGCGCGGTTCACCTGCGCCTGGGCCTGCTGGATCCGCAGGTCGTTGAGCTCGGTCTGGGTGGAGATCCCCTCGCGATAGCGGATTTCCGCGATCTGGTAGGCGCGCGACGCCTGCTCCTCGGTGCCGGCGCTCGCCTGCCAGACCGCTTCGGCGGCCTCCAGCTGGAGCTGGGCGTTCCGGGCATCCACCTGGGCCAGCTCGCGAGTCTGCTCCGCCCGGAGACGCGCCTCTTCCAGGTTGGCCCGAGCCACGTCCCGGTCGCCCCGGATGCGGCCGCCGGTGAAGAGCGGCAGCTGGACGCCCAGGGTGACCGCCCAATCTCCCAGGTAATTGGTCCCGATCGGCGACACGGTGCCCGGGTAGCCAAGCTGGGCGTAATCCGACGACAACACGATCTGAGGCAGCCGCTGCGACTGGGCGGCTCGCAGCAGGCCTTCCTGCTGCGTCACCGCCTCGTTGGCCTGACGCACCGGGGCGCGCACGTCGGGCGACGTGTCGGCCGGGGTCTCCACCAGCTCCGCGACCCGGGCCGGCTGCACCAGGGCGGTGTCACCCAGCTCCGTGGTGAGCGCGAGCGTCTGATGCATCGGCAGGTTGAGGATCTGTCGGAGCCGATCGTAGGCCAGGTCACGGGCCGCCACCCGCTGAATGACCACGGGTCGCTGGTTGTCGCGAGTGACCCGGGCACGAAGCAGGTCGAACTCGGACTGGTTGCCCACGTTCCGGGCGAGCTGGGTCTGGCTCAGCGTGGTATCGGCCTGCTCCAGGTTCGCCTGGGCGATCGACACCAGCCGGTCCCCCAGGACCGCGTCGTAGTAGGCCTGGGTCACCTCGAGGAGGAGCTGCGCCTTGGCCGAGGTGAGCCCGACCGCCGCACTGCGGACACCGGCACCCGCCGCCCGCACCTGTCCGGAAACCCGGCCGCCCGCGAAGATGGTCTGCGAGAACGAAAGGCCGAAGCGATAGGTGTTCTCCCGCCCGAACGGCAGGTCGCTCCCGAGGCCGGCGAAGGGATTCGAGGTGCTGGCGCACCGCAACGCCGACTCGAGCGAGTCGATCCGCTGGTCCAGCGGAAGCCCGGGATGAGGAACGAAGTCGGGGCACTCCTCCGACGGGGCGGCGCTGGTGCCGTTGTCCTGCAGCGCGGAGAACTGACTCTGCAGGGCCCGCTGAAAGGACGCGAGGCCGGTCAGCTGGGGGAAATATCCGCTCCGGGCGCGGCGTTGTTCCCCTTCGGCCCGCGCGATCTCCTGCCGCGCGATACCGACGGCCTCGCTCTCACGCTCGGCGAGATCGAGCGCCTCGACCAGCGAGAGCGGTTGCGGGGTGGCGGCCGGTGTCTGCGCGTGAACGACCGGGGCGAGGGACAGCAGCGCCAGCAGCGGCAGCGCGCGTTTCATCGGGCGGCCCCTCGCGGCTTGGGGTCGGCGCCGATGCCCCGGAGGAAGAGAGCGATGTACTCCTTGAGCGCCTTCTCTGGCTGGTTGGCATACAGGTCGGGCATGATGTCACGTCCCATCGCGTCCGCGAAGAGGGTACCGATCAGGAGCGCCGCGGCGGCCGACGGATCGAACTCGGCGCGGGCCAGGCCCCGCTGGCGTAGACGGGTCAAGTATTGGGTGAGCGCTCGCGCGGCGCGGACGGGGCCGCTGTTCTCGGGCACGAACAACCCGGGATGTTCCGCAAACTCCCCCATGCAGGTCCGAATCAGCGCCTGGCGCGCGCGCATGTCCGTGATGTGAGACCCGGCCCAGGCCAGGAGCTCCGCCATCGGATGGCTCGGGGTCTCGGGCAGCAGCTCAGCGCTGTGCGGGTCCTGACATCGGGCCAGCGCCTCGCGTAGCAGCGTGTCCTTACTCCCGAAGTGCCGGAAGAGGGTGATCTCGTTGACGCCGGCCGCGAGCGCGATCCGCCTGGTCGTCGCGCCGCGATATCCGGCTTCGGCATACACTCGCGCCGCGGCGCTGAGCAATTCGTCCCGGACAGTCATGGGCGGCGAGTATAAAAGTGGCGGTGGAAGTGCGCAAGTAGTTGCTTACAGAAACGGTCGAAGAACAGAGAGGAGGCTGGCCTCCCGCTCAGGCCGGAGTGGCGGACGGCTGCAGCGGGCGCAACCGCCGGATCGCCGCAACCCCCGCGGCGGGGCCGAGGCCGAGCACCACGAAAGCCAGCCGCCATCCCACCACGTCGGCGAGCACCGGCACCAGCTGAATCGTGGCCATCGTCAGGAGGAATCCGAGCGAAGTCTGCAGGGTGAGGGCAGTGCCTACGGCGTGGGGAGGCGCGGCTTCGGAAACCATGGCGCTGAACTGCGCCGAGTCGGCGACCACGAAGAAGCCCCACAGCAGGACGAACGGGGTCAGCAGGAGAAGGCTCGTCCCGTAGAACAGCCCGGCCGCCAGGCAGCAGAGACCGCTCACGACCATCGCCTGAATCGTCACCGCGGCATACCCCACCCGCCGAGCGGCCCATCCGCCCCAGAGCGCTCCCAAGCCTCCGACCGCGATCGCACCGAACGCCGCCAGGTATACCCTGCTCGCCGGCACCGGGTGGCCCGCCGCGGCGCGCACCGCGGCGCTCGCCGCCAGAAATGCCGGCACCCAGGTCCACATCGCGTAGAGCTCCCACATGTGACCGAGGTAACCGAAGGTGGCGAGCCGGGTCTCCCGGTGGCGCGCGACCGTGGCCACGAGCCGCCAGGAGAACGGTCGCCGGGGAAACTGATGCGGGCCGTCCCGGTATCCGGTCGCGACGAGCACGGCCGACGCCAGCGCCGCGGCCGAGGCGAGCACGACGACGGTGCGAATGGCGGTGACATCGGCCGAGCGAACGAGGTACGGCAGCGCCTTCCCCACCGTGAGCGCGGCGACGATCGTGCCGATCGCGAGGCCGCGGTCGGTGCGAAACCAGCTCGCGGCCATCTTCATCGCCGGCGGGTAGACGCCGGCCAGGCAGACGCCGGTGAGGAAGCGGAAGACCAGGGCGTCGGAGTAGCTGGCGGCGCCCGCGAGGCCCAGGTTGGCGGCGGCGCCCAGCAGCGCCGAGCCGGCGAAGTACCAGCGCGAGGGCAGCACGTCGGCGAGGTTGAGCACCGCGGCGCCGGCGGTGCCGGCAACGAAGCCGAGCTGCACCGCCGTGGTGAGCCACCCGGCCTCCGCGGCGGAGAGTCCCCAGAGCGCGCGGTACTGCCCCGAC
>Ga0310810_10001772_pt1 | contig 22859 bp, 24 predicted proteins | sample NCmetagenome_FD_207641 | JGI IMG/M metagenome (GOLD analysis project Ga0310810, IMG submission 207641) | Soil microbial communities from experimental microcosm in Duke University, North Carolina, United States - NC | ecosystem: Engineered > Artificial ecosystem > Soil microcosm > Unclassified ... | reverse complement strand
AAATCTCTGACGAAGAATTGCAAAATACTATCCGCGCAATAAACAGACAGATTTCAGAGGATTTTGAGCCATATTGGAGCCTTGGAGCTAAACTTAGGCTTGAAGGACGAAGTGAGAAATCACCAGATAAACTTGAACCTTCTGACATGCGGGGGGACGCGGTCATTTACATATGGGACAAATCGGATGTCGAAGACGCTATAGGCTATCATGATAAGAATAATAGTGGAATACCTTTTGGTTTTGTTTTTATTGAGATTGCAAAGGAAGCCGGTGAGAGTTGGACCGTAACATTGTCACATGAAGCTTTCGAGTTAATACTTGATCCGGAGGTCAATTTACTCGTAATGGGTCCGCATCCAGATCCAGCCGAAAAAGGGAGATCCGTTTTCCATTGGTACGAGGCCTGTGATGCAGTACAGGCAGAGTCATATCAAATTGATGGCATTGAAGTATCAAACTTCCTGTTACCCCTTTACTTTACTGCCGGTGATGAATTTGATGGGAGGAATGATTTTTTAGGACGCAGTCATCATGGAAAGATTTTGAAATCCTTTGGCGTTAACCCCGGAGGATATGTCGGATTCTATGACCCTAAAAAGGGAGATATGGATACGTTTAGCATAAAAGGAGATAAAATTGCACAGAAGCGGATGAAATTTAAGAAAAAGGCGGAAGGAGCTCGTAGAGCTGTACGGTATCAGCGTTATGTGACAACTATGAATGTCAAATTATCTAAACAGGAAGTATGGACTAAGACACTCAAAAAGTGATGCTTTCATTCTGTTAGTTTCTTTCTAACAGAATTATTTTAAAAAAAAGCAAGTAAGATTCCAACTAAAATAACTGGCAATATAAGTCAACTGTAGTAGAATTGTACCTAGAAAAGGGCCTATTTTGTCGACGGATCTATCAGAAAATATAGTTCTGAAAATGCATATTATTCCCTTATCCCAAAAGAGGAAATGCTTAAAGTTTTAGGCCCGAATTGTTAACAATCCGTATTCCGACGCGCCCGAACCAGGAAAGTTTGATCTGTTGATTCCTGCCAAGAGAAACTAAAATTCTAGTCACGATCCATTTGAAAATTAGATTAGTCCCTTTCGACGATTATCAATATTCTTGTTTTGATGGTATTGGTAAAAAAATTAGAATCAGGTCTACTCTACAGCACGCAAGTTCTAATCATGATGTAGTTGCACTTTCGTTTAACATGTTAAGCGTATTCAAGTTAGAAGTGAGTAAAATCTTTCTTCATCTAACCTTAATCTGTATAACCTTACCCTTGAGGAGGAATATGGCAGTATGGACATTAAACAAGTCAAATAAATATGGCTGTAGTACGGTGCGCTTATATTAGATTTGACGGATTTATGATAATTATCTTCTCTCTGTTAAAAAAAATTGAGAATTACTTTTTAGGAACTATCAAGGAATATTAAGCAGTAATTTGGTAGTCGATAAAGTACAGAGAAAGAAAACTTTTTCCAGAATCCTTGTAGCCATACATGAATCCAGTAAATCGGAAGAAAAAGTCATTGAGTATGCAACAAGAATTGCAAAAGACTATGATGCCATACTTGTAGTCCTTTACGTTGTACGAGCACATGTAAAATTAGGCACCGTAACTCCAAGTCACGTACTCGATCTTAAGAAGCAAGCGCAAGCACATATTACTAAAATTTTGGAAAAGATACAAAAACACGGTGAAAAAGATATTACTGTTAAAATTAAAACAGAAATCATCGCCTCAATTAAAATCGCCGGTGCCATAGTAGACTATGCTAGAGATAAACGCATTGATTTAATTCTTGTTGGGCCAAGAGGACGATCCAAGCTCAAGAGTTTTGTATTAGGCAGTGTTACGTCAGACGTCGTAAGGCTAGCCAATTGTCCTGTATTGACTGTGAGATAGAGATAAAGGAAAAACGGATTGAATCCCATTACACTCAGACGTCTAATTCTTGCGATAACCATTGTGATTTTAAGCGTTGTCTTGGTCGCAGTCATTTTGGATAAAATTCGATAAAATGTTTATTATCAAACCAAAAAATGAGAATAATAATTACTTATTATTATTAGAATTCTGCTTAAAGTAACAATATCGTAACTCTTTGAAGAATGAATCTGAACATACATATTGGAAGGCACGACGGGTTCGCATTTAATTTAAGATCTGATTAGTACTGTATTGTTATCTGCAACCACTTGGAAACTTCACTTGAAATTCATTACCTCCTCCTGATGCAGTCAGATTGGCTGCCTGTCTATAAAAATAAGTTCCATTTACCAAAAAACATGCTTTTCCTGAAGTTATTGTATTAGGTATATCATTTTTAAGCTCGTTCGTATGTATAGTTTGTGCGTTCTTCAGAATAACTGTATCATTACTTATTATTGGAAATTCTGGCTCTTCTCTCATGACGTCTATTAATGACTCTCCCCCAATATCACCAGATGTGAGTGTTTGATTCCCAACAAAAATTTTATAGTGTATTCCATCTAATAAAACAGTGTATGTTTGTGGATTGTGTGCTCCAAAAACAATTTTGACTGTAGACATATTTTCGCTTGTTTTGTTCACCAAAATATCCTTTACATTCAAATCGATTTCCTGTGTGCCTAAACCAGATGCACTTTGGAAATTTATACGGTTACTCATTAAAGCAGTTGTGCTAAACTCGCCACCGATCACAAAGTTTACTATGATTAGTATAGTAAATGAAAACCTAATAAAATAGAATGGCAAATTGCAGTTCATTAATAGGGTCTCTAGATATTTAGGTAAAATACTTATTTAACTTTGACTTACAAATCATCACTCTTTCCGCCGGTTGCGACTTTGAAAATTATTATCATTCAAGTCGCCTTAAACAAATTATTTCTTAATCCAAATAAAGTCAAGTATTTTTTACCTGCTAAGGGACCAGGATATTTTTTTAGCTGACATGGTATATACCAATACCGTTATGCATGTAATGGTACAAACGTCTAAATCGTAACTTCATCAACATGCTTTTATTGTGCAGTAAATAATGAATTAGCTGAATGTACCTCAAATATAATAAAGGATAAGCACTAATACTAATATAATGTCCGAACCAATAGTTGTAAATTGGGATAGAATAATACACAAAAACGTGCGATCCAAGGATTATGAGGATGTCGGAAATGTATTTGCCGTTCTGGCCGATGAAGTCACAATCATGGGTTCGAGGAGTCGCGAATTCAAGTTACCAAAATCGTGCATTGAAGGATTTAATGGCAGTGAGGTATTCTTAAATATCTCATTCAGTGAGTTAGGAAACTATGCAGTGAAAGTCTAACCTAAAACACCTAAAAAAGACTGTGATACTACTCTTTTATCCCTTATTGTATCGATGATGAAAGTCACGTAAACATATTTTTATTCCAGTCATATGGTGTTTTCGCATCAAAATTATTAACATATTGCTTTTGAATCAATAACTTTGTAACATTCGAATACATATCGGCAAATTTACTTGCTAAACTCATCCATGTATCGGGCATGTATCTTCTTATACATTCTGTCAAGCTACAAATATCCTTTACATAGTATCGTATTACGTTTCCTTCCTTAAACCCCACAACAAGACCTGCGTTAATGAGCCTTTTCATGTACCAGTAAATCGTTGAAGTCGAGAAATGTAAGAAATTAGAGAGATCGCTTTGTGTGGCACCAATATTTTCAATTAAATAAACTAGAATATCTCTAGTCACTGCCTGTTCTAAGAATACTAAAATTAGTTCATCCCGTCCGCTATTTACTGATATTGGGTAGTAGTGTCTGTGCTTGCCAACTTTCCTCGATTTAACATATCCTTTTTTCTCTAGGACCGATAGATGGTACTGGGTATCTCCCATTGCCAATCCGACACCTCTGAAAATTTTCCTCAAATAAGTACCTGGATTAAGCAAAATGTAATTGTAAATATCTCGTCTGTTTTGAGATATGTCGATAAACATCAGGTCCTTTTCTTGAAACATTTGGTTTACCATTTTCGAAATGCTAAGAGCGGAGAAATGAATAGGCGATTTAATCTAAAGTAGCAGAATAGTGACAAACTTATCGGGTTATTGCAGTAAGAATAAATGACGGGTGATGCTATTCTATGGTGCTTGGACTTTTCCCCGGTAACGTGCTTAAGATGATTCTGCATAGGGGTTACCCTAAATAAGTACAAGCTATATCTATTAAATTTTGCTTAACATAATTAATTAGGACAAAATGAGAATGTTGTAATCTGTCTCTTTCAATGGGATATGATATATAAGTTAGGTTATTTTAAATTCGATATTTGTCAGTGCTAAATTAGTAGCCAAGACCAATATATGATTCTAATTGACAGTTTAAATCATAATCAATGTCTAAAGTTAGGAAAAGGCAAAAGTAACGCGTCATAAATAAATATCACAGCTCATAATTATACCTAAATGCAGTCAGAAAAGATTTTAGTTTCAAATCTCATGAATCAAAAAGTGCAAACTGATTTTGAGGATCAAAATATTATGAGTGCATGCAATATTATGTATGCTAACAATATTGGTTCTGTAATAATTGTTACTCGTGACGGAAACCATGATCCTGTAGGTATAATTACCGAACGTGACGTGGTGCGAATTTTGGGTAAACTAGATCCAGATTTACTCAAGACTCCTCTTAGTAATCTTATGAGTAAACCTATAATTAGAATTGAACAGTCAGCATCAATTAATGAAGCAACTAGTATCATGAACAATAAGAAAATTAGAAGGCTTGTAGTAGTAGACAAAAATAATAAAATGACTGGGATATTGACCCAGCGAGATATATTCAAGGCCGTAGATAAAGATCCTAGTTTACTCTCAGAATTTTATGGTAATGCTTTTTCTTCAAAATTTAAGGAAATTTATGAAAGATACAGTAAGTATAGTTTAGAAGACTAAATGCCAGATTTGAATAATTCTGGATTGTAGAACGATGCGTGACTTAATTGGATACAGATTCACTCCCTGAAGGTAAATTTAATCTCAATATTGTAAACTAGGATATCTTACTAAACCTATTTTAAGAACAAATTATTTTGCAAACTCAAGTAGTATACCCTTCTTTGGAAACTCGAACTTTACCTCTATCCTTTTCTTTGTACCTTTCTAATCTAATATCAAATTCAACGTCAGTCAAAGAATATAATTTATAATTCCAATGCAAAATTATTTCGCACAAATACGTAGTATGAGGAAATTTATGACATCCCAAGTGCACCTAACCATAAGTTTTTCCAGTATTGATACCCTTCGTGAATTAATGTTATTTTACCCAACTTTTATCCAGTTCTCAATATTGATGATTTCCATCTTCATGTATCTTCATATTCTAATCAAAATAACTGAGTTAAGTGTAACTAAATATTATTTTATAGTTTTTATAGTTGCACTAAAAATATTATATCTTGCTAAATGAAATAAATTCATGCAAAATTGGGTCTTAATTGGTTGAATATTCCTTTTCTTTATCTCTTCAACTTTGTATCCTAACCGGAATTAGTAATGATAAATTCTATTTTTTATAAAAGGGTGGCGAAAATCAATGAGGGCGACGTAAATTGTCATTTTATTGGTGTCAGACCGTTTCAACTACTTATGCTTTTCAGTTTGATTCATATATCGTGGATGTGTATGGTAAACCTCTACTTTTATACCGTAGAGCGCCAGGCGGAGCCGTCCATCTCACCGGATAAATGGCCCGCCGGTGTTTATCATGATAGAACGTGTATTCCTTTTTCGTATGTTTTAAGACCATTTAAACTTTTATTATATTAACCCCTAAGGAATTCTAAATTTCACGCACTCACATTTATTACACATAGTAGGATTATTCTTGGGCACCTTTCGGTCGTGATGTGATCTTTTGTGCCCACACTCGCACCTATCATTTTGACTCAATTCACTTTCACTTTGCTTAGATTCGCCACTTATCAAAAATTACTCTGGCTCAAATGTAAATTAATTGAAACCAGACTAATCGGAGCTTTCTAATCTGTATAAAACTTATATTTTTAAATTGATATTCAACTAGGGTGGTAACGATTCAAAAGATAGTATTTAGAATCCGCACGGCCGATATTGAAGATGCAGGTACAGATGGAGAGGTATACGTTGGTTTTTGTGGTAGAGAATTCCACATAGGCACATCATATGAAGATTTTGAACGTGGAGCGGAGAGGAGTTACTCGGCCGGTACAAGTGCAGAAGCAGGCGAAGTAAATGTTAGCAATCCCGCATTGAATAATCCTAGTGCGCTACCTCCTCTAGACTCAGAAGACATTGGCATTTACCCTGTCTATGTTCGCTTCGAACCGGTGGGAAGAGATGATCATTGGTCACTACAATATATTTCTGTAATTGCGGCTGGTGTTAAATACGAAGCACTTGAACCAGAAGATGATACCACCATCTACACGACTTTGGGATACAAATCTGGTAAGTGCCTTTATTTACATCCTGCGCGAAATTCCGAAGAGACGAGCTAAAATCAAATCAAATCATAAATTTCGATTATCATAAGAAAGTCCGATGCAAGTGATCCCTTAATTTAGAAATTAATTGTACTTATACTGAAAAATCAGACTTATCTCATTCAATAAATAAAAAACTTTTGTTAAGATTCGCTAATTCCACCACTACCAAAAAAAACTATATTGAGGAACAATACACTATTGCAATTGTATGTCAGATTATGAAAAAACATTAGACTTGATAATTGGAAGGTGGAGGAGTCAGATACTTTACACAGGTGTGGAGTTAGGAGTGTTCGAATACGTATCATCGCAACCAAAAAATGCTTCGGAAATTGCTAAGGTTTTGAACCTCGATTACAATTTGGCATATCGCCTCTTAAGGGCCCTCGGTTCTCTTGGTTTGTTGAGGGAAGGTGTAAACCGTGATTTTACAATTACTCAGCAAGGAGAATTTCTTCGAAAAGACAATCCCAAAACATTGAGAGGAATAGCCTTGTTGGAAGAAGGACCTGAACACTATGCTCTTTGGAAGCATTTACCTACCATGATTAAGGACGGGAAACAAAATGCTTTTCCGCGTGAGTATGGTCAAAAGCTCTTTGAATTTACCGACAGTAATCCACTATATAGAGAAGTTTTCAATCAAGCCATGAGCAGCTATTCTAGTATTCAAACTGCATGGGTGACAGACGCACTTGACGGCTATAATTTTTCAAATGTAAATACCGTATGTGATGTTGGAGGTGGGCAAGGACACTTGCTTTGTAGTTTGCTTGTCAAATATCCTCACATTAAGGGAACCGTAATAGAGTTAGATTCAGTAATCAAGAATAACGATCTCTTGTGGGCTGAGAAGATGGGTGTAAAAGATAGATGCACTTACGTCGGAGGAAATATGTTTAGTAAAGTCCCAGCTGCAGACGCCTATATAATGAAAATGATTCTTCATGATTGGTCCGACGACGAATGCGTTAAAATACTTTCAAATATTTACAATGCGGCACCGGAGAATGGCACAGTCCTAATTGCCGAACACTTAGTTCCCGGGCCAGAGGAGCCACATTTTTCCAAGCTTTTTGATATTCACATGATGTGCGTAGCCACGGGAAAAGAGAGAACAGTTGAGGAATATGTCGATTTGTTAAAAAAAACAGGTTGGAATCATGCCGATACATTTCAATCGCAAGCAGGGTTAATGGGAATAATAGAAGGTAAAAAGTAAAAAGATATAATTGTAGTGATCAATTGACAAATAATTCAATTTGAAAAGTTTGGTACCAAATAGGAATAACAACCATACTTCATTAGGGAAAAAATCCCAACTCTTTCATTTTATTGAATTTTAATCTATCATCAGAATCAAATAAAGAGTGTTATTACGAATTTTATCGGTCAATCATGCATTTAATATGTCATCTAGCAATAATCACTTTATGTAGTAACTCGATAGGCCAATTTTGATTAATATGGTCTAAAAAATATGAACTACTTTGGGGGGGACTTTCCCACATAATGTGATATTATTGGTTCCGGGCAATCCTTGATAAGTTCGCGTATCCTATTTTCCATATCTTGAACATTCTTCGTGACGTATTCATGCTGACGCAAGTGGTCAGTCCATGTGTCAGCTATTCTGATTTCGATATAATGACCACTATCTGCCGGATCTTGGAATAATTCCCAGTAAGCCATTCCCTCACTCTTTAGCATGTGTCCTAATTCATGGACACTCCTCTGGAACTCGTCAGATAACTTATGATCAATTTTATTATATTCGATTGTTATTAGAGCATGATTCTCAGCTTGTGAGGGATCAATTGAATACTGAGGAGGAAGTGACCAATGATCACTTGCAGGAGTAAAATCAAGATCATCTAGCAATGTACTGCTGTAACGCTTCCTGGCAACAATAGTGGCGCCCAGCGTTATTGAAGCTATCGACAGCGTGATGGGAATACCAAAGTTGTTAGCCACGGTACCCCATATGAGACTTCCAACTACCAAACCACCATTCAACACAAGCAGATAGACTGATAATACTCTTGCTCCAATCCATTTTGGTGCAGACTTTACTCCAATCGTGTAAAATTTAGATAATATCGTGATGTAAGCTATTCCTCCCACACCCATGACTAGGCAGGCTATTTCAAAAAATCGTACATATCCCATAGTTAATGTTACAATAGCAAGTAACGCTATGGATACAGTAATAAGAGATTCCACTGAAGCCTTAGATCGCAATCTTGGCAAAATTACAATTCCACCAATTACTGCGCCGACGCCAAATGATCCTAGTAGCAATCCAAAACCTATGGAATCAAGTCCTAAATCGTGTTTCGCTAAGAGTGGTAGCAGCGATAATAAAGCGCTGCTGCATAATGTGAATAAACCTGCACGAATAATTAATACGTGTGCTGCTTGAGAATAGCGTATATATCGAATTTGAATTCGTATAGCCCTGATAATATTCTCCGGTGGTAAGGAGCTTTGTTGTTGCTGATTGTAGGGCACATCAGGATTTCTTGGTAATCTGCTTAGAACTATCATCATGCCAATAAATGAAGCTGAATTAACAAAAAATACTGCCCAGGGTGCAAATGCTGATACAATAAAACCACCAACTATCGGACCAATGACACGACCTAAGTTACTAGCAAGAGCACTAAGTGTAAGAGCATCGGGCAATTCCATTCTTGAAACCAATCCAGTCATAGTCGGGATTATGGGCGTCCTTATCATAGTCGTACCTGCTCCTAGGGCAAAAGTAAATAATAGCAAAACTGTTGTGGTGGTCAGACCTACAAGAGTAAGAATCCCTAGTGCAGCAGATATTGTAAACATGTATGCGGACGCGATAAGAAGTATCGTTCGCCTGTCGAAGAGATCAGACAGTATCCCAGATGGTAATGCGAATAACAAAATTGGTAGAGTTGTTGTCGTTGTAATAAGAGAGACAAATAAAGGATTTGGAGCAAGTGAAGTCATCAGCCACGATGCCCCTACATCATACATGGCGGCACCAACATATGAAAACAGGGCTGCAATCCACAACATCCTATAAAGACTAGACTTAAAAGGGCTCAAACCAGACGCCGGCATATCTTGTTCCTTGTCTACTCGTCCGTCTCTTCCAACCATGGCAATAAGTGAGTAAGACTTGGTCATACATTTTTCTATATCGAATTTAACCAAAAATCATAGATAGACGTAAGGACAGCCAGTTATTAGGACTAAAACTATTGAACTATTACGAAAAGCTGCGACCTTGATTTCTATGTAATTCCACCTTTAAAACTAAAACCGATAATATTTTAATATTTAGAGTGGAAATACTATCTAATGGAATTGTATTATCGGGCTACCCTGGTTACTTTAGTCTCTATTACTATATTAGGTTTAATTGCAATCCCTTTTGGGAATCCCAAATTTATTGATGGGGCAATTATTTTGGAAATTTCATTTGCTACGCTAACTGTTCTGGTATGGAAAGGATATAGTAATGCACTTTATGCATGTATTCCATTGGCTTTCTTTGTAATCATTGGTAACAGCCTAGCTCCAACTCATGTTAAGCTGATGATGAGATTTTCTAAACCACTAAATGCAGTTATTCTGATTACAGGTGGATATATATTGCAGCTTGCTTTAATCTACTTTAGCTTAAGATCAATACTTATTAAGAGATCGGGTAAATTGACTGCATCTGCAAAGCACTAATTAGAATTGAATTTGATTATTCTCCCCATAGCTATTCCACTTTGTAGAACCCTGCTATATTCGGGCTGCGGTATATGAGGCCTAATTGCTCTAAAATATCAACGTTTATTACTAAACCTGAACCGTGATACCAGAGTTAGTAATGTAATAGCCTGAGCCTTTTAGTCAAATATGGTAGTATATTGATGCTATAAATGCAGCAATTACAAAAATTAAATAACCAAATCCAATAGCCATATTAATATAGATGTTTTTTTAAGCTGTTCTCTATTTATTCGTGAGGTTTGTCAAAATTGCCAAGACTGCAGATGCTGTGAACGGTGCTATTATTGCCAAAGTAATTATTAATCTGCCAAGATTCTCCTCCTTCTGTTCATTAATTGATGAATCAAATCCCACAGTAAGCGTAAGAAGTATCATGACGCCTATTATTACAGTTGCATCAACCGAAATAATGTCTTTGTCTTCCAGAGTCATTATAAAACCATTGAATACAAGCGAGTACGATTAATATCTTTGCATTCGTACAAACAACATTATAGACAACAGCAAATTGAAAAACAGAATTAGCATCGCATAAAACTCTTTTCATATCGTAAATTGAATCGTAAGGATTGTTTAATTTAATTTAAAAGTAAAATTATGTAGAACCTTTATTCTGAAAAATATTTAGAATATATCAACCCTACCTCATATTAATCAAAACACTCTCCAAGAAGTAAATGAATTTCGATTCAAAAACCCTACTAATTTCTTCAATAGTTCTTATTATTGGTGCGGTAATTGGTGCCTCTGCAGCAAGCGTATTTGCTGATGATCCATTCAAAGGTAAATCTTCAATTGAACAGAAAGAAGATAACAAGAATGATTGTAATGACAGTCGAACCGCAGGCACGGACGGCTCATGTTCAATTGAGACATCACATGATGTCGATCAAGTTAAAGTCTATAGCAAAAATACAACTTCCGAACCGTCACAAAATAATTAATTAATTTTGTTGATATTTTTATTTTTCTCTCGTTATTGATGACCTACATCTAATTTGTAATGGTCTATCAGCGAAGCAGGAACACTTGCAGACTTTAGTATTAAATCGAAAGGAGCCATTGCACCTGAACTTATGTCAGATGGATTAGTATAGGTAAATTGGGTTCCGACAAGTGCATTATTAATATCATAAAAAGTCCCAGTAACTTGTACAAGTTGCGCAGGGCTTGGAGTATTATTTTCAACCTCTCCCACTACATGAAAGTATCCAAAACTATCAGTGTAAGAGTTATGGTTCAGTATTGTAACTGAACGAGACTTGTTTAGATATGGGACTGAATTTTCATTAGTTAAAATATCCACGATATTACTAGTATCCACCGCTCTCTTTTCGTATGACTGAGCTGTGACTTCCCATGAATTATTCACCAGTAACCCCCCGGCCATTAAACAGGTAATTATCACAACATGAATTAACTTTACTTTCACAATTCCAGTAGTTACGCAGGTAGGTTATATCTTTTTTAATGAGGGCTAAGAGGAGTCAATTTTTCAGTTTACTTAGCCATGCAAAATAGACGCTTGCCAACATATTCCAGAAGTCAGCATTTAATGGTTAAATTACAATAGCATTATTTGATATTCGCATAATTCTGAAAAAATATCAGCTACAACACCGAACTATAGGAAATACAGATTGGTGATAATTGATCCCAATTTGTACTGCTGTTGTCCCATCTTCTGTGAAAACCTTACTGGCTACATTCATTGACCTGTGTACCATAAACATAAAGGAAAGTATAGCAGCTACTATCAACCAACCCGATAAACTCAAGGAAATGGCCAAATACTGATATGATACTTCACCAGAATAAGAAATGGTTTGGATAAAAATATCCCCCACTACTCTAACGCTTAAGGATATGACGATAAGCAATATTGGAAGTTTACTAAAATGTGTAAATCTAATTGTTCGTCCTAAGATTGGAGATAACAGCAATGGTAGATATAAGGCTATTGTCAGACCAATGAAACCAATGGCAATAATGTGTATCCACATATCATATATGACAAATATGTTTGGCAGGTATATTGAAGTAATTGATAACGTAATTCCTACCAATAGGAACGCAAATGATAACTTTGCAATAAAAAGAGTGTATTTGTACCTTGCCTTTTTTTCACCCTTACTGAGTTGCATTATTTTACTCGTATCAAAACCTACAAAGATATTGTGAACCCAGGCAAAACAAACAGCCCCGGCCAAAAATGAAAATTGGAATAAAGTGCTAAGTAAAATGCTGTTATAAAAAATGCTAGCAATACCAAAACATAGTGACAGTGTCAGTAGTGTTGCAGAGATAAGGGATGGTAGTTTCCTTGGCCATATGAAACCAATAAACGAAGGAAGGGTTTTATATTCAACGCCAAATATCATCAAAATAGGAAACATCAGCCACAGTAGTATATTGTTTGTAATTACGTTAAAGTTGAATGAATGCAATACAGTCAGTGTGCCAAACAAAACAACAGACATCCCTATAAAATAGTCTGTCATTCTAAGAAGCTTTGGTCTCACTGTGAGGATCAAAATTATTATAAAACAGAAAATACCGACAGCAAGTACCCTAAAAGTATCCGCAAGAAAGGAAGCAAAATCATGAATCATTTGTGGTACGCCAGGCCATGATACTACAATAGAGCAAATGATGGATATGAGTATAAGAACATATGACAAATATGCTATCTTTATTGAGGGTATCGTAATATTTCTAAACCGAGGAACAATCAAATATCCCATACCCATTATCATTAGCGTAAGAAATCCATCGAATTGTAGTAGTACATGCAAGTTTACCCTGCTCATCAGTTCTGCCGGTAATTTCAGACCATATATCATCATTATCCAAATTGAGCCCAGAGCAGAGCCTATGATTAACATGATAATTGCCGTAATTACAAATGGTTTACTAGGATAGAAAGCGTGGTTATAGGTCAAGTATAGACAGCAAGCAGTTAACTCTGAGTATTATATAATCACATTGCCAGGTTCATTTAATGATTCCACTCTAATTTTTTAATAAATAGTTTTTGAATATCTCTAGGATAATTGTGGCAATGAGGATTTCAGTGATATGAGAATTTTCTTAATCATCACAAATGATTACTATTTTAATCAATTAAACTTGTTGGCTAAATGCTACAATTTATTGGTTCTATGATAATAGAGGAAGTATAAATTTTGAAACTCAGAATTTAATAAAATTTAAATGGAGTGTGCATAGACGTAATTACCTTGGAAAAACAAGATTTTGACAAATCCTTGGCTGAAGAATTTGCTTCAAAGATGCTTCAGTTTCTAAATGATGGAATGCTTTCACTTATGATTAGCATAGGATACAAAACGCAACTATTTGATACCATGTCAGAATTAGAACCATCAACAAGTCAAGAAATTGCACAAAAGACCAAGCTCAATGAACGGTATGTTAGAGAGTGGCTTGGTGCAATGGTAACGGGAAAAATCATAAATTACGATCCATCGGCTGAAAAATATTATCTTCCAAAAGAACATTCTGCTTTTCTAGTCAGAAAAGCAGGTTTGGATAATTTAGCAGTGTTTGCTCAATATATATCGCTAATGGGAAATGTGGAAGACAAGATTGTAGAGTGTTTTCGAAATGGAGGCGGTCTACCCTATTCAGAGTATCCAAAATTTCAATTAATACAAGCAGAAGAAACAGCCAGAGTTTTTGACAACAGATTGACAGAACAGATATTGCAACTGAATCCTGAAATTAGCAATAGATTGAGAGATGGAATTGAAGTATTGGATGTGGGATGTGGAAGAGGTCATGCAATCAACCTTATGGGTAAGCAATTTCCACGCTCCAAATTCACTGGGTGTGATATTTCTCAAGAAGCTATTACAACAGCAAAAGAAGAAGCAAAAAAATTTGGACTGACAAACGTTCGATTTGAGGTTAAAGATGCCATATTCATCGAAGAATTGGGGAAATTTGACCTTATAACTGCCTTTGATACTATCCACGACCAAGCCCAACCTACAAGGGTTCTAGAGGCAATAAATCGTTCCTTAAAGAAGGATGGATTTTTTCTGATGCAAGATATTGCAGCGTCAAGCAAGGTGGACAAGAACATCGACAGTCCATTGGCTCCATCTCTTTATACGGTCTCTACGATGCATTGTATGTCAGTCTCCTTAGCATACAATGGTGAGGGTCTTGGAACTATGTGGGGTAAAGAAATGGCCATAAAGAAACTTACCGAATCAGGATTCAAAGATATTGAAGTCAAGAACGTGGAAGGAGATATAATGAATTATTATTACATATCGCACAAATCATAAATGAACAAGCAAGAAAGTAATTTAATATCCATATCAAATTCCTAATATTAGAAAAGCTAGAAAAACCCTAAAAAATCTAAGTAAACTTTAGAACTTGCGACAATTCGTTCAAGTCTTTTCAATGGGACGCCTATAATAAGAACTGTAACTGTCAGCGGATATCCTATCGTCTGAAATAGATCACTGAACAATATCTTAAAAAACAAATGCAACTTAAAGGGACTAATTAGTTACCTCTGTTAACCTATACTAAATAAAGAGCTCAGAATTAATTATAATAGAGTTATGTCCAAGATCACTCTGAGAGAACTAGTCATGGGCGCCACAATAGGTATTAAATCTTTCCTGATAGAGTTAAGTAAAAAGTATCAAAAAAAAGGTATACTTACCGGTTTTCTTTTGTCATTATTACTATTCAGTGTTTTAAGTGGCGTTGCCCAATTTCACTTATTTAAAGCAGATGCTATCATGGATAAAAGCAATGGGAAGTCATTAACAGATAGTAGTCGAGTTAATAATCAGACCAAACTTGACTCAGATCCGTCAGTTAACTTGTCTTCACACATTATCCTCAAGCAATCGGGTCTCAATGATTCTTTGAATAAAGACTTATCAGGGGGCCTGTCTACTAGTCTGCCATTTAAGGGAGCTGAAATGGAGAGAAATGTTAACGCAAACACCATTACTGCCAGTAACATTGCAAATATTACCGACAAAAATACGGAATCGCTCATTAACGCAAATACAATTACTGCCAGTAACATTGCAAATATTACCGACAAAAATACGGAATCGCTCATTAACGCAAATACAATTACTGCCAGTAACATTGCAAATATTACCGATAAAGATATAGTGCCACTCATTAACGCAAATACAATTACTGCCAGTAACATTGCAAATATTACCAGTAAGCTTTCCTAATCCATTTTCAAAAGAAACTCTGCTAGAATATCGCAAGCGAGCATCACATCAACTGGAGCTATTACAATGTAAATAACATAGTAAGTGTCAAATCACGGAGAATAAATTTGATAAAGTATAATGAGTCGCTGCCTGCGGATGAGAAAAAATAATAACAGGAACTTTGGATGAGATTAAAAATCCAAAATAAAGTTTATGTGCAGATTCCAGTTAAATCTAATGGACATGAACGCTTGGTAATATTAGGTTCCCTAACAATTAACAATTATCGAGTAATATATTATCAAATTTACTTACTATACAATCACTTATTCTCCGATAACTAAAAGTTATATTCACTGAACTGTAACCTGTAATGATGTTTTCAAATGCATTCAGTTGTTATCAAAGGAGAACCGCAGTTGGCATACATTAGCAGTACGGATGCACTTAGAAAACTAACGCAATCAATAGATATTGGAGCATATATAGTAAAAATTACGCCAAAAAATAATACATTAAGTAACGGAGTGGATTTTTGTTGTGTCGGATTAGAAAGCACGAATGGAACTAACTATTCAATACAAGCATATGGGAGCGAGGCAAAGGAATTACATCAAGAGGCCACAATGATGGCCAATAGAACAAGAATGCTGGTTTCTCACAGTAACTCAGAATGAGTTGTCAAAGGTAAAGGTATTACCTAGCATCTGTGTAAAATAAATCAAAAAATATAAATTATATTTACTTTAATTCCCCAAGCATTCAGACTCGTTTTCTGTTATAAAGTCTAATTCAACACATGAATACTTTTTAAATTATATGTCATAATTTAAAGTGTTATCTGATGGAAAATATTCTGCATATGAATAGAAAACGACTGATTGCATTAATAATTTTGCCGACTATTCTTTTCATTATTTGCATTTCTGTTTTTGCAAGTAATTTCAAATACATTGGAATAATGGCTTTTAGCCAAGAAGTAAATCAAATAGGTGAACTAAAGGAGCAATATGTCTTTGAAAGGAGCTGGGGGTCGGAAGGAATCGCAAAAGGTCAGTTCAAGATTCCTCACAGCCTTGCCGTCGATATCTTCGGGAACGTATATGTGACTGATACAGGGAACAATAGAGTCGAGAAATTCTCTTCCAACGGCACATTCCTGAAAATATGGGGATCACAGGGCACAGGAGACGGACAATTCAATCAGTTGCACGATATCGCTGTTGATCCACGTGGGAATTTAGTCTACACTGTGGAACTTGCAAATCACCGAGTTCAGAAGTTCTTTAACAACGGAACTTTTATAACAAAATGGGGTTTCAACGATACTGGTGGTGCGGGAGCTGATAGGAAGCCTCATCAATTGGCAGTGGATCATTCGGGGGACGTCTTCCTTACCGATAGAGCAGGTTCAGAAGTAGTGAGATTTAATGATAACGGAAAATTTTTAGAGCGATGGGGCACAAATGGTTCGGGTAGCAAACAATTCATAAAACCGCATGGTATCGCTATTGATGCAGCTGATCGTCTTTATATCACAGATATGGGCAATTCACGAGTCCAAATATTTAGTAACAATGGTACGTTCATTAAAATGTGGGGCACATATGGAAATTCTAACGGACAATTCTCTGATGGCATTCCTGGAATTGCTGTTGATTCAAAGGGCTTTGTTTATGTAATAGACAGATTGCAATCGCGTATTCAAAAATTTGATGATACGGGTAAACTGATAGCCATCTGGGGTTCTAAGGGCTCTTCTTTAGGTGAACTTAACAAGCCTGAAGATATTGGAATTAATGACAAAACAGGAGAGGTCTTTGTTACAGACACTAAAAATTCTAGAATTCAGGTATTCGAGTTAAAGTAAAAATTTTGACTTAACACCTCTAATTTTGACCAATCTGAAATTCCACACTTCTCCTCTTTTGAGCACTACTATCAAGTTTTTAGTCAACTCGTCATAAATGCAAATAAAGATAACGAGAGTAATACCAAAAAACGCTATATGGAATTGGATGACGCGCTTTCTTTATATAATGACACAGGCTATAGATGTCAGAAATGCAATGTCCAAAATGTTCAGCTGAAATGATGGTAAGGCAAAAAAATGAGACAACTATTGATTACTGTCCAACTTGCGGCGGAGTATGGTTGGATAAGGGTGAGATAGACAAGATAATTGAAATCCAAAGTAAATACGAAGATGAACATGTTAAGAAATACCATTATAGCGACGGAGACTATGATGACTATTATTACGATAATAAATATGGGCGGAGAGGATTTTTTGGTGACTTGTTTTACTTTTAAGATATCAGCGACAATTCAATAAATGAATGGTAAGTCATGAAGAAAAACAAAATTATTATTTATACCCCAGTATAATTATAAATAAAAAAAGGCCAACAGTCAAAGAATTTTGAAAATTATAATCGATCGCTATAACTATTAGGAATGATGGACAAATATCTCCGTTTTTGAAACTTTGACAAAGTTAACGCATTATATTGTTCGTATGTTGATAACCAAGTTTTAATTATGGTATTCATTGCTCATCAGTCCAGACATCACTATTGGTTCTAATATGGGGATCATGCGACTGAATATCGGATTCACTTTATAAAAAGGTAAAACTGTTACACTTTAATTGAATTTTATGTTCACTTTCAGGCTGATGTTAAATTTAAAATGTATACAAATTCAAGTAAAAAAGAGAAATAAATCCGAATTTTAGATATTATTGAATGAGTTAATTGACTGTGACGCTGCCAGCCATCCACGGATGTACATTGCATAAATAAGAATAAGTTCCAGGTTTTTCAAATGTTACAGTGAAATTATTAACCGGAGGACTTCCAGGTGGAGACATTCCCTTGGGCCAAAGCCATCCAGAATTTAAATAGCTTTCAGTCCCGTTCATAGCATAATTTGAATTCAGTGGAAGATATTTTACTTTGTTACCACTCTCATCAATTACTACAGGCAAATATGCTCTGGCATTGACTGTAACAACAGTTTTAGCAGTTTCTCCTGGTTGGACCGGAGCAAAGAGTGGTTCTGTATTGGATTTCGGGTCTAACGGCTTAAATTCAGTCGAGTTTGGAACATGAAATGGTGCAGCATAATCTGCTAAATATTTTTTATCCTTTAGAAATGTAACAGAATGAGGTTCTGCAACGGACGTTGGATTAACCCATGTGACGCTCTCACCAGCTTTTATTTCAGTTTTTTGAGGAACGAAAGCAACAATTACCGTGCTGGCATTTCCTTGCCCTGCATGGACCAATTTTGAGGTAGTACCTGTAGGCTGAGCATAAGTCGTAAAAGAAGTCAGTACTATAAGAGATAATGCAAATAACAAGCTAATTGAGATTATCAGTATACTTGATTTGGTTGTTAACAATAAAACCACGGCCACGTTACAGTTATTTAAAGATACTGTTTATGGTATTGTTAGTATAAGCTATAATGAATGCATTCCCCCTGGTATAAAGTAACCAATAAAGTCTTTTAGTTAATTTACAATTTCAGAAATAGCGACATTTAAAAGCAAGATTTATCCTCTCTGGTTACGGAAACGAAAAAGAAGTAAATCCACACTTGAATTAACCTATCTGCGAGTATTGTGTAAACTTTGCAAGAGTTGAATCTTTTTATCCATTTAATGGACAGTGAGCTTCATTATTAAGGAGAGTGCCTTAAGAAAGAAATAATAAAACTCAGAAGTATTCCCAATGACAGAAATGTTCTAATTATTTTTTTATTTTCTACTTCCAGTTAGTTGCAATTTAATTTGTTTATTTTTAGACACAATGTTTACCGCACTAGATACTGATTTGTCAAATAATCCCTTCATATCGGGATAAACAAGAAAGTTTCAAACAATGATATGTGTTTTACGAATGTACGATAGCTGACAAAATTGTTATGTACTTTTTTGTCATATGGTTCATAATATTAAATATTAATAAGAATTTGCCACAGAATTTGAGGGAACAAACTTGCCATCGCACTAGGTGTCCATAAATCTTTTAGTGGATTTATTTACCAGTGTCCTCTACAATAGTGATGATTCCTTTTACTTGAGGATTATCGACATCGGAGTAAGAATACATTCCTGCAGATTGAAACTCATAATCAACCATTCCATTAGGTAGGATGAGGGAGTTTAACAACGGATATTTGGATTTGGATTTAGCTTCTAACGTAATTGTATGATCTGAATTATCTTTATTGAGCCAGACGACTTTAGATCCAACAGTTAGCGTTACCTTATTTGGATCAAAATTGGTTTTGTTATTTAAATCTCCGATTGCAACGTAGGATACTTTATTCCCGTATTTTTTTTCTAATGTTTGCTTTTCTGCTTGAGAGAGCAAGGTATCTCCGTTATTTTTATTTGTTCCTTTATTTTTAGTGTTGGATCCACCACCATCACTAGATCCGCCGCTATCTTTGGATCCACCACCGTCACTAGATCCGCCGCTATCTTTGGATCCACCACCGTCACTAGATCCGCCGCTATCTTTGGATCCACCACCGTCACTAGATCCGCCGCTATCTTTGGATCCACCACCGTCACCACCCTTCCCTTTGCCCTTGTCACTGCCTTTGTGTTTTCCACTGTCATGACTTCCATCACCGCCACCATCACTAGATCCACCACCTCCATTATCAGAACTCTTATCAGACTTCCCGTAAACGTATGTTAGTGATAACTCACAGGAAACAATAGATAATAATATGATGGATAATATCATGTAACCAAAAAGCAGATTCGGTTCCTTCGTAACAGTCATGTATTAACAATCTCTTAAAGTTATTTTAGTTTTTTGGAAAGAGAATAGTGATTTTATATCCTGTTTTATTATTTAATTAAATTTCCAAATTACTTTTAAAGTAATCTCATCCTTGACTGGTAGAGATTTATTGCCAGTGCGCTACTTTCGATCGTTAAAACGTAATGTAAACTTGAAAAATATTAGAGTCTTATTTAAATATCGTTTAAAGAACAAGAAACTCTAATACAAGACCGCGTTAAATCTTGATTCATCTTTTACAACTAGGAAAAATTAACTGAGATGCACATTTCTACTGACAAAGTTTATACTTTAATTCGCTGGAAATAATAGTTTTAGACTAATTTTGTATTTTCTGGCGATATTTTTGAAATAAGGAACTGGCCGGCCAGCTTATCGATATGGGATTGTATAAATTAAATTATAATAAACCAAGATACAGACCTTACTTGCTTTTGATAGATTGATTTATTAGGTAACGATCCAATGATTAATAGATCTCAAATGCAATTTGGACTACAACATCCCAATTTTAATTTCGATTTCCTTGAAGACTCGTCTCTGATTATTGAGAGTCTAAAGAATCTCGTTATTAAAGCAGAGAACGCTGGTTTTGATTCCTTTTGGGTAATGGATCACCTTCAGCAGCTCCAAATAATAGGTTCCCCACAAGATCCATTACTTGAGGGATGGACTACTTTATCCACACTTGCCGGCTTGACTTCAGAAATAAAGCTAGGCACGCTTGTAACAGGGGTTATTTATCGACATCCATCGGTATTGGCCAAGATAGGAGCTACACTTGATGTACTAAGTAAAGGAAGATTGTTCATGGGAATAGGAGCAGCTTGGAATGAGCAAGAATCAATAGCATATGGAATCACTAGTCCTTTTCCTTCATATCAAGAAAGATTGAATCGCCTCGAAGAGGCAGTACAAATCATCCGGAAGATGTGGACAAAGGAACCAACTTGCTCGTTCAATGGCAAGTATTATCAGATCCGCAATGCATATTGTAATCCTAAACCAATCCAGAAGCCTGCACCTCCAATCCTAATCGGCGGAGGTGGAGAGAAAAGAACACTAAAGATTGTTGCAAAATATGCTGATGCTTGCAATCTGATAGGTTCTGTGGAAACAATAAATCGCAAATTAACGGCATTACGTGAACATTGCAAAACGGTTGGAAGAGATTATGATTCTGTTTTAAAGACTAAACTATGCACAGTCATAATCAATGATGATCCAGACGAAGCAAAAAATAGGGTACAAGAAATATTGAATGGAATTCCTGAAGAGCAAATCAGAGAATTTGCCATATATGGAACCCCTGAAGAAGTGTATAGACAGATAGATTTGTTTAGGACGGTTGGTATTGATTATGTCATTGTGAACTTGGATCCAACTAATGAAATAGAGTCGCTAGAGAAATTTGAGAAAAAGATTCTTCAGAAATTTAAATAAGCGTTTTTGATTATATAGTTCATTCATATTGATGCAATATAGCTGACAACTTTGCGCTCTTTCATGATTAAGATCTTATGTATGAGAACAGTAACAAATTTTAAGAAAAAATTTTTCATTTGTGATGATTCATTTTATAAAATCCTAAATTTCGTGCCTAACAGAAAATAATTTCATAGATTTTTGCAGAAGGCTTAAGTTAGTCTAAATGGAATTGGCCTGCATTTAATCTCATTTCGTTATTCATCGCGATGGTATATAATAAACATGTGTATTTACATCTTGCACATCTCTAATTGATTGAGAATCGATTTAGTATGAGTCAAGCAAAACCGAATGATAAATATTTTAATTGTGACCCTTATTTTCTACTTAACTGATGACAAATGTAGAAAAAACTACTCGTATTTTTCCTATATTGTTAGTAAATTTTATGGGAACGCTAGGTTTTAGCATAGTTTTACCATTCCTAGTCTTTTTGGTAAAGGATTTTGGAGGCAATGCTATAGTTTATGGTGTGTTGTCCGCAACATACTCCGCTTTTCAACTTATTGGTGCTCCTGTGTTAGGGAGGTGGTCTGATACATTTGGTAGAAGGAAGGTTCTCCTAATAAGTAATGCTGGTACCTTAGCTGGTTGGATTCTATTTCTATTAGCATTATTTCTGCCTATTGAAACTGTCTTCACAATTAACTCTGTTATAGTTGGAACTTTTGCTATAACCCTTCCGTTACTTGTATTATTTCTTGCTAGAGCTATAGACGGCATTACTGGTGGAAACATTTCTGTAGCCAACGCCTATCTTGCTGATTTATCAACAAATGAAAACAGAAGTAGGAACTTTGGAAAAATGGCAATATCGTCTAATCTGGGATTCATAGTGGGGCCAGCATTGGCGGGGATTTTAGGGGCTACTCTTTACGGACATATATTACCTGTTCTAGCAGCAATGCTCCTATCCGCGGTAACGTTAATCCTAATAGGCGTCATGTTAAAAGAGTCCAAGCGACCAATTGCTGAGATGTTGGTTCCGGAAGAAGCGGGAAGTATCAGAAAGGTCTTTGCACAGGAATGCAAAGAATGCTATGGTG